>RCNF010000656.1_pt1 | contig 17829 bp, 15 predicted proteins | sample 2041311 | NCBI WGS metagenome assembly RCNF01 (sample SAMN09708228, study PRJNA481090) | Marine sediment metagenome, whole genome shotgun sequencing project. | biome: marine sediment; feature: ocean; material: sediment; isolation source: Sewage treatment plant 2 marine sediment (STP2) ... | reverse complement strand
TCGGGGATCTCGAAGTCGATGTCATCGTCGATCTCGGGATAGACGTGAACCGAAGCAAAAGAGGTGTGGCGCCGCGACTGTTGATCGAAGGGCGAGATCCTCACCAGCCGGTGGACACCGTTTTCGGATTTGAGGTTGCCATAGGCATACGAGCCCTTGGCCAGCAGGACGGCGTTCTTGATCCCGGCTTCTTCCGCCGGCTGCTGGTCGATGATCTCGACATCGAACCCCTGGCGTTCACACCAGCGGAGGTAGAGCCGAAGGAGCATCTGCGCCCAGTCGGCCGACTCGGTGCCCCCGGCGCCCGGGTGGATCTCGATGAAGGCGTTGGCGGTGTCGTGCTCGCCGGTCATCTTGGCGGTGAGTTCGATGCGGTTGAGCTCCGGGATGAGCCGGTTGAGGACGGTCTTGAGTTCGGCATCGACCCCTTCGTCGCCATCGCGGGCCATCTCGGCGAGGACCTCCAACTCGTCGCCGGCCTCGCTCAGGGTCTCGGCCGTCGCCATCTGTTGTTGGAGATCGGCTCGCCGTCGCATGACCGTCTTCGCGCGATTCTGGTCCGCCCAGATTTCAGGATCCTGCGCCTCTTCGTCGGTCTCGGCGAGCTGCGCCGTCAGTGCCTCGAGGTCAAAGATACCCCCGGAGGCGCTTGACGCGCTCGAACTCGGCATCGGCTTTCAGGATCAGTTCGTCGAGCATGGTGTCCCCCGGTTTCGCACCCCGTCGGGCGGGCGTATTGTACTCAACAATCAACCGAACCGCTACCTTCCGGATCATTGCGCACGGAGTGCCCTCGATGGCGCAGAGTTCTTGCTCACCAGTTCGTCGAGCTTCTTACGGAACCTCGCATGGTCCGGATGACCCGTGCTCGGCAGTATCCTCAGGGCTTCGCGCAACTCAACCACGGCCTCTTCCGTGTTCCCCCGCTGATCCAACAAGAGCGCCAGACGAAAATGGAACAATGCTGTCGCTGCCTCCGGAAGCGTTTGAATTCCCTTGCGAAGGGTCATCATCGCCTCGTTGGTTTTTCCCGCTTCTCGCAGCGAATTAGCCAAGGCCAGAAATGCAGCCTTAGACCCTGAAAATGGGACCTTTACCGCCCGCCTGAACTGCTTGATCGCGCCATCCAGATCCCCCTTGGCGCGGAGCACTCTCCCGAGGCCGAAGTGAGCAGCCGGTGAAGAAGTAATCTTCAGGCTCTGGCGATACACTGCTTCGGCCTCCTCGAGATCGCCCAGAATTCGAATCCCGTTCCCAAGCTGACTCAAGAGACGGAAGTCCGGATAATATTCGGCTGCTTTTTTCATCTGGGCCACGGATTCCGGGTATTCCTTCAGACCACCCGCCAGGAAACCGCTGAATCTCCAACGCAGCTCCCAGTCTGACGGATACTGTTGAATTGCGTTTCGGTATTGCGTCGCAGCGTCCCCCAAGGCCCCCGGGCGCGTATACACGTTGAGCTCGCGAAACTGATTCCCCAGTCTTTTCACCCTTTCCTCATGGTAGATCTGCCCCGAAAACGGTGGGCCGCTGATATGTGCCTGCAGTACATTACCGGTGATCCTCCGACGGTCCCACCCCGTATACGCCAAGAGGTTTGCGCACTCTTCCTCGGTCAGAACTCCGCCGGTGCGGCGTGCGCGCGGATAACGTTCCGCGACCATCTCGTCAACATGCTCGATGGCCGTACTGGCGAGCAAATAGTTCCCCTTGAAAGTGAAATGTACGTGCTCATAAAAGAACTCGTCGCCGGGAATCTGATGAGGGCTGCGATCCGCTACGGCGGCAACTACATCCGCAAGACGAACATTCGGTCCGGGTTTCTCTTCTGCGACCGAACGGATGACCTGGTTGATTTGTGTATCGGCCCGGAAGCGCAGGGCGTCCAGGTTGCGCGCCGCAATGTACCGTTCTCGAGCCCGTTGATAATTCCCGAGGCTCCAGAGACAACGAGCCAGGCGATACTGGAGGTCGGCATGTTGGTCATCGATTTCAACGGCGGCCATGTAGCGTTCAGCAGCCTGCGCAAAGTCTCCCACCGTCTCGTAGGCCTCGCCTTCAGAATAGACCCGATCCCACTGATCCTGGTCCGCTGCTGAGAGCCCCAGCCGATGTTGCGGAGCAAAGGGTGGACAATCCCTCAGGTTGCTTGCCACGGTGCACAAGATGACCTTGGCGCCCGCCGCAAGGCCGGCGTCTCGGATGTCCGCGAGATTCTCGGCGAAGTGTGAATAAACCGAATCCAAACCGGGTGCGCCGGAGCGAACCAGATTATCGAGAAAAAGGAGGGACGCCTGCCGAGTCATCGGCATCTCCGGCGAGGCCGCAATCCAACGCGTCAGCCGCTCGAAGAGCTGACCGATTCTGGTCGACGAGAGCGCGATTCTCATCTGAACGGCCGACGATCGGTGGGGAAGTCGGGATAGGACCGTGCCGGGGCCGTAGGGTCCGACCACTTCGTTGTTTCCCAGGTAGACGATGAAAAGGTCCGGCTCGTGGCGGGCACACTCTTTCGCTATGGGCAGAACCACGTGGGAGTTGATCGCGGTCATCGCCACGGTCACGACCTCGATCTTGGTATCTGGAAACCTGTCGCTCAACATGCAATGCAAGATACGGCCAAAACCGTAGGCGTAATCCGGACTCCCCAGAGCAGCAGAAGATCCCAAAACGAAAACGCGATAGGTGTTCGGCGCCTTCTCCGCCGGAAAGACAAACGGCCTCAGGTTCGACCGAAGATGCGGAGGAAACAGCCCGCGACCGAAGTCTGGGTTGTCGCAGCGCATCAAGCGTCCGCCGATCTCGCGGGTTACGATGGCATTTGCGGAATATCCAAACCCAAGCACTCGGATGGATAGCGAGATCATCACTACGAGGACGGCGGGAACGAGGACCATGGCTGCGATGCGAAACAGCCATCGGCGCCACCCACGAACCCGGCGGCGCGGCAAAGAAATCGGAGCAAACCCCTCCCGATCGTCCACAGCGGCGTGAGGTAGGGTGCGCGGCTGTCTATCGCGTGTCATTCCGGTGCCCGTTCTCTTTCCAAAGAACTCGACCGAGCGCGCGCCCCGATGAGCAATCCCACCGCCGCAACGGCGCATAACACGGCCCACCAGTCACCCCATCGTGCTCGGGGTGTCAGGGTAGGGATCGGCGCGAGGTCCGCAACGAGGAATCCCTGTTCACCAACCTCGAGGCTTTCCGACACCCTGCCGTACGGATCGACGAACCCGGAGATCCCGGTCAGGGCCGCCCTGGCAAACCACCGACGATTCTCGGCGGCGCGCAATCGCACCTGTGCGAAATGCTGGTCCGGCGCCCAGCTGTGACCATACCAGCCGTCGTTGGTCAGCGTGACCAGGATTTCAGCCCCATTCCGCACGGCGGCGGCGCTGTGGCTCGCAAAGACAACCTCGTAGCAGATGGAAACGCCGAGGGGAACGGCCGACGGTAGGAGCGTCACTGCGTCACCGGGAGTGAACCGCCCCACTTCTCGGACCAACGCGTCGGTGGTGACCATTTCGGCCCAGGGAGGGACGTACTCGCCGAAGGGCACCAGGTGCACCTTGTCGTATCGAACCGGTGAAATGCCGTCTGCGGTGACGAGATAGGCGGAGTTGGTAAATCTCCCGTCGTCGAACCCACCGATGGAATTCAGAACGATCTGAATGTCGAGATCAGCCGCGAGTTCGGTGACGATCCTGCGATAGGTTTCGTCGGTGTCGATCCGGAACGGCACCGCACTCTCTGGCCAGAGAACCACCCCAGCGCCCGCATCTGCCGCCTGGCGCGTCATGGACCACACCCGATCGGAGATCTCCTGCCACTCGCCTGGGTCCCACTTTTCTTCCAGAGACGTTCCCGGTTGGAGCACCGCGACCCTGAGTGGAGTTCCCAATACCTTCGGCTGAGGCGCGAGGGTCATGGAGGTGATGGTTCCTGCCACCGCGGCGATGAGCAGCGCGGTCGCCGCCGGTCTCCAGCCAGGCCTGGTAACTCCCCACAAACCAGCTCCGATGCCGGCCAGAGCCCACCCGAGTCCCGATGCGCCCCACACGGCAGTCGAGTCGAGGAGCGCCGGCTGGTGGGCCACGGTAGCGGCGAGGTCATTCCATGGAAACTGATAGGGCTGAAAGCGGCGGAGCCCATCGATGGCCACCCAGGCCACCGGGAAGAACCAGATCCGCCAGACCGAGGGCACCCAGGACACGACTCCTGCGATGACGGCCCAAACAATCCCGAGATAGAGGGCCATCCCCACCAGCGACGCGGTCGCGGCCGGCACCGGAAGGCCGCCATAGTGGTGCATCACATCGAAGACCCAGAAGGTCGCCACGAACCAGTGCACCGATCCCGCGACCCAACCGAGAAACCACGGACGCCACCGCCCCGCACCACGCTCGAGGCTCTCGAGCAGAAGACCGGGAAAGACGAACACCAACGGCCAAAGCCCGGGGCCGGGCATGGCCAGAGCCAGCACCGTCCCGGCAAGGGCGGCAAGGGTCCAGGGCAGAGCGCGTTGCATGGTTGGAGTATAGCGGCGCGATGCTGGATGCTGGATGGGAGCATCGCACGGAGCGCCGCCCACAGATCACACGGACAGACACAGATTGTCATCGCAACCGATGACAGGAGCAACGTCCGTGGCCGTGGCGGCTTCAGAGACCATGGTTCGATTGCTCTGGACGCTGGGAGTCCGGGAGAGCTCTTAAGGTGGGCCAAGGCCCACCTTAAGCCGGGCCATCACAACTGTTTGAGCACCGCGTCGGTGTGCTCGCCGAGGGCAGGTGCGGCTCGTGGGGGCGTCCGGCCCACGTCGGGCAGCCAGGGTCCCACCCCGGTGATGGTCTCGTCATCCGAAAGCGCCAGATCTTCAAGGAGGCCTGCGTCTGCAAACAGCGGATCACCGGCGGCCAAATCCGCGGGATGCACCGCGCTCAACGGAAGACCTCGTTTCACGGCCAGATCAAGCCAATGGTCGCGTCCATGGCGTGCGAGGATCTCTTCGACCCGCGCGACCACAGCTTCACCCTCTGCACCCACGGCGAAACCTGCGCTGTCGATATCCTCGACACCGAGCATGCTGACAAAACCGAGCCAGAATTTGGGTTCGAGCGCCGACACCGCGATGAGATCCCCACCCCGACAGCGGTAGGTGCGGTAGCACGGACAGGCCCCCCCAAGAAGAAGATCCACGACCTGTTCGCGACCCGCGGCGGCCTCGGCCCAACGCCACGTCACAAAGGGCAGGGAGCCCGTGATGAGGGGCTGATCGACCCGGGCGCCTCGTCCGCTCCTCTCGCGCCGCAGCAACGCCGCCAGAATCGACGAGGCCGCCAGCATCCCGGCGCCGACATCGGCGAGCTGGATTCTCGGTTGCTCCGGCCCCATGGCCGCGAGGGCGCCGGTGAGTGCGATCAGGTTGAGGTCGTGGGCCAACCGGTGACGTACCGCCTCGCCGCGGCCGAAAGACGAGAGTGAGCACCACACGAGCCTCGGGTTGGCCTCGGTCAGTTGGTCATAGCCCAGACCCCATTGGGTCATGGTGCCGGGTCGGAAGCTCTCGACCAGCACATCGACGCGCGAGGCCAGTCGACGCAGCTGCTCCTGCCCCTCAGAGGTCGTCAGATCGAGGCAGACGGACTCCGCGCCCCGCAGCAGAGCGGCAAAGCCGATCCCGACTCCACCCATCACCGGCGGCACCATTCGCATGGGGTCACCCACGCCCGGTTCCTCGATCTTGATCAGTCGCGCGCCGAGATCGAGCAACTGCCGAGCCAGAATCCCACCCGGCAGCAACCGCGACACGTCGAGAACCATGATGCCCTCGAGAGGAAGTGGTTGATCAGTCGTCATGTTGTTCTGCTCCTTGGAAGCACCGCGTGACCGCGTCCCTTGAAGGTACGTGACGAGTGCTCAAGAACACATTGCATCGCAATTTGAAACACAAAGCACACAAAGACCCACCAAGGCGCCACAAAGCATCGCATTTCCAATCGAGATCGTCCGAATACCCATGGTATCCAATCGCATCAGATGGTACCTGCGATGGCTCAGAAAATGACCTTGTGGTTCCTTTGTGGGTCTTCGTGATCTTCGTGTTTCAATCTTCAGCGGTGCGATGCCCCTTCCCTTTCCTATGGGACACTCGCCCCAGGTACGGAGTCGGCTGCTCAGCACGCGGGCTCGGTGCCTGGCTCTCTTTTCGCCGCAAAAAGGTGCCTGGCACCGCTCCCATCGCGTTTCCCGGAGCGAAAGAACCACAAAGGTCGCGTCTCATCTCCCCTCCGGGTAGAACCGCCCACCGGTGTTCGCCAATTCCCGGAGGCTGCTGGCGGGCTGGAAACGAGGGCCGTGGCGTTGGGTCATTTCCTCCATCCGCTTGATGATGGCCGCGGCGCCCTCGTGATCCACGTACCTGAACGGCCCCCCGCGGAATGGTGGGAAACCGAGTCCCAGGATGGCTCCGAGATCGCCGTCCTCGGCTGAGGCGATGACACCCTCATCGAGGCAGTGAACGGCCTCATTAACCATGAGCAGCGCCATCCGGTTGCGGATCTCCTCAGCGGCGATCCTTCGGCGATCGGGACCGCCAAAGAACCGATAGACCGCATCGTTGACCTGTCGCGGTCCCTTTTTCTTCTTCTTGGGATAGAGATAGAACCCCTTGCCGTTCTTGCGCCCCTCGAAGCCCGCCTCATACATCTTGGGCAGAGCGTCCGACGAACCCAGTCCGCGTTCGGCGAAGGCGTCGCCGAGATCGGCCGCGACGTGGGCGCCGACATCGATCCCCACCTCATCCATGAGCGCCACCGGACCCACCGGGTAGCCGAAGTCCTTCATGACCCGATCGAGGTCCTCGATCTTCGCGCCCTCCTCGAGCAGCACCACCGCCTCGTTGAGATAGGGCGCGAGAATCCTCGTTGTGTAGAAACCGGGCCCGTCCTTGACGACGATGCAGGTCTTGCCCTGGGTGATTCCAAAGTCACGCGCCATCGCCGTTGCCCAGTCGGCGGTGGTTTCGGCTACCACGATCTCGAGCAGCGGCATCTTCGGCACCGGCGAGAAATAGTGCATCCCCAGAATCCGTTCCGGGTGTTTTGCGCCCTCGGCGATCCTGGCGATGGGAAGCGCCGAGGTGTTGGACGCCAGCACCGCGTCCGGTGCGATCTGCTCCTCGACCTCCGCGACCACCCGCCGCTTGAGATCGAGATCCTCGAAGACCGCTTCGATGACGAGATCGGCATTCGCCAGGTCAGCATTGTTGGTTGTCGCCAGCAGCGCGGACCGCCGACGCTCGGCCTCGCGCCGGGTGATGGCGCCCGAACGCACCTGGCTGACGAGTCCCTTCTCGATGGTGCGAATCCCGGCCCCGAGCGCTTCGTCGGAAATGTCCTTGAGCACGACCGGGCACTTCCCCAGAGAGACCGATGCCACCCCGGCGCCCATGAAGCCCGCGCCGAGCACGGCGAGCCGATCGACCGGTTTCGGCTCCGGACCATCGCCCGGTTTCTTGGCATTGTTCATCGCGTGGAAGAGCCGCACAAGATTGCGACTCTCCATCCCGGAGGCGAGCTTGCCGAAGTAGTACGACTCTCGATCGAGCCCCGCGAGCCGGCCGCGTTTGAGTCCGGTTTCGACACAATCGAGGATGGCCGGTGGCGCCGGGTAGAGCCCGCGCGTCCGGCGGGCCACCTGCTTTGCGGCTTCGCTCAGGATTTTCGACCGCACTGGAGGGAACGCCGACAAGCGGTCCAAGAGGCTCTTCTTCCGCTCGGGTCGTTTCAGCTTCCCGTCGGCCATGGCCAGCGCCGCTTTGGCCGCGGTCTCGACGATGCCGCCTGGTGTTGTGAGGGCGTCCACCAAACCCATCCGCTTGGCTTTCTTGGCCCTAACTCGTTTTCCGGTCAGTAGCATGGGCAACGCAGCCGCGAGTCCCGTACGCTCGACAAAGCGCTGGGTCCCACCACCTGCCGGCAGCAACCCGAGCATCACTTCAGCTTGGGACATGACGGTGGCGGGGTCATCGGAGGCGAGGATGTAGTGGCACCCCAGCGCCACCTCGAGTCCGCCACCGATGGCCGCGCCGTGCACCGCCGCCACCACGGGCTTCGGACCCGTGAAGATACTTTCGAGAAGCGAGTTGCCGTCGCGCGACATCTGCGAGATCTCTTCCTCGCTCAGCCCCTCGATGACCTCGAGATCGGCCCCGGCGATGAAGGTGTCCTCCTTGGCGGAGGCCACCACCAGCGCGCGCACGCTGTCGTCATCCATGAGCGGCAGCACGAGTTCGTTGAACTCCGCCACCGCCGTCGGCGTGAGCGTGTTGACCGGTTTCTCCGAATGGTCCAGCCAGACGACGGCAACGCCGTCGTCCCGTCTTTCAATGCGGATCATCGTCATGCCGCAACTCCTATACCAATGTCATTCTGAGCGAGCGTAGCGAGTCGAAGAAGCTCCCGAAGATCGGAGTGAGTTTGCGGGAGCCACTGTTTGCCTACCCTCGGGGGACCCTTCGACTCGGTCGTCGAACTCCCTCGCTCAGGGTGACATGGGTATTTTTCAGGATTCATCGCTCGAACACCATCCCGATCCCGATGGCGCCCGCGGCGCAGGCGGCCACGATCCCAAGATCCTCGTTTTCCTCCACCATCCGCTGACAGCAGTTGGTGATGAGCCGCGCTCCCGTCGCCCCAAACGGGTGGCCCACCGAGAGCGAGCCTCCCCAGGCATTGAGCCGCTCCGGGTCGATGGCGCCCACGGCCTCGTCCCGACCGAGCCGATCGCGGCACCAATCGGGGTCGGCGAGCACCTTCTCGACCGCAAGAACCTGGGCGGCAAACGCCTCGTGGAGTTCAACGACCCCCATGTCGCCGAGGGAGAGACCCGCACCATCGAGAGCCCCCGGAATCGTCAATGCCGGGCCGAGCAGGAGTTCCTCGAGGGGATCGAGGGCGGCAACCGCCGCCGACCGTAGGGTCGCAACGGCTTCGAACCCCAACTTCTTGGCCGCCTCCTCGGAGGCGAGCAGTACCGCGGCGCCGCCATCGGTGAGATAGGAGCTGTTGCCCGCGGTGATGGTGCCGAATCGACGATCGAAAGCGGGTCGCAGTTTGGCGAGTCCCTCCATGGTCGAGTCGCCGCGTATCCCATTGTCCTCGCGGACCGCCGTGCCATTCGGAGGCACGAAAACCGGGGCGATCTGTCGTTTCAGCTGACCGGAATCCGTCGCCGCGGCCGCGCGGTAGTTCGACCTCATGGCATAGGCGTCCTGGGCCTCACGGGTGATTCCATAACGCTTCGCCAAGCGTTCACAGTTCTCGCCCATGATCTCACCGGTGGAGAACTCGGCCAGCGCCACCGGCTCGGGGAGCAGATCGCTCGGCCCAAGCCCCTTGAGCAGCGCCAGGTAGTCCCCCGGACCGCGAGCTCTCTGCGCCTTGATGAGCCGCTTGCGCACCGATCGCCGGTAGCGGATGGGAGCATCCGACAGCGTCTCGGCCCCGGCCGCGATGGCCACGTCGGCGCCTCCGGTGGCGATGGCGCGCGCCGCATCGAGGAACGACTGGAGCGAGGATACGCATGCGACCGAAACCGTGTAGGCCGGACAGCTGTCGGGAAGTTGGCTCGCCAGCACCACCTCGCGGCCGAGGTTCGAGGTCGCTGGGTCGGCGATGACGGTGCCCATGACCAGCAGATCAACCACCTCGGGGTCGATGGCCGTCCGGTGCAGCAGGCCGGAAACTGCCATCCGACCGAGGTCATACGACCTGAGATCGGTGAACGCCGTCCCCGAACGACAGAAGGGAGTCCGGCAGCCATCCACCACCACCACACGGCGCTTGAGATCGGCGAAGTTTTCGATCACGGCAGCCACCTTTCGGATTGCCCCTATGGTGATAACAGAACAGGGAGGATCGTGCCACTCGGAGCGTGATCGGTGATCCGGAATCGATACCGTACCGAGCACGCGGACTCGGTGCCTGGCTCCGACATTGTGAGCCGCGAATAATGTCGCGTGCCTGGCATCCGCTCCCATCGCGTCTCTGCCCACCATGGATCCGCGCCCATCCACCCGGCCCTGCTACGATTCCAAGCGAACCCGCGCCACAACTCGACGTATGAGGCTGTGGAAGGAGAAACTCAATGCGCCAGTTCCTGATCGCCGCACTCGTCCTTGCCGTCTTCGGTGGTGGCTTCGCAACCGCTGATGATCTCGAAGACTCCTACCTCTGGCTCGAAGAGGTGGAGGGTGAAGAGGCCCTGAAGTGGGTCAAAGACCGCAGCGCCGAGGACACCGCTGTGCTCGAAGAGGTGCCGGTCTTTGGTGAGATCCACGAGAAGCTGCTCGAGATCTATAACTCGCCCGACAAGATCCCGGGGGTCTCGATCTCCGGTTCCTGGCTCTACAACTTCTGGCGCGACGCCGACCATGTACGGGGAATATGGCGGCGCACTTTCCTCGACGAGTACGTCAAGGAGGAACCGTCCTGGGAGACCGTGCTCGATCTCGACGCTTTGGCCGAGGACGAGGACGAGAATTGGGTATGGAAAGGCTCCAACTGCCTGCGGCCCGACTACCGCCGCTGCATGATCACGTTGTCACGGGGCGGGAGCGACGCCGCGGTGGAGCGCGAGTTCGACACCGTCGCCAAGGCCTTTGTCAAGGACGGCTTCGTCGTCCCCGAGGCCAAGGCACAGGTCAGCTGGAAGGACGAGGACACCCTTTGGATCGGCACCGATTTCGGTGAGGGTTCACTCACGACCTCCGGATACCCCCGAATCGCCAAACAGTGGAAGCGCGGCACCTCCATGGACGAGGCGGTCACCGTCTTCGAGGGCTCGGTGGACGACGTGGCCTCCGTGGTTTATAGCGATCACACCGCGGACGGGCGCTACGATCTGGCCCAGACCATCCCCGAGTATTACCGCGGAACCTCGTATCTCATTCTCGACGGCCGCAGGGTGAAGCTCGACTTTCCCGAGGACGCAAAGCTCTACGGCTTCTTCAAGGACCAGATGCTGCTCAATCTTCGGACCGACTGGGAGGTCGGCGGCAGCACCTATCCCGCGGACGCCCTGATTGCCATTGACCTGGATGATTTTCTCGGCGGGGAACGCGACTTCGAGGTTCTCTTTTCGCCTTCCGAAAGGGTCTCCCTCGGCGGCATCGGCACCACCGCCAACCACCTTTTGTACTCGACCCTCGACAACGTCCGCGGCCGGCTCTACAGGTTGATCCCGACCGATGACGGCTGGACCGAGCAGGAGATCGAGCTGCCCGGTCTCGGCACGGTGGGGATCGGCAGCTCCAGCCATGTCGACGACAGCTTCTTCTTCTCCTACACCGACTTCCTGACACCGTCGAGCCTGTACTTCGTCCCCGACGGTAGTGAACCGACAAGGGTCAAGAGCTCACCGTCGTGGTTCGACCCCGAGGGGATGACCGTCGACCAGTACGAAGCGGCCTCGGCCGACGGGGTGATGATCCCCTACTTCGTGGTCAAACCGAAGGGCTTTGAAGCAAATGGGAAGAATCCGACCCTGCTCTACGGCTACGGCGGGTTCGAGAACTCCATGTTGCCGTCCTATCTCGGTAGCAAGGGGCCATCGTGGGTCTCGCGCGGCGGGGTTTATGTTCTGGCGAACATCCGCGGCGGCGGCGAGTTCGGACCCGACTGGCACATGGCGGCCGTCAAGGAGAACCACCAGCGGAACTTCGATGACTTCACGGCCGTCGCCGAGGACCTCATCAGGCGCAAGATCACCTCGGCCGACCATCTGGGAATCCAAGGCGGCTCGCAGGGCGGCCTGCTCGTGGGCGGCAGTTTCGTCCAGCGACCCGAACTCTTCAAGGCGGTGGTCTGCCAGGTCCCGCTGCTCGACATGAAGCGCTACAACAAGCTCCTCGCGGGTGCGAGCTGGATGGCAGAGTACGGCAACCCCGACACCGACGACTGGGACTACATCAAGACCTGGTCGCCGTACCACAATCTCGACAAGGACGCCGACTACCCCGAGGTCTACTTCTACACCTCGACCCTGGATGACCGGGTCCACCCGGCCCACGCCCGCAAAATGGTCGCCAAGATGACCGACATGGGCCACAAGGTCTACTACTACGAGAACACCGAAGGTGGTCACTCCGGCGGCGCCAACCTCAACCAGTACGCCTACTCGGGAGCCCTGGCTTACGCCTATTTGTGGATGATGCTCCAGTGAAGAACCCCGCACTCTGCGCAGCCGAGGCGGTGGGCGTCACCGGCGCCCACCGCCACGTTTTTCTGTGTTGCGACCAGGCCAAGCCCAAGTGCTGCGATCGCGAGGCGTCGCTCGAATCGTGGGGGTTCCTCAAGCGGCGGTTGAAGGAGCTCGGGCTCTCGGAATCAGGCGGCGTGCTGCGTACCAAGGCCGATTGTCTGCGGATCTGCACCGATGGCCCGATCGCCGTCGTCTACCCCGACGGCGTCTGGTACCGGGGCTGCACCCCGGAGGTCCTCGAGAGGATCATCACCGAACACATCGTCGGTGGTGAGGTCGTGGAAGAGTTCATGATCGTGCAGCACAAACTCGAATAACCGGGCGCATTCATCACAACCACGAAGTCACGAAGGGGTCTCAAAGATAAACTCGTTGGCGGCTTTGCCGCCTAATCCCTGACCCTTCGTGTCTGCTTCGTGTCTTGGTGTCTTTGTGGTTGCGACGGTGCGATCGTTTATGTGACGAGTGCGACGCCGGCCCAGACCATGGCTCCGAGGATGAGAAGCGGGATCAGCACCACGAGACCGATCCCGAAGACCAACGGACCAACGACAACCAGCACCACCAGCGCTCCGATCAGCAACCCGATCCCCTTGACCAACAGGACCATCGGAATCAGGGCAATCTTGAGCACGAGCTTGAGCAGCCCGCCGACGACTGCAATCACACCGAATACCACCGCACCGACTGCGATCAACGCCAGAATTCCAAACAGCTCGAACATGGTGCGTGCCTCCTGACATAGATTACGGAGAGTCGAGGCGAGAGGTTCTCAGGTTTCACCGAGCGGTTCCGAGCTGGCGTCGACATTGGAGTCCTGAAACACCGAAATCCGTCGCAACCACGAAGACACCAAGGCTCGAAGAATTCACGAGGATGAACAAAGCTTGGCGGCAATGCCGCCAAGCTTTGTTCACTTTGTGTGGTCTTTGTGTCTTCGCGCCTTTGTGGTTTTGACGAATACTCAGCGCCTCATGATCGAGTCGAGGATCATCATAAAGGCCGCCTGCTGCTCGGGCTCCGCCTTCTCGATCACCGCGAGACAGCCGGTGTCGTCAAACTCCTCGTGCAGTCGATCAGCCGGATGGGATGAGGTGATAATTATCCGTTTGAGGTTGACGCCGATGCTGCGCGCCGCCTCGAGGACCTCCTTGCCGTCCATCCACGGCATCTCCCAATCGAGCAGGAGAAGGTGGATTCCCGGGTCCAGGGCCTGGACCCCTTCACGCGGGTCGCTAAAGGTCTCCACCGCGACCCGTTCGCCATAGCGGCCTTCCAGCAGCCGCTTCCACACGGCGCACTGGATCTGCGAGTCATCGATCACCACCGCGCGACGCGGTTGAACATCCGCCATCGGCTTCAGAGTAGCAAAGACTCCGGCGGTTCAGTCGCCAGTGACGATTTCGACTTCGAACCCGAGGCCGCGGACCTTCTCGGCGAGCATCGAACGATCAAAGCCCGAGCCGCGAACGCTGGCGCGGCCCGCTGCAAGGTCGACCGTAGCGTCCTCGACACCCTGGGCTTCGTCGAGGGCCCGCTGGACGCTTTGGACACATCCGTTGCAGCGCATCCCGGCCACAGCCAGTTCCAAGACATCGACATCCGGCATGGTGATCATCTTCACATCTCCCCGTCCCATGGGCTGCGGTTGCGGCCAAAGTGCGTTGACAAGCAACAGAATGAGCAGGATGGCGCATCCCCGGCCGAAGAGACCGGATCCGGCCTCCTCTCCATGATGGTCGTGAGCGCCCGCCTGCGAGACTGCGGCCGGCACCATTGCGGATGGATCGATGAGATCCGACGCCACAATTGCATCGACGGCAATACCCGTTGCGAGGGCCCCGACTGCCACGCTCAGCAGAAAGATCATCACCGACCGCCGCCCAAGCACCCGCCACAGGGTGGTCAAGGTTGCGCCATTGGTCGCCGGTCCGGTGATGAGAAAGACCAGCGCCGCCCCCGGGGACAGCCCGGCATGGATCAGCGAGAGCGCGATGGGAGTCGAAGCGGTGGCGCAGACATAAAGCGGGATCCCCACAGCCATGGCGACGAGCATGGGCCAGATCCCACCACCGAGAGTCGCCTCGAGGGCGCGGGGCTCGATCAACGCGGAGATCACTCCCGACAGCAGAATCCCGATGATGAGCGCGCGCCCGATGTCTCGGGGCAGCGTAACCAGACCGTAGGTCAGCCCATCGAAGAGGGTCTTCTTCCGCGGCTCCTCTTCATCTTCACAACAGTCGGATCTACTCGAGCAGGCCGCCTTTGGAAGCTCATCCACGGGCTGATCATCGTCGTTCCGGTCAAAGGCATAGACGAGACTGCCCCCGAGGAAGCCGGTGAGCAGGGCTGCGATGGGTCTGACAACGGCCATGAACGGTCCGAGCAGGGCGTAGGTCACGGCGATGGAGTCGACACCCGTCTGCGGGGTCGAGAGCATGAACGCCGTGGTCGCTCCCTTGCCGGCGCCATGTTGGCGAAGCGAAGCGCCGACCGGGATCACTCCGCACGAGCACAGCGGCAAAGGCACGCCGAAGAGGCTGGCCTTGAAGACCTGGCCGAGTCCGCGATTGCCGAGGTGGCGCTCGACCCATCGAGGGGAAATCATCACCGAGAGCAGACCGGCGACGGTGAATCCGAGCAGCAGATAGGGCGCCATCTCGACGAGCATGGCCCATGAAGCAATGATGATGGATTGCAGGATTTCCATCATTTGCTCAGCTTGTAGATGAGATCCATGAGCTCCTCATAGTGCTGCTCTCGCTCCTGACTCTGAAGGCCTTCGGTGACGCAGGTCTCGAGGTGGTGACGGACGACCAGCTTGCCGACCCCGCGGAGCGCTTCGTGAATTGCCGAGATCTGGGTCAGAACATCGATACAGTACTTCTTCTCTTCGATCATCTTGTTGAGTCCGCGGAGCTGGCCCTCGATGATGGCCAACCGTCGGCGGGCGCTTTCCTGGACTTTTTCGTCAATGGCCATCAATGCTCCCTACGGTCGCGGGTTAGAGAGTTAGGATGTTAGAAAGTGAGCCGAGCTGGAAGCTCGATGGAGATTCCGATCTTCACTCTTTTACCTTCTAACCCCCTAACTTCCTCACTCGATGACAATACCATACCCCCGGGGGGTATCTTTCCTCGTAAATCACCGACAACCGCAAACTGAAGATTGCAGGACTCGTTCGCGATAGCTACACTGTCGGTCCTGAACGCACCACAGACCAAGGAGGTAACAGTTATGTGCGAGGAAATGATCCAGGCACAGTTGGGGCACAAGATCCCCGACTTCGAACTCGACACCTACGACCCGACCATCCGCAACTTCGGCAAGTTCAAACTTTCGGAGAACATGGAAGCCGGAAAGTGGACCATTCTCTTCTTCTACCCGGCCGACTTCACCTTTGTTTGAGCGACCGAGTTCGCTGCTCTGGCAGAGCAGCAAGACCGATTCAAGAAGATGGGCGCCACCCTGGTGACCGTCTCCACCGACACCCAGTTTGTTCACCTCGCATGGAAAGACCACGAAAAAGAGCTCGCGGATGTGAAATACCTCATGGGCGCAGACCCCACCGGCGCGATCTCGTGGCTCTTCGGTGTTTATGACGAAGGCTCGGGGTTGGCGCTCCGCGGCACCTTCATCATCAGCCCCGACGGCACCCTCTTCAACTCTGAGGTCAACTTCTACAACATGGGCCGCAACATCGACGAGCTCATGCGCAAGTTCAAAGCCAATCTCTATCTCTCCCGTAAGGCCAACGAGGGTTGCCCGTCCAAGTGGAAGGACGAAGGCGACGCCACCCTGACCCCCGGCCCCGAGATGGTCGGCAAGGTGCACGAGGCGCTCAACAAGTAGAGCAAATTCGATCCGTTTCAAACCCCGCCGATCGGCGGGGGTTTTTTGAATCCGGAATCACTCCCTAGACAACCGCGACCTCGGGCACTACGTTGTGAACAATCACGTTGCATGCAACCGACACACGATCCATAGGGAGGCACTCGTTGAGAACTCTGACCATCACGTTGTTGATTCTCGTCATCTCAGGCTCGTGGGCCGGAATCTCGGCCCAGGAATTGGTCGTCAACGGCACCTTTGACGACAACGTGGATGACTGGGATCTGCAAAACCTGACCTTCGGTACGATCGAGCACCACTCACTCGACTCCGGAGGGGATCCGCTGTCCGGATCGGCACTCATCACCAACAGCTTTGCCGATCCAAGCATGAATCTGGCGACCGTCCAGTGCATCCATCCTCTTCCGCCCGACCGGGACTACGTCTTCGGTGGATCGATCAGAATGGCCGACGGAACAACAACCACCGGTATTTCGAGCATCCAGATCTGGTTCTGGGACGATGCCAACTGTTCGGCTGGTCACGGCGGATCAGTGGTCTCGCCCCCGGCAACCACAAGCGACATCGGCTGGAAAGAGGTTCGGGCGACCGCCACGGCCCCGCCAACCTCCATCGCCGCTCGGCTGACCCTCTGGAACACCAAGAATGAGGCCGGCGGTGATCTCGGAATCCACTTCGACAACGTCTTCCTGAGGACCGCCTCAATCTTTTCCGATGGATTCGAAACCGGCGACACGGGGCAGTGGGACTGACGAGAACCCTCGGGCGAACTCGATCACCGAATCGACGTGACGCATGGTCACGAGTGCTTGGGGGATTCTGCCGGGCGTTGACTAAAGCCTCGCACGTTGCCCCTCTAAGAGGCGCCGATAGAGACCATCCTCGAGCTCAAGCTCTCTGCTGCTGCCACGTTCGACAACGCGCCCTTCATCGAGGACCAAAATCTCGTCGAAGCGATCCATGGCCACCAGACGGTGGGTGATGACGATGGTGGTGCGTCCATCAAAGAACTCCACCAGTGACCCCATCACCCGCTCCTCGGTGATGGGGTCAAGACCCGTGGTCGGCTCATCCAGCACCACGACAGGCGGATCACGAAGGATCAACCGCGCGAGGGCGAGCCTTTGGCGCTGGCCCCCCGAGAGCTGCATCCCGTGCTCGCCGATCCAGGTGTCCCAGCCATCCGGGAAGGCCCGGATGGTGTCAAGCAGATCCGCTTCAACGGCCGCCTGATCAAGATCGATCTGCCGGGCATCCGGTGCTGCGAACAGAAAATTCTCCCGGATGGTGCCGGTGAAGAGATCCGTCCGCTGGGGCAGCACACCGATGACATTGCGAAGGGCCTCGAGGGAGTAGGCGTCCAGAGATGTTCCCGCAAGCCGGATCTCACCATCGGACGGATCCCAGAAACGCAGCAACAGGTTGACCAACGTCGATTTCCCGGCGCCCGAGGGACCAACCACGGCGATCCGGCCGCCCTCACGAATCCGGAGATCGATGTGACTCAAAGCCGGTTGGTCTGCCCCCGGGTAGGTGAACGAAACTCCACACAGATCAACGGTGAAGCCGATATCCACCAAGACATGGGCCGACGAATCAACGGGTTCGTCCACAACCGGCCTCTGGTTGAGGACGGCAAAGACCCGATCGGCCGCCTCGAGCTGTTCGGAGAGCCCACGAGCCGCCGCCGGAAGCGGCTGCACCGCCTCGAAT
>RCNF010000654.1_pt1 | contig 17848 bp, 19 predicted proteins | sample 2041311 | NCBI WGS metagenome assembly RCNF01 (sample SAMN09708228, study PRJNA481090) | Marine sediment metagenome, whole genome shotgun sequencing project. | biome: marine sediment; feature: ocean; material: sediment; isolation source: Sewage treatment plant 2 marine sediment (STP2) ... | reverse complement strand
ATCCGATGTTGATGGCGATGGGCTGAAGTACAGCTGGTCATTTACCAGGAAACCGCCCGGCAGCCGGGCAAAATTGACTGGTTCAACAAAGGTGAAACCCTCCTTCGTTATTGATGTATCGGGCACTTACATGGTGCAACTAATCGTTAATGACGGTACGGTAAAGAGTGCCCCGAATACAGTGACCATCAGTACAAAAAACACTGCACCCGTTGCTAATGCCGGAGCAGACAAGACAACGTTATATGGTGACACGGTGATACTTGATGGCAATACTTCATCCGATGTTGATGATGATGTGCTGAGATACCGCTGGTCATTAACCACAAAACCACCCGGCAGCAAGGCAATATTGTCTGATTCAACATCGGCGAATCCCATCTTTTCTATCGATGTGTCGGGTTATTATGTGGTGCAGCTGATCGTTAATGACGGCAAGGTCAATAGTGCCCCGGATACAGTGACCATCAGTACAAAAAACACTGCACCCGTTGCCAATGCCGGTATCGACCAGAAACCGCAAGTTGGTGACACGGTGAGACTTGAGGGCAGTGCCTCATTTGATGTTGATGGCGATAAGCTGAAATACAGATGGTCATTCTCGTTAAAGCCAAATAAAAGCAAGGCTTCTTTGTCTGATCCAACAGCGGTGAGACCCACGTTTGTAATGGACCGGTCTGGTGATTATGTACTGCAGTTGATTGTTAATGACGGTACGGTAAACAGTCAGCCGAATACAGTGACAGTCACAACGAATTAAGCGCCTGGGTTAGCAATATCCGTGATTCCGAATTAAGCCAATGCGCTAATCCCTGCTTATAATCCAGTCGCAGGTGAACGACCCTTTTCCAACTTTAGTGCATGTTGGGAAAGGGGGGGCGGCATTAAACGTAGCTTTCACCTTCTAGCGCGATAATCAATTGCATATACAATTAATCCGAGACAGTGAGTAATGGTTACACTGTTTCTTTACTGTCGTAACTATCCGGGCTAGGGGTTAATCGCAATAGGAATGCGTCTCGGACCAAAATTCCCTGCTTTTTCTTCAAATCTGCCTGCTATGGCAAAGCCACAGTCGGGGCAGTGTCCCGCTTTGGTTAAGCGATACTGGTTGATCTGATACCAGTCACGTTCGATCAGCAAACTGTGGCATTCGGGGCAAAAGGTAGTATCGCCTTCTTTGTTATGCACATTGCCGGTATAGACATAGTTCAAGCCTTGTTTGAGTGCGATATCTCTTGCACGCACCAGTGTTGCCGGTGGTGTTGCGGGTATATCCGTCATTTTGTGATCGGGATGAAACGCTGAAAAATGCAGTGGTACATCCGGCCCCAGTTGATTATTAATCCATTTGCACATCGCTGTGATCTCTTCATCGGAATCATTTTTACCGGGTATGAGCAGAGTGGTTATTTCAGTCCACACATCGGTTTCATTGATGAGATAGAGTAAAGTATCCAGTACCGGTTGCAGATGCGAGCCGGTGAGTTTGTAGTAAAACTCGTCGGTAAATGCTTTTAAATCAACATTGGCGGCATCTATTTTTGAAAAGAAATCACGGCGTGCTTGTTCGTGTATGTAACCTGCGGTGACCGCGACGGTTTTAATACCGCGTGCATGGCAGGCAGCGGCTGTATCCATGGCATATTCGGCAAAAATAACCGGGTCATTGTAGGTGAAAGCAACACTCTGGCAACCGTGCTGTTGTGCTGCAATGGCAATGGCTTCGGGTGAGGCCTGATCCATCAGGCGATCCATGTCTCTGGATTTGCTGATATCCCAGTTCTGACAAAATTTACAGGCCAGATTGCAGCCAGCGGTGCCAAAGGAGAGGACGCTACTGCCAGGGTAAAAATGGTTAAGCGGTTTTTTTTCGATGGGATCAATGCAGAATCCGGAAGAACGACCATAGGTGGTGAGTACTATCTGGTTATCCTGCCGCATACGTACAAAACACGCACCGCGCTGGCCTTCACGCAGCTTGCAGTCGCGCGGACATAGATCGCATTGAATGCGACCGTCGTCTATTACATGCCAGTAGCGACCGGGATGACAGGTTTGATTTACTATTTCGTTAGTCATACTGTTTCGGGTCATACTGTTTCGGCTTTAAATTCGCACTCTTTCCACTTGCTGACAGTGTAACGGGAAAGCTTGACCTGATCTTCCCAGAAATCTGGCGTTAATCCCGCCTTGTGTTTCAGCTGCGCCATGAACACCTCAACATCGGGCAGTTGCTGCCACACCTGCGGCAGGAAGGTACTACGGTAATGACCAAACTCAAACACTACGCCATCAATTCCGGGTTGCAGTTGCGCCTGAGCTTCCTGCTCGTTTGAAAAAACCAGTGCCTGCATGGGTGACAGTAACGATACTTCGATTTCAGTATCGTTAAGCTCATCATTTGTCAGTGGCGAAAAACGACTATCTTTAAATGCAGCCGCCTGTGCATTGTGTTTTATATCTTCTAACAGGCTGCGGTGTGCTTCGAGGGTACCGATGCATCCGCGTAACTGGCCTTGCTGAGTGAGGGTGACAAAACAGGCTGCCTGTTCCTGCAGCCAGATCGCATCCTCGTCTGCTTCAAGGGCTTGTCCGAATACACCTGCGATAGAAGCGCGTGCTATAGGTAGTAATATTTCGCCTTTGTTACTGGTCATTAGCTGCGACCTCTGTAAATGCGATCGAGGCATAGCCTACGACGCGATTTTTATCACCGGCAGTATCACCGGAATTACACAGATCAAGTAACTGCGAAAGTAAATGATGCTTTCTGGCTGCCAGCAGTAAACCGTTAACCGGGGTACCGCCACAGGCCTGCTGGTGGTTGAGTGGGCCGTGAAAAGTTAATATCTTCTGTACCGTTTCTGAATCGATGGCACGCGCAGTTTCATAAGGCTGAAAATGTGAAAGGTCAGAACTGATTACTATCAGCGTTTCCGGACCGCCCCACAATGTTTCCAGTACCTCAGCAACCTGTTTACCGGTAGCGTCTCCGACGGCGAGTGGCACCAGAGTGAAATCTTCCAGCACGGTCTGTAAAAAAGGAAGCTGCACTTCCAGTGAGTGTTCCAGGGCATGGGCAGCCGCGCTTTCTACCACCTGGGGCATGTTCTTTATTGAGGCCACAGCGTCCAGGTCAACCTGCACTCTACCCAGAGGTGTAGCAAATATCGAATCCACGGGAAGTGCCAGTCCATTAACAGGAACACGATGAACAGGGCCCAGCAATACCACGCGTTTAATGCTATCGCGAGCAACGTTTAGCTGTGCATAAGCTGCTGCTGCCGTAGGGCCGGAATAAATGTATCCTGCGTGAGGCACTATAATCGCCTTGGGTGCAATTAAATTTTTACCTGGTTTTTTTTTGTTAGCTTTAAGCAGGGCGGTTTCCAGCAAATCATTAACATTGCTTTGTAATAGTAATCTGTCACTATGATAAAAGGCGCCTGCTACAGCGGGTTGACGAACTTGTTGCACATTTACTCTCTTGATTAATTTATTTCTTATACTTATTATCAGGGTAAGTTTGTGAATATCAAGTCACAGTAAATTAATAAAATAATGCCGATTGAAAGAATCAAAACAGTATCAAACACTAGCTGAGCTTTTGTTGTCTATAATCCAGATGAACGAATAATTATGGAGTGATAGTTATGTCACAGTTAGTGGCGCATCGCGGTCAAAAATTTACCTTTCCGGAAAACACGCTCGAATCAATTCAGCAAGCCATTAACTGTGGGGCGAAAGCTATAGAGTTTGATGTGCAGATGACGGCAGATCATGTTCCGGTGATTTGTCATAATTCGACTTTATTAAAAACAGCGGGTGTTGATATTAATATTACAGAAACAAATTACGCTGATTTAAAAGATATTAACGTTGGTGAAAAGTCTCGGTTTGCTGAGCAGTACCCGTCCGTTACCCTGCCTTCTCTACAGGATATGGTAACCATGCTAAGTGAAACACCGCAGGTGATGGCATTTGTTGAACTAAAAGATGAAAGTCTTGAAGCATTTGGTATAAAGTGTTTTGTAAAAAAGGTTAGTAGCCAACTTTCACCAATACAGCAACACTGTGCTGTTATTGCTGATAATCTGCAGGCATTAATAAGCTTGAGACAAGAATTAGCCGTCCCTGTAGGCTGGATTATTCATCGCTGGCATGAAAATGATTTAAAACTGGCAAAAAAAAGTGAAGTAGATTACATGGTGATTAATCATGAATATTGCAAGGTTCACGATTATGACTTTGCTGCAGATAACTGGCACTGGATGCTATATGAAACATCGGATGCCGATAAGGCACAGGCTTTATTTGATCAGGGCGTAGACTTTGTGGAAACAAATAATATCTGTTCCATGTTAAAGCAGTTAGCGGTTAATAAATAACATGGCATATTATGACGTAGTCATTATTGGCGGAGGCATTCATGGTGTGGGTGTAGCACAGGCAGCGGCAGCCGCTGGTTTTTCAGTTTTGTTGCTGGAAAAAAATGGGCTGGCTTCTGGCAGTTCGTGCCGTTCGAGCAAGCTGATACATGGTGGTTTACGTTACCTGGAGAGTGCGCAATTTTCTCTGGTCTATGAATGTTTACATGAGCGACATCTGTTACTGTCTCTGGCTCCTGATCTGGTGTATCTTGATGATTTTTACATTCCACTATATGAATCAACTTCGCGTAGCTCGCTAACCTTACGTACCGGCCTGACCTTGTATGCGATATTAGGCGGCTTAAAAGCCTCGACACATTTTCGTGCCTTGAGCAAAAAACACTGGTCTTCACTGGATGGTTTAAAGCGCCACGGTTTAAAAGCAGTCTATCAATATTATGATGCTCGAACCGATGACCATGCGCTTACTCATGCGGTGATGCACAGTGCCATCGAACTGGGTGCAGAATCGGTAATACCTGCTACCTTTGTTAGTGCGCAGTGTGAGCAGGATGGTGTTCATATTACTTATCTGGATAATGGTATAGAAAAATATTGTCAGGCAAGTGCACTGGTTAATGCAACAGGCGCCTGGATAAATTCGGTTCTGGAAAAAATAAACCCCGTCAGCTCGGTTATGGCTATCGACCTGGTGCAGGGAACACACCTGGTGCTGGAAAATATGCCCATTCAGCATTGTTTTTATCTTGAGGCGCCGCAGGATAAACGTGCTATTTTTCTTATGCCGTGGAAAAATAAAACCTTGTTAGGCACAACAGAAACCCGCTTTAGCGGTTTGCCAGAAAATGTTCGCCCGCAACAAAGTGAAAAAGATTACTTACTTGATGTGGCACAACATTATTTCCCGGAACATAAAGATTTTAATGTGGCTGATGAGTTTGCCGGCTTACGGGTATTTGCCTCTACTGATAAAAATGATTTTAGCAAACCGCGTGATACGGTTTTGTATAATAGCCACAACAGAGTTATTAATGTATATGGCGGTAAATTAACCACCTACAGGTCGACTGCAAAACGGGTAATGAAAAAGCTGTCTTTTATTTTACCGCCACGAAACATAAAGGCTTTAACTGAGAACATCAAGTTAAAAGGATAATGACGAAAATCACTTTGGAATAAAAAATGAACATTGAATCAGAAATAAAAATTATTCAGGAATTTGTTGATAAAGGTAATTATCATGCAGCCATGAATATTAGCATTTCCGCGCTTAATGAATGTCGCAGAAATAAAAATCAGCCTGGGATAAACAGGTTTCTCGATGTAATTAAAGGTATAGCTAACACTATGACTGAGGTCTTTGGTCGATAGTATGGATCACGCTTAGTTATATACGTTATAACACTGCTGTCCCGTTAACAAAAAGAAATTATCTATACAGGCTGATGTAGCAAGACTGGATAAGGGTTGCACTAATCCGAGACATGAACCAGACGCATCCACCATCGATACGCCGTAAAGCCATCCATGGCGGCTCAACACCCGCGTCCATGCGGGTGATGGTCGTTGATAAATGCGTCCGATTCACGTCTCTGGCAGTTAACGGGACAGCAGTAACGTTATAAGATAAAACGGATTAAGGTTTTATCGTATAAGACAATACCTGTGTAAAAGTCCCATCATTATTATTGGTGGTTTCCATTTCACCGCTAATGCCTACATAGTTACCTGTGCCACCGATGATGCTAACGGTTGAAGTACCTTTATCAAACTCGCGACCGGCAACCAGGATACTTCCGCTGTTTTTGATTTTATTAGCAAATGTCAGCGCCCATTGACATTGGAAGCTAACAGCGACACGGGTGCGAATGCAGGTACCGCTGTTATTACCGATTTCTTTTTTGTCTTTATCCAGTAACGGCTGATCGAATACCAGAATGTCGCCAATCGTGTCCCCTGGTTCTCCCGTGTCGATTATCTGAGCGGGATTATTGCGAGCGTCTGCAATCGTTACCATGGTTTGTGGCAGTGGTTGTGTGCAGGCGGCAAGTGCCAGAATGTTAAGTGCGCAAATAGCTGGCAGGGTGTTTTTTGTGCTGGTGGGTTTCATCATTGTGTAATATTATCCTGAATAACGGACCGAATAGTGCAATTTTTATTGAGTTTTAAATGCAGTCATATTATTCTGACAGGGCCGTTGGCTGCAACTGCTATAGAAGATAAAGGACTGTGAAATGGCAATAATTGGTTTGATTAGTGATGTACATGCTTCACCTGAACCGGTGGCGGAAGCGCTGTCGATTTTTACCAGAGCGGGTGTGGATCAGGTACTTTGTGCTGGTGATGTTGCGGGTTATATGGATAAGCTTGAGCAAACCATAAGGCTGCTTGTCGAGAGTGACTGCCAGACTATTATAGGGAATCACGATTTACTGTATCTTGATCATCACGAAGATGAGCCGGACAATCAGGCCATCGCCTATCTCAAACAATTACCTGCTTTTTATGAAACCGTCATCGAAGACAACAGCCTGTATATGGTGCACGCACAACCGCCGGACAGCTGTCACGGTGGAATCAAACTATTAAACAAAGACGCTGAAGTTCAGACGGACAAGGTTGAGCAGTGGTCAAAAAAATTACACGATTTTAACTACGATGTACTGGTGATCGGACATACTCATCAGGTTTTTGCAGAATTTATGGGGGGTACCCTGGTGGTCAATCCTGGCAGTTCGGCATTTAATAATAGCTGTGCGATTCTACGCTTACCAGAACTGACGGTTGAGGTGTTTGCCTTGTGCGGAAAGCCGGTTGTGAAAACCTGGAACTGGGGCCAGAATGTGATTTACGGGAAGTAGAAATTAGCTAAAATAATCTCTGTGGGTTTAATTCCCCGCAGCCTGCTGTCAGGTAGTATTGCGCAGTCCTGGCTTAAACATCATCTCACTGCCTATAAAAGGTTTTTTTTTAACAGTCTGGACCATTAACAGATATTTGATGTTAACAATATGCTTTTCCTTTTTCAAACTCTTTAATTTAAAGTAAAATTGATAAATATCAATATTAAATGATTGTGTTTATGTTCTCATAGTGGACGCTGATTAGGCTTAAGTAAGGTAATCATTATGGCACTTGACTGAATTCCTAAATCAGTGGCTGTAGAATTGTACTGAGCAAGTTCATGATTTTGGATAATTAATACTGACTATGCTCTCATTTTCAAGGAGAATAATTATGAGTGATACTGGGTATTTGAAAGATTTTTATAGTTCGGTGGAAAAACCGAAAATTAGTGTCAGAGAAGAGCAGGTCGCTAAGACACGTGAACGTCTAAGAAGAGAGAGAAAAGAAAAATTATATTCATTCTCGCCAAAAAGTCGTAAGACTTTACCGTAAGCAAATAGAAAACAACATACTAATTAATTACATACAGGATGGCGGCAATTTTTATAGCGGCCGTTTCTGTTTGTCATCCATGAAGTGAACGAAGGTCTATTGTTGGCAGCATTTTCTCTGCCGAGAATATGAGCTGAGAGGGAAAAGCCGACCCTTATTCGTGCAGTAAAAAAACATTAAAAGCATTTTTCACCACAGAGGTCGCTCTTGTGTATCCATACACCTGCGACATTAGTGCATCCATGCACGTCGCACAGAGCGCACAGAGAAAAACATTTAAGATTTATTGTTAGCTGCGCCTGCGGCGCAGCTAACAATAAAATTATTCCTCTGTGCCTCTGTGGTGAATCGTTTTTGACTTGTTTATGAACGGCGTTATTGGAGTTAATACCCCGATTAGCTAACTGCGATTAAATGAGCTCTAATGCACGCAAATACTAGCATGACGAGAGTGCTCGACTAATTGCCTGAATGCGCTTCCGCTTATGTGCAGCAAATCGGTATGGTTGCCCGCTTCGATATAGACATCATGGCAGTCATCCAGGTTATTATCGACAATCGTTGTCATGCCATAGGCCGTACCAATAGGCGGAATGGCTCCGGGTTCACAGTCAGTGAATAAATGCGTTAACTCGGTTTCAGTCACCAGTCCCATGCGCCGATTCAGAATCATATTTAGCTCTTTGATTTTTACATATTGGTTGGCTGGGACGAGCGCCATAACATAACCTCGATCATCTTCCAGAACAACGGGTTTAACCATTTTTTGCACAGGTATTTTAGCTGAGTGCGCGGCATGCAGACTAGAATAGGAATACCCATGGTGGATGGTATCGTAACTAATGCCATGTTTAGCCAGCTGTTTGACTAATGTAGGTGCGATGTCCATGATTGACCTCCTGATGAGAGTGAAAGCATGAGTACTAAATTATAACGCCACTATCTGGAGAAAAGAAAGAGTATTATTATGGTTAATCATGTCAGCAATATGATCCTGCATGGCTAAATGCTAATATAGTCTATACTCTCACTCTGTTTACTAACTTACCTACATGGATGGAAAAGATTGTTCCAGACAATCTATTTGCATTTCCACCATACCTGGCGGTCATAGTAAGGGGCGTGAGCATATGTACAGGAAGTACGGGTAGATATTTGCTCCTCGGCAATAGCTCCTTCATTGCCCTAATAAGTTACATCCATGTGACGATGCATAATCTGCACTTCCACCATCCGTGGTGCTCGTATTAGGGCAATGCATATGTCCATGGATGGACGGTAGTAGGACAACGCAGGAGCAGTTGTCGAGGAGCAGCGAAGCGGTGTGCCGAGGATGCGGAAGCTTTACCTACATGGAGGTAGGTAAGGGACGTGAGCATATGTACAGGAAGTACGGTATTAGGGCAATGCAGGAGCAATTGCCGAGGATGCGGAAGCTTTACCTACATGGAGGTAGGTAAGGGGCGTGAGCATATGTACAGGAAGTACGGTATTAGGGCAATGCAGGAGCAATTGCCGAGGATGCGGAAGCTTTGCTGATATAACGGTTACCGAAAATAAACAGGAATAACAATTAATAAAAGATGAAAACTAATATAATTAAAAGACTAAAAAACATTGGCCAAAGCCACTGGTACTGGCTGATTTATATCCTTGGCGCGCTAACGCTACTGGCTGTCGCTTTATATTTCCAATATTCTCTTGAAAAACCTCCCTGTGTTATGTGCATTCAGGTTCGTTTATGGATATCGGTGTTCGTTATCGTGTCGATTGCGGGCTTACTTACACGAAGTAACAGACTAATGAACACTGTTGCAAACCTGATTACTGTGCTCATTGCTGCCGCGCTCCTGGAACGTGCCTATCTGTTGCTAGGCACTGAACGCGGTTTTATCTTTAGTGATTGTGGTTTTGATCTCGGTTTGCCAGCCTGGTTTGCCATCGATCAGTGGTTGCCATGGTTGTATCGTGTCGAAGCCTCATGTGGTTTTACGCCGGAAATAATGTTTGGCATAACCATGGCTGAAATGTTAATAGTAATGTCTGGCCTGCTTTTGCTGTTGACTGTTGCTGTTTTTTTCGCGAGTGTCGTGTCTTTTAAAAAATCAGATTGATGTCTCCGTCTACTCTGCCTTATTTCAAAGGCATTCTGGCGTGAATTAAACAGCATTCTGTTATAATTCGTGACTTTCCAGCATACAGACCAATTTCGAGACCGATAATAATGCCAAAAATCATCTACACCGAAACAGACGAAGCACCTGCATTAGCCACTTATTCATTTCTGCCTATCGTGCAGGCTTACACTCGTGCTGCGGGTATTGAAGTTGAAACCCGTGATATCTCGCTGGCGGGCCGTATTATAGCCAATTTCCCGGATAAGCTAAGCGATCAGCAAAAACAAAGTGATGCTCTGGCTGAGCTTGGTGCACTGGCAAAAACACCCGAGGCAAATATTATTAAGCTGCCTAATATCAGTGCCTCAATTCCCCAGTTGCATGCGGCAATTAAGGAGTTACAGATATTGGGTTATGACATCCCTGATTTTCCGGAAGAACCGGAAACTGACGAAGAGAAGCGCATTCAGACACGTTATGGCAAAGTTCTGGGCAGTGCGGTTAACCCGGTATTGCGCGAAGGTAACTCTGATCGTCGTGTAGCTGGTCCGGTAAAAGAATATGCACAGAAACACCCGCACCGCATGGGGCAATGGTCAGCAGATTCCAAATCACATGTGGTTTCGATGAGTGATGGCGATTTTTACGGCAGTGAGCAATCAGCGGTCATTGAAACGGCCGGTGAGGTGAAAATTGAATTAACCACGGATTCGGGTGAAACCCGGGTACTTAAAGAAACAACACCGGTGCAGGCAGGTGAGGTTATTGATGCAGCGGTGATGAATCGTAAAGCATTATGTGCTTTTTTTGAAGAAGCGGCTAAGGATGCCAAAACACAGGGTGTCTTGTTGTCACTGCACTTAAAAGCCACGATGATGAAAATCTCTGATCCGATTATGTTTGGCCATGCGGTAAAGGTTTATTATAAAGCGGTGTTTGACAAACACGCGGCTACTTTTGAAAAAATAGCTGTTGATACCCGAAATGGTTTGGGCGATGTGTATGCAAAAATCGCTGCTCTTCCGGATGATTTACGCTGCGAGATTGAAGCTGACCTGCAGGCTGTTTACCAGAAACGCCCTGAATTGGCGATGGTAAATTCAGACAATGGCATTACCAATTTACATGTGCCCAGCGATATAATCATCGATGCATCAATGCCGGCAACTATTCGTTCTTCCGGTCAAATGTGGGGCCCTGACGGAAAACTACATGATACCAAAGCGATGATTCCTGATCGTTGTTATGCCGGTATTTATCAGGAAACCATCGCTTTTTGTAAAAAACACGGTGCCTTTGATGTCACCACCATGGGTAATGTCAGCAATGTTGGGCTGATGGCGCAGAAGGCGGAAGAGTATGGCTCTCACGATAAAACCTTTGAAATACCGGCCAACGGGGTTGTGCGCGTAAGTGATGGGGCAGGTACTATTTTAATGCAACACAAAGTCGAGCAGGGCGACATCTGGCGCATGTGCCAGACCAGAGACCTGCCGATTCAGGACTGGGTTAAATTAGCCGTTAGCCGTGCCCGGGCAACCGGACAACCGGCTATATTCTGGCTGGATAAAAATCGTGCCCATGATGCCAACATCATCAGAAAAACCGAGCGCTATCTTAAAGATCACGATACCGATGGCCTGGAAATAAAGATTTTGGCGCCAGTTGAAGCCATACGTTATACATTAGAACGGGTTAAAGCGGGTGAAAATACCATTTCAGTTACCGGCAATGTGTTAAGGGATTATCTAACCGATTTATTTCCGATTTTAGAACTGGGCACCAGTGCAAAAATGCTCTCAATCGTGCCTTTGCTGGCAGGTGGCGGTTTGTTTGAAACCGGTGCCGGTGGTTCTGCGCCAAAACACGTTGCACAAGTTTTACAGGAGAACCATTTACGCTGGGATTCCCTGGGTGAGTTTTTAGCGCTAGCGGTTTCAATTGAAGACCTCGCACAAAAAACACAAAATGAAAAAGCGCAGGTGCTCGCCGATACACTTGATCAGGCGAACAGCCAGTTTTTAAACAACAACAAATCACCTTCACGCAAAGTGGCTGAGCTGGATACCCGCGGCAGTCATTTTTATCTAGCAATGTACTGGGCGATGGCACTTGCTGAGCAAACTAAAGATAAAGATTTACAGGCATTATTCATCCCGTTAGCACAGCAGTTAAACGACAATGAAAATAAAATTATTGAAGAACTGATAACCGTGCAGGGAAAAGCGGCGGATTTAGGTGGTTATTATCGTATGGATAAAGCGCTAACGTCGAAGGTGATGCGTCCCAGTGTTACCTTGAATGCGGTGATTGATAGCTTATAAAAAATATTAATTCACCACAGAGGCACAGGGGGCACAGAGAAAACCTTTTGATTTTTAAAACTACTAACTTGTATTTAGTATTAATGGTTGTCTTATGTTTCTTTAACAATATAACTTAAAATTCATTAGCTATGTGTCTTCACTGTAAAAAAATAGACGTTTTTCTCTGTGCCCTCTGCGCCTCTGTGGTGAATTGCTTTTAGTTTTTAACTGTCAGATTAGCTTTGTTTACTACAACTAACTTGCAAGACTTTGATGATGCGGTGCCAGCATTAATATTAAGGCCTGCGCATGTTCGGCGGCTTTTCTGCCTAAATCGGTGAGATAACCACCGTCAATTTGCGTGACCAGGCCTTTATCGAATAAGCGTTGTACCGCTTCAATTTGATTTCTATTGGCTTCCGAATGTACTTTAATGCCTTGCTGAGTGCTATCCAGATTGTAATGGATTAATATGTCCATTTCAGCCATTTGTTCTTGTGAGAAGCGCATTTTCTACCTCTATTCATTGTTTGGTTTGTTTCACCGCTAAGTTTTTATAATACATGGGAATCTTTAATCAATCTATAAAATCTCATCACCATATCGAGTCGGTTCCTTTCAGTCACAGCTAATCGAGAAACAAAAGAGTTAATTTTAATTAATCTTCGTCATCATCTTCATAAGCAAATGGATCTTCATCCTGAATAACTGGAGTATCGTCGCAATTCCCCCATTCTGACCAGGAACCTGGATAACATTTAATATTCGGATAACCTACCTGTTTCAACATAATATAGGTATGTGATGATCGGTGACAGGTTTGGCAGTAAGTGATTATTTCTTTGTCTTCAGTAATACCGCGATCGTGTAACATTTCCAGGACTTTGTCATCTGACTTCATGCGCTTGTGGCGAGCCGGATCCTTGTTAAGTTTCCAGTCAATATTAATGGCTCTCGGTATATGTCCACTACGTTTAGCGAGGGGTTGCAGGCCGGTAAATTCATCATGCGAGCGAGCATCAATTAGTACTATATTTTCATCATTGAGTTTTTCTAATATGTAGTCTTTATCGACGGTGATATTACTAATAGATTTTGCCTGGTAGTTACTTGGCTCACGAAATTCTTCCTGGACATGAAGAGGAAAACCTTCAGCTGACCATGCCGTCATACCCCCATTTAGCAAAGAGAAGCGGGTATGACCAATGGCATCCAGAGTGAGTAGTAGGCGTGATGCTCGTCCACTGCCTTCATCATCATAAGCAATGACATGTTTTTCCGGTGTTAATCCTATAGCAGATAGTGTTTCGCTGATATCCTCTAATTCAGGCAGCAAGCCCTGTGCGAATTTACCTTTTGCAACGAGTTTGGCATAGTCAAGGTGTACGGCTGTAGGCACATGTCTTTCACTGTACCGTTGTGCAGAGTCAACAGAGACAATGATCAACTGATCATTGGCCATCAGTGTTTCCAGTTGACCGGGTTCTACCAGTAAGGGTAAATTAATTTCAGACATATAAAATCTCTACTTTTTTTGATTTCGTTTAATTTTGATTGAATCAAGCCTTGCACCGTTGTAATTGTGCCGGCTTTAATTTTCCGCTTAATTTTCCCCTCTTAATTTTCTATAGCCTTCAAGGCATCAATAATGGCTGATGGTTCCATACGGTTCTTATAGTCCGTATCTGCATGCATCGCTCGTACAATACCATTAGTATCGATTACAAAACTACCTGGAACGGGCAGCACATTACGGCCTTTACCATTAAAGGCTTCAATGTCCAGACCATGATTTTTATAAACGTCAACCAGCTCAGCAGGTAACTCGAAGTACAGTCTGTAATCTTTCATCACCTGGCTATCCAGATCACTCAACACTTCAAACGGATAACCTTTTTCCTTGAATTGCTCAACCGACTTATCAGGCCTTTGCGGTGTAATAGTAATTAACTGCGCGCCATATTTTCGAAACTCTGGCAGGCTCTCCTGCAAAACATGTAAATGCATATTACAGAAAGGACACCATGCACCCCGATAGAAAATCAGTACCACGGGACCTTGTTTTAATTTATCTTTTAAACTGACCGTTTTACCCAATGCATTATTCAGCACAAAGTCAGGCGCTTTTTCACCAACCTTGATGCCCGGGGCGGGAATAGTGCGGGCTAGATTTTTGCCCGCATTTTCCATGACAGCCATATCACTGGCCGAAAATGGCGATTTCTCATTTTTTGATTTTTCTATGTGCTGTTCAAGTGACTGCTTATAGCTAGGTAACTCATCAGCTGTTGCAATGCCTGATGAAACAATAAGCAATAGAGCAGTCAGATAACACAAGCTGCGATTCAGATGAAACATGGATTTATCCTCCCCAGGGAGCCGGGTTGCTAACTTATAATTAAGATCAAGCCACTATTCAAGCTCAGTTCATATACCACCTCTTGTAATCTACAGCAAAAAGAAACCAGAAAACAATGATTTTCTGTCTTTTATTCGCCTGGATACTAAATGCGCTGTATGCTTAAGCCTGTAGTTCTCAAAGATACTGGTAACAAGGTGATACTGCATTAATATAAAGGACGGTTTTTTAACTAAACAACCTGACCAGCACACCAGCCAGATGACCAGGCCCACTGGAAATTGTATCCGCCCAGCCAGCCTGTCACGTCTACCACTTCGCCGATAAAGTACAGACCAGGCACTTTTTCTGATTCCATGGTTTTGGAAGACAATTCGTTACAGTCGAGACCACCCAACGTCACTTCAGCGGTTCGATATCCTTCGGTGGCGTTTGGTTTTATCTTCCAGTGTTGTAATTGCTGAGCGATTTCATTCATTTTATCTTTTGAAAGATTTTGCAGGGCCTGCTGGATAACATCCTGTGCTAATAAAATGGGTACCAGGCGTTTTGGCAGTACCTCGACTAATACGGTTTTTAATTTAACCTGTGGCTGTTTTATCCTGCGAGTTATCAGCCAGTCCACTACATCAAGATCAGGTAACAGATTAATGTTTATCGCTTCTCCAGCTTTCCAGTAAGAAGAAATCTGTAAAATAGCCGGGCCGCTTAAACCACGATGTGTGAACAGAATATTCTCTTTAAATTGCACTCGTTCATTACTGACCAGGCTCTCAAGCGAAATACCGGAGAGTCCTTCAAGTTTATCTTTATCGTGTGGCTGCAAGGTAAAAGGCACAAGTCCTGGTGTTGTTGGCCACAGATGGTGACCGAACTGTTCGGCGACTTTATAACCAAATGGGCTGGCGCACATTTTAGGGATTGATAAACCACCACTTGCAATAACTAAAGATGCCGCCTGAAAAACAGCTAAATTAGTTTTAACAACAAAACTATTTTCAGCTGACTTATCTACTGTTGAAATATTGCAATTAAGATGAATTTTAACGTTTTCCTGTTTGCATTCTTTAAGCAACATATTAACTATGTCTTTGGCGCTGTCATCACAGAACAGTTTACCCAGATCACGCTGATGATAGGGAATTTGATGGTTATTTACCAGGGCAATGAAATCCCACTGTGTGTATCGGTTTAATGCGGATTTACAAAAATGCGGATTATGGGAAATGAAATTGCTGGCACTAACTTCCGTATTGGTAAAGTTACAACGGCCACCACCGGACATCAGAATTTTTTTACCTGCTTTATTCGCATGGTCCAGCACCAGCACTTTACGTCCACGTTTACCGGCTTCGATTGCACACATAAGTCCTGATGCGCTGGCACCGATAATTAACACCTCTGTTTGAATGATTTTATCTGGCATAGAAGAGAAAGCCGTGCATAGTTTATAAGTTCGAATGCTCGCTATAACGAAAATGAAAAAACATGAAAAGAGGGCAGAGACGCATGATAGCAGATTAGATTATTAAGGAACCTCTGAACAAGTCATGAATCGACACCTTGCAATTAAAATGACCTGCTTCTGCGTTCTGGAACTTCGCAATAGCCCTGCTATTACGCGCATTCCACGCCTTGAATCAGAACGTTTTAATCACAATCTGTTCGACCCAGACTTATTCAGTGGTTCCTTAACGGACTAGTAGCGTATACTTAGCAAAATATTCAACGCTCTATGGAGGAGTAAAAATGAGTGACTATACACATATTCTGCTGGCTATTGATTTCTCTACATCAGCAGATCAGGTGCTGGCAAAAGCGCGTGATATTGCGCAACGCAATAATGCAAAACTCAGTTTGTTACACGTGGTGGAATACATGCCGCCGGTTGATTATGCAAATGATCCTATGGTCAGCAACTGGGTGATCAATGATAATGAAATGCTGGAACAGGCCAAAAAATCACTGCAAAAATTTAGCGAAAAGCACAATTTGAAAGAGGTTGATTTGAATGTACAATTTGGTACACCGAAACACGCCATCTCTCAATTTGTCGAAGATAAGCAGTGTGACCTTGTCATAATGGGTTCGCATGGGCGTCACGGTATAAGCCTGCTTTTAGGGTCAACTGCTGTTGCCGTACTGCATGCTATGCCATGCGACATACTGACTGTAAAGTTAGAAGAATAACTCCATATACAAATACATTCATGTTTGCTAATAACGCATTTCAGTGCGGAATTTCTAATGTTTAAATCAATTGGTAAGACCTTTCTCACTGGTTTAATTACCTTATTACCCGTCATACTTACTATTTACCTGTTGTACTGGTTGGCCGTATCTTCAGAAAATGTAATGAGTACCGTGCTTCACTGGGTATTACCGAATGCGACTTATTTCCCGGGGCTTGGCATGATTGCCGGGCTGGTGGTTGTATTTTTTGTCGGACTGTTAATGAAAGCCATACTGATCCGTCAGTTGTTTTCTTTTGGTGAGCAGATTCTTTACCGCTTACCACTAATAAAAACGGTCTATCGTGCAATACGTGATCTGTTTGATTTTTTCTCACCAAAGGCGGAAAACCTGGGGCAGGTAGTAGCGGTAACCTATAACGGTATGGAGGTGATAGGTTTTATTACCCAGACAAATCAACAGCGTTTACCAGAATCCTTCCGCCAACAAGACAAGGTGCTGGTGTATATTCCGATGAGTTATATGATTGGCGGGTTTACCGTTTTTATTCCAAATGAACATGTTCGGCCATTGAAGATGAGTATGGAGGAAGCCATGCGCTTTGCCCTAACCGCAGGGATTACCGGCAAGAATGTGAGTTAATGCTAGCGCTATTTGTAAATTCACGCTTATTGATTTTCTTCTCTTATGCAGGTAGTGAAATTTCAGTAGTAGCTCATTAAACATGAATATCATAAAGGCCCATAATCTGGCTTGTCCTATTGACGGGGGCCAGTTTAAATATCATGAAAAACAACTGATTTGTGAGCACGGCCATGTTTTTGATATTGCCCGGCAAGGTTATGTGAATTTGTTACCAGTGCAGCATAAAAGAACGAAACATCCCGGTGATAGTAAAGTTATGGTTTTAGCAAGAACGCATTTTTTAAATGCCGGATTTTATCAAGCCATCGCAAATAAGTTAAATGAACTTGTTCATACACAGATAACGTCTGCGAATGAAAGTTGCTTTCTGGATGCTGGCTGTGGCGACATATTCGACATATAAAAACTCTCCGACATGGCTGATGCAGAAAATCC
>RCNF010000652.1_pt1 | contig 17861 bp, 14 predicted proteins | sample 2041311 | NCBI WGS metagenome assembly RCNF01 (sample SAMN09708228, study PRJNA481090) | Marine sediment metagenome, whole genome shotgun sequencing project. | biome: marine sediment; feature: ocean; material: sediment; isolation source: Sewage treatment plant 2 marine sediment (STP2) ... | reverse complement strand
AAAAGCCTGTTCATTTGAGCGTATTTACTTCTCAAGGGGAAGCGACAGGGACATATACAGGGAAAGAAAAAAGCTGGGGAGGCTGCTCACGCCAGATATCCTGAATGCCATTGATTATGATATTGATAATACGGTCTTTTCATTCATTCCCAATACAGCGGAGTCAGCATTTTACGGGATGATCCAGGGAATAGAGAACCATATGAATGAGGAAAAGGCCCGGTTGCTGCTTGAAAACAATGGAAACCTGGATGCTGAGAAAATAGACGAGATCATTTGCCACAGACCCAGGATAGAAAAAATTGCCATCAAAGATATTAAACTGAGGACTTTTATTACCCAGGATGTGGGGAGAGATGACCTGGTTGGACATGTATATGACATAACCTACGGTACCATTCGCAAAGGGCAGGACAACCTGGTCGTGATTGATGATTCAATTGTCAGGGGAACCACCCTCAAACGTAGCATCCTGAAGATACTTGACCGGCTTGAACCCAAAAAGATCATAGTCGTTTCCTCCTCACCACAGATCCGATATCCAGATTGTTACGGGATAGACATGGCCAAACTTGGCGATTTTGTTGCCTTTCAGGCGGCCATCGCATTATTAAAAGATAGCGGCCAGGAATCAGTCATCAACGAGGTATACAACCGTTCAGTTGAACAGGCCATGAAACCCAAAGAAGAGATTGTCAACCACGTAAAGATGATCTATGAACCTTTCAGTTATCAGCAGGTATCCGAGAAGATCGGGGAATTACTGAAATCCAGGGATGTAAATGCAGAAGTTAAAATTGTATACCAGACTGTGGAGAACCTGCATAAGGCTTGTCCGGACCATTTGGGGGACTGGTACTTCACTGGTGATTATCCTACCCCGGGGGGGAATAAAGTCGTAAATACTTCCTTTATCAATTATATCAAGGGTAAAAACCAGCGGGCTTATTGATCCGGTTTGCTTTTCTGCCATTTTAATCTCCTGATCCGGTTAATCAACCTGTATATCTGGTACTTGCTCTGGGGTATATAGCTGGCGATATGCCGTTCTACTTTCTGTTTGTAGAGATCGTTAGTTGTGATCAAAATGGCAGTTTCCTCCACCTCCCCGAAGGATGGATTAATAACCGTTCCAAAAGTTTTCAGAGAAGGCGACAGGTTCATGTAGGCATTGATCAGTGGTGGTATGTTCTCGCCAAAGGCCCTTACGCTCTGTGAGAGGATCTTGTAGTCTTCCAGGAAGGAACGGCCGGTGAAAATGGATTTCATTTCCACCCTGTCCATATTGGTGTCCAGTGGGATCTTTGGGAAGACTAACTGTTCATTATCCGGAAAATGTTTTTCCAGGAAATACAGGAGCAGGTTCCGGGCACGCTGGTTGTAATTCTGGTACATGGTCACCTTGCCAAAGAAGAACTGCTTCTCGGGATAATCAATGACCAGGGTACCCAGTCCATCCCATAGATTATCCAGGGCAAATAATCCCTTGCCCTGGCGGCTTGTGGTTTGGTATCCCGGCTGGACAAAGGAGCGGCCGAGTTCAATCAGATCAGGGATGTATTCATTTCTAAATTTGTCAGAGAAATGAAATAGTTTTTCGGTGGCCAGGTTGGCCTTGCTGCAGTCAGTCTTTTCCTTGTCACAGAGATGAAAGCGATATCCCCCAAGGATCTCTTCCTGGTCCGGGTCCCAAACGATCAGCTGTTTATAGGGATCCTCCATGGTGTCAAAATCATCTATGTCAACGGGTTTTCCGGTACCACCCCCTGCAGCCCGGAAAGTCAGTTCCCTAAGGCGGCCAATCTCCTGCATGATCTTTGGGGAATCATGGGCAGTAATGATATAAAGTTCATTATCCGCTTTATTGGTCATGCGGATGAATTTATCCTCTGTCAATTCTTCCTCAAGATCCTTTTTTGGTATTGACTTGATGATCGGTTTCATGTAAGTCTGGCTGTTTCAGTAAAATTAAGCATTATTTTTTTTTCTCCGGTATGGATGCATCCTTATTCTCCGGCAGCCTGTATACCACTTCCCTTACTTTGGCAGCCCATTCTATTGGTGTATGCCGATTGTCAAAGTCTGTATGGGGAATGGGTTTCCCGATCGTAAATGTAAAGGTTTTGTTCTGGTGCTTGTACGTCTCGTCAATGAGGTAGAGCATCTCAAGGTTCCATTTAACACCCAGAAATTTCCTGATATTGGCAAGCCTGTAGAAAAAATTACTGTTCCGGCCACTTACGTGTACAGGTATGACATCCCGCTGATATTGCTTAGCCTTGATAATGAAATTTTTTTGCCAGGCCAGGTCTTGTATCTTCCCTTTAAGTTTCCTGGAGACCATACCAGATGGAAAGCTAATAATCTGCATATCAGAACGATAGGCTTCATCCAGCTGTTTGACGCTCTCCCGTGACTGGCCGCCGTGCTTATTGATAGGTATGAAGAATTCATCCATATTCTTCAGGTTCATCAGAATATCATTAACCAGGAAGACGACCCTGGGATAATGCTTTCGAATGATATAGATCAGCATATTCCCATCAAATCCCCCGAGGGGGTGGTTGGCTACAAACAGGAAGCGCCCGGATTCAGGCAGGTTCTCCTCTCCCTTGATATTCATGTCAACATTGAATTCCTGGTATGCTGCCTCCATAAAATCGATGCCCATTTTATCCCCATGCCTTTCCAGGTAATCATTAACAAAATCCTGATGCAGAATCCTTTTCAGGTAGGCATATATAAATCCCGGCATCAGTCTGGCAACCCGCGGACTCTTCTCATAAAATACCGTTTTAATGTCAAATTTTTGTATTTCCTGGCCTTTTGAAATATCAGTCATTTAGATCTTAATTTCCCGATTTAGGGTGTTTTTGTTCATATGCAAAGTAAGAAAAAACTACAAAAATCATCAAGAATAGGATCAATGATCTCAGAATCACCTGTGTAAGACGCTGATTAACAGCACATAAATTCGATGTGTTATAAGTTTTTAACAAAGTGTCAAAAAATGGGGAAAAGTGGTGGAAAGTGGGGATTTTTTATATATTTTTACACCATATCCCGGGAAACCCAGGTATGATAACGTTTATAGGAGAACATATATGCAAAGTGGATAGCAAAGGAAGGATAATGCTTCCCTCAGCTTTCAAGAAACAGATGCCTGCAGGTACAGAGGAGAGATTTGTGATCAAGCCTGATGTGTATGAGTCCTGCCTAATCATGTATCCTGTAGAAGAATGGGAAAGGCTGAACAGGATCATCAGGCGTAATACCAACCCTTTCAATAAGGAGCATGAACGTTTCCTCAGGCTTTTTAATGATGGAAAGGCTGAATTGGTAATTGATGCGAACAGCCGTCTCCTGATCCCAAAACGATTGCTTGATTACGCCAAAGCGAACGAAGAAGTTTTACTGGAAGGACGAGACGGAAAGATAGATGTCTGGTCACCGGTACTCTATGGAAAATTCAAGGAAGGTAAATCCGAACTGGAATCACTTACAGAAAAGATTCTGGGGGGAGAAATAAGATATCTTGACGAAGAGTAATGTATCATCGGCCTGTATTGCTGGAGGAGAGTCTGAATGGATTGAACATTCAGGAGGGTGGGACCTACATTGATTTCACCTATGGTGGGGGAAATCACTCCAAGGCCATCCTGGAACGACTGGGGGGAGGAAGGCTGATCGCATTCGACCAGGACCCGGATGCAGTTCAAAATATCATAAAGGATGAACGCTTGTTATTTATCAGGGGCAATTTCAGATATGTCAGAAATTTTTTGCGGTATAATGGTATAACATCAATTCATGGGGCACTCGCAGACCTGGGGGTGTCGTCACATCATTTCGATGAGGCGGAGAGAGGTTTTTCCTACCGGTTTGATAGCAAAATTGACATGAGAATGAACCCGGACGCGGAGAAATCTGCGATGGATATCCTGAATCAATACACCGAATATAACCTGAGAATACTGTTTTCAAGGTACGGGGAATTGAAAAATTCAAGTAAGCTGGCAAGGGCTGTTTGTTTTGCGAGGAGGAGTGATAAGATAATAACAACCGGACAGTTCATGGAAGCCATAAGGGAATGCATGCCGGCACACGGGCAACATAAATACCTGGCAAAGGTTTTCCAGGCTTTGCGAATAGAGGTGAATGATGAACTGGAATCACTGCAGCAGATGCTGGAACAAACCGTCCGCTTCATGAACAGGGGGGCCAGGCTGGTGATCCTGAGCTACCATTCATTGGAGGACAGGCTGGTGAAACATTTTTTCAGGACAGGAAATGTAGAAGGAGTCATCGAGAAAGATTTCTACGGCAATCTGGTCAGTCCGCTAAGGCAGGTGAACAGGAGCATCATTCAGCCCGGACCGGTGGAGACTGAGCAGAATCCAAGGGCAAGGAGTGCCAAATTAAGGATTGCAGAAAAACTGACTGATTTATGAGTAGGCAAAAAGAAAATATTGAATTCGTCGACCAGAAGATCGAACAGAAGGAAATCAGGAAAGGTTCGGTATGGGATGTTTTCGATGGCAGTTTACTGACCAGGGATACCGTGGTGAGACAGCTTCCTTTTGTGTTGTTCATAACCTTTCTGATCATTTTATACATCGGCAACCGATACCATGCGGAGAAGGTCATACGGGAAACAATGCAATTGCAGACCGAGCTCAGGGAATTGAGGGCCAGGGCTATATCAACGGCTTCTGAACTGGAGTTTATCAGCCGGCAGTCAGAGGTGGCAAAGATGATTTCCAAACGTTCGATGGGATTACATGAAGCGGTGGATCCACCGGTAAAGATCACCGTTAAAAAAGGCAAGAATGGGAAAGCCGTCTATTAAAAAAATAATCGTTGGCCGGGTGATCGCACTTTACCTGGGATTCTTTGCGCTGGCCCTGGCTATTCTGTTCAAGATATTGTATCTGCAGACCCTCAAGGGAGATGAGTTGCGGCAGAAGGCTGAGGATCTGATGTTGAAATACGTCACCATTGAACCCAACCGCGGGGACATTTATGCCACAGGTGGCAAAAGATTGCTGGCTACCTCGGTTCCCTATTACGAGATCAGGATGGATCTCAATAGCAGTGCCATGAAAAATGAGACATTCAGGCAGGGAATCGATTCTTTGAGCTACCGCTTGTCCCGGCTGTTCAACGACAAATCAAAAGCTGCCTGGAAGCAGGATCTGACACGAGCCCGGAAACAAGGGAAAAGATACTACCTGATCCGGCGCCAGGTCAGCTATCAGCAGCTGCAGGAAATGAAAACCTTCCCGATATTCCGCATGGGAATGTATAAAGGCGGATTCATCGCCATACAGAGCAACCGGAGGGTCCTGCCGCATCAACTGCTGGCTGCCCGCACCATAGGATACCTGAGCAAGAGTGAATCCGGGAATATTGTGGGAATTGAAGGAGCTTATGACCATTTCCTGGCCGGTGTGAAAGGCATACGGTTGATGCAGAAAACGGCAGGCAATATATGGATCCCTGTCAATGACGGCAATGAAGTTGACCCGGAAAATGGATACGACGTGGTTACGACCATTGATGTTGATATCCAGGATGTTGCCGAAAATGCCTTGCTGAAACAGTTATCCATTCATAAGGCACATCATGGCTGTGCTATTCTAATGGAAGTGGAAACAGGTGATATCAGAGCCATAGCCAACCTGGCCAGGAACAAAAATGGCAACTATGCTGAGTCCTATAATTATGCCATTGCTGAGAGTACCGAACCGGGCTCAACATTTAAGCTGGCTTCCCTGATGGTGGCACTCGAAGACGGATACGTTGAGCTGGACGATACCATCCATACGGGAAGGGGTAGTATCAGATACTATGACCAGGTAATCAAGGATACCAAGAGGGGTGGTTATGGTACCATCACTGTTAAAGAGGCCTTCGAGGTTTCTTCCAATGTTGCCCTTTCCAAGATTGTCCATGATAACTACAAGGGAAAGGAAGAGGCTTTTGTTGAAAGGCTGTATCGCATGCATTTGAATGAGCCTCTTGGCATTGAGATCCGGGGCGAGGGTGAACCATTGATCAGGTATCCAGGGGATGAGTACTGGTCGGGGATTTCCCTTCCCATGATGTCTCATGGTTATGAGGTAAGGATGACTCCCCTGCAAATTCTCACCTTTTATAATGCTGTTGCGAATAAGGGAAAAATGGTAAAACCGAGGATTGTAGAGAGCGTGCTTTACTATGGCAAAACGATTAAAAAATTCAATAGCAATGTAATTGACTACTCCATTTGCTCAGATGAAACCCTGGAGAAAGTAAAGATCATGCTGGAAGGAGTTGTGGAAAACGGGACGGCCAAAAACCTGAGCAATGAGAACTTCAGGATTGCCGGGAAAACAGGTACTGCCCAGATTGCCAATGCGAAATATGGATACAGGGTGGATTCCAAAATAAGTTACCAGGCATCATTTGTCGGCTACTTTCCGGCAGAAAAACCAAGGTATTCATGTATTGTCGTGGTGAACTCCCCAACCAGTGATGTCTATTACGGCAACCTCGTGGCTGGACCAGTATTCCAGGAGATCTCCAGAAAGGTATATGCAACCAACCTGGACATGCAGCAGGATTTGGTTCCTGAGGATGGATACCTGGCCGAGATCCCATTTTCCAAGAATGGTCACAGGGGCGCCCTTGAAAAAGTTTTAAAGGACCTGGATATACCCATATCGGGGCAGCAGGGTACCGAGTGGGTACAAACCACCAAGGGAGATGAATCTATCCAGACAGAACCCCTTGCCATCAGGGAGAACCTGGTGCCCAATGTCAGGGAAATGGGGGTCAAGGATGCGGTTTATTTATTGGAGAACGCGGGACTGAAAGTGATCATTCATGGCCGGGGGAAAGTATTGGAGCAGTCCATTCCCCCCGGCAGCAGGATAGTAAAAGGACAAAAGATAAAGTTAACCATGAGCTTTACCTAGGGTTTGAAGCGATTAAATGACATATTAAAACAGGTTGAGGTACTGGAGCGTTTAGGGCCGGAGAATCCAGGCATCAAATCCATATGCTTCGATTCGCGGAAGTTGGAAGAAGGAGGGGTATTTTATGCCATCCGAGGGACCAGGACAGATGGTCATGATTATATGGATCAGGCTATTAAATCCGGAGCTGTGGCTGTGATTTGCGAAAAGATCCCTGCCTGGCCTGCAGGACATATCTGTTTTATCCGGGTCCATGATGCTGCCAGGGCGCTTGGATGGGGAGCCGCTGCATTTTATGGGAACCCCTCAGAAAAGTTGATGGTGATCGGCATTACCGGGACCAACGGGAAAACTACCGTAGCCACCCTGCTTTATCAATTATATATGGCTGCCGGCCGTAATGTGGGACTGATCTCAACTGTCAGGAATATGGTGGGGGACAAGCCCCTGCCGGCTACCCATACAACGCCGGATGCCCTGCAGATCCAGCAGATGTTTTCTTCTATGGCCGGGGCAGGCTGTACTTTTTGCTTTATGGAAGTCAGCTCCCATGCCATACACCAGAAGAGAACGGCAGGGATACGGTTTGGTGGCGGCGTATTCACAAATATCACCCATGAACACCTTGATTATCATAAAACATTCAAGGAATATATCAATGTTAAAAAGGCATTTTTCGATCAACTGCCAGCTTCCGCCTTTGCACTTGTGAACAGGGATGATAAGAACGGTAAGATCATGGTGCAGAATTGCCTGGCTAGCATCAAAACCTATGGCTTGCAGGGGATAGCCGATGTGAAGGGAAAAATCCTTGAGAGCCACCTGGATGGTATGCACCTTATCCTTGACGGATTCGATTTCTGGAGCAGGCTTGTGGGGAAATTTAATGCCTACAACCTGCTGGCAGTATATGGATGTGCCCTGATGAGCGGCATGGAAAAGGAACAGGTCCTGACCCTGCTGAGTGAACAGATGCCTGTGGAAGGACGATTCGAAACCCTGCAGTCAGCAAAGGGGATCACCGCCATTGTGGACTATGCGCATACACCGGATGCCCTGAAGAACGTCCTGACAACCATAGAAAACCTGCGCAATGGCAACACCCGGATCATAACAGTGCTAGGGGCCGGAGGCAACCGGGATGCAGGTAAACGAAAGGTCATGGGCCAGGTGGCTGCAGACCACAGCCAACAAGTGATTCTCACAAGTGATAATCCAAGGTATGAAAAGCCTGAGGATATCATCAAGGATATGATAGCAGGCGTGCCTGAGAACAAACGAAATAATGTACTGGCCATACCTGATCGCAGGGAAGCTATCAAAACAGCCATTATGCTGGCCAGGGAAGGGGACATCGTACTGGTGGCCGGGAAAGGCCATGAAACATATCAGGAAATTGAAGGGGAAAAGCACCCCTTTGATGACCGGGAAATATTACAGGGTCTGCTGACCCAAAAATGATGCAATATGCTGATCTATCTGTTTGAATATTTGGATGAAATGGGATTCCCGGGAGCCGGTGTTTTTCAGTACATCTCCTTCCGTTCGGCCAGTGCAGTGATCACCTCGCTGATCATATCCATGTTATTTGGTAAAAGGATCATCAATATGTTGAGGAGGAAACAGATAGGGGAATCAATCCGTGATCTGGGACTCGAAGGACAGGCCAGTAAGCAGGGTACCCCGACCATGGGAGGGATCATAATACTGGCCTCCATACTTATTCCAACCCTCTTGTTCGGCGACCTGGGAAATACATATGTTCTGCTGATGATCCTGACAACTGTCTGGTTGGGACTGGTCGGATTTGTTGATGATTATATAAAAGTATTCAAGAAAAATAAAAAGGGACTGACTGGCAAGTTCAAGATCCTGGGACAGGTTATGCTGGGGATCCTTGTGGGACTTACGCTGTACCTGGACAAGGATGTGATCGTCAGGGAAAAAGTATTGCTGGAGAATGGAGAGCCCAGCATGGAGATTGTACAGGAACAGTCCGAGGATGAACCGGTTAGCCACTTTGTCACTAGGGATGTGAAGTCCACCAAAACCACCATTCCCTTTGTAAAAAATAATGAATTTGACTATGCCTATATCATCGGATTTATGGGTGAAAGAGCGAAAAAATGGGCATGGCTTGTGCTGATCTTTGCCGTAATAATTATCATCACTTCCGTATCGAACGGGGCCAATATGACCGATGGACTGGATGGACTGGCAACTGGGACTTCGGCCATTATGGGGACTACCCTAGGAGTCCTCGCATACCTCTCAGGAAATATCATGTATGCAGATTACCTGAATATCATGTATATCCCCTTCACGGGGGAGCTGGTTATCTATATGAGCGCCTTCATTGGTGCCATGGTGGGATTTCTCTGGTACAACTCCTACCCGGCCCAGGTATTTATGGGCGATACAGGGAGCCTTTCAATCGGGGGGATCATCGCCGTTTTTGCCATTCTCATCAGGAAGGAATTACTGATCCCCATTCTTTGCGGGATATTCCTGATGGAAAGCCTGTCGGTGTTGATGCAGGTAAGTTATTTCAAATATACAAGGAAGAAGTTTGGTGAGGGTAGGAGGATCTTCAGGATGGCCCCACTGCATCACCATTATCAGTTGAAGGGCTATCCCGAACCTAAAATTGTGACAAGGTTCTGGATTGTAGGTATCCTGCTGGCAGTAGTCACAATAGTAACATTGAAAATAAGATAAAAACCAATAATATTTCAGGCTTATGATGAATAGAATTATAGTTTTGGGTGGTGGTGAAAGCGGTACTGGTTCCGCCATTCTTGCCAGGAAACAGGGATTTGATGTATTCCTGTCTGACAATGGGCCCATTAAGACCAAGTACAAGGAGATGCTATACAATTATGACATCCCCTGGGAAGAGAACAAGCATACCGAGAGACTGATCCTGGAAACAGATGAGGTGATTAAGAGTCCGGGTATTCCTGAGCGTTCCCAGATCATCCAGACCATTCGCAAAAAGGAAATCAGGATCATTTCTGAAATCGAATTTGCATCGCGCTTTACCAGGGCGAAAAAGGTCTGTGTGACGGGCAGTAACGGGAAAACCACGACCACATCCCTCATCCATCATATGATGAAGAAGGCGGGACTGAATGCGGGACTGGCAGGCAATATCGGGAGGAGCTTTGCCCTGCAGGTGGCAGAGGAAAACTACGATTATTATGTACTGGAACTCAGCAGCTTCCAGCTGGAAGGCATGTATGAATTCAAAGCTGATATCGCCATTTTACTGAACATAACGCCCGATCATCTCGACTGGTACGATTTTAACATGCAGCATTATGTTGATGCAAAATTCAGGATCACACAAAACCTGTCTGAAGACGAATTTTTTGTTTTTTGCTCGGATGACGAGATCACCGTCAAAGAACTGGAAAAGATCGTTGTCAAAGCCAAGGAGTTGCCTTTTGCGCTGAAGAAAAAGGATAAAGAAGTGGCTTATATCGACGACGAGGACAACCTGAGGATAGAATACGGGAACAAAGATTTCAGTATGTCGGTCCAGGACCTTGCCCTAAAGGGTAAACATAATCAATACAACAGCATGGCCGCCGGGATCACAGGAAGTGTACTGAAAATCCGCAATGAACTGATCAGGGAAAGCCTGATGGATTTCCAGGGAGTGGAACACAGGCTTGAGCAGGTACTGAGCGTTCATGGGATACAGTTTATCAACGACAGCAAAGCCACCAATGTTAATTCTACATGGTATGCGCTTGAAAGCCTGACGAGCAAGGCGGTCTGGATAGCCGGGGGGATTGACAAGGGCAATAACTATGAAGAGATCATCGACCTTGCCGGGGAGAAGATAAAGGCCCTGATATGCCTGGGCAAGGATAATGAGAAACTGCACAAGGCTTTTGATCAGCATATCGAGACAGTCATTGATGTTTCCAACATGGAGGAGGCAGTGCAGAAGGCCTATTACCTGGCAGGGAAAGGGGAAACGGTTTTACTTTCGCCGGCCTGTGCCAGTTTTGACCTATTTGAGAATTACGAAGAAAGGGGTTGGAAGTTTAAAGAAGCAGTCAGGAAATTATAATATAATATCGTGTTTGCCATTCGAAAATATATTGGCGGTGACAGGATCATCTGGGCAGTGATTATCGTGCTTTCATTGTATTCACTGTTGTCAGTCTACAGCACTTCCGGAATCCTGGTATTCCGGAATCCTGGCAGTAGTCCGACATATTATGTATTCCGTCATGGCCTCCTGCTAATGGCAGGCCTGTTCATGGTATACCTCACACACCTTGTCCCCTATCGGTATTTTTCAAGGTTATCTCAATTCCTGGTAGTCATTGTTATACCCCTGCTTATTATAACCATGGTATTCGGAGAGGATGTAAACCAGGCCACAAGAAGGCTGGAGGTTCCCGTGCTTGGTTTCACTTTTCAAACCTCCGACCTGGCAAAACTGGCCCTGATAGTGTATGTGGCAAGGTTGCTCTCCCAGAAACAGAATGAGATCAAGGATTTTAAAAAGGCTTTCCTGCCCATAGTAGTTCCTGTAGGGATCATCTGTGTATTAATCATGCCTGAGGACCTGTCAACGGCCATGATCCTGATGGCTACCTGTGTCATACTTATGTACATCGGTCGGATAAAAATGGGACATCTGCTCTTGCTTTGTGCGGCGGGGATCATCATCATCAGCTTATATGCCGGTATCAGCATGCTGACCCAGAAGGAGAACAGGGCTCCTACCTGGTTGAGCCGTGTGGAGAGCCATTTCGACAAAGAATCCGATAGCTATCAGGTAGAACAGGCCAAAATTGCCATTGCGGGAGGGGGTATCCTGGGAAAATTCCCAGGCAACAGCACACAGCGGAATTTTCTTCCCCATTCTTATTCGGATTATATCTATGCAGTGATCATAGAAGAGTATGGTTTGGTCCTTGGAGGCATACCCATCCTCCTGTTGTACCTGATCTTATTATACAGGGCAGGTGTGCTGGTCAGGAAGAGCACCCGGACATTTCCGGCTTTTCTGGCAGTGGGACTTACCCTGGGACTGGTACTCCAGGCTATGGTACATATGGCGGTGGCAGTGAACCTGTTACCGGTAACCGGTCAACCCTTGCCACTGGTGAGCATGGGAGGGACTTCCCGGATCTTAACCTGTATTTCCCTGGGGATAATTTTAAGTGTGAGCAAAGGAATTATAGAACAGCAACGTCTCGAAAGTGAAGCAGCAACAACATAAAAGGATCATCATCAGTGGTGGAGGTACCGGGGGGCATGTATTCCCGGCCATCGCCATTGCGGATGCCCTGCGCTGTGAGCTGGAGGATCCCCGGATCCTTTTTGTTGGGGCCTGTGGCAAGATCGAAATGGAGAAAGTCCCCCAGGCAGGATATGAAATCAAAGGCTTACCGGTGGAAGGTTTTAGAAGGAAACTCAGCCTGCGCAATATCAAGGTTGTGGCGAAAATGCTTGTCAGCCTCCGTAAATCCGGGAAATTGATCCGGGAATTTAAGCCGGATGCCGTGGTGGGAGTGGGTGGTTACGCAAGTGGGCCGGTACTGAGAAGAGCGGCTGGCATGGGCATTCCAACACTGCTACAGGAGCAGAATTCCTTCGCCGGGGTAACCAACCGCTTGCTGGCAAAGAAGGCGCGGAAGATATGTGTGGCATATGAAGGTATGGAGAAATATTTCCCAGCAAAGAAGATTATCCTGACCGGTAACCCGGTCCGCCGTGAGATCATGGATCTGGCCCAGGTGGGAGATCAGACTGTGGCAAGGAAGGCTTTTCACCTGGACAAGCGTTCAAAAGTTTTACTGGTACTTGGAGGCAGCCTTGGTGCAAAGACCATTAATGAAGCCATAAAAGATGGACTGGATCTTATCCTGCAGCAGCCAGATATCAGCCTGATCTGGCAATGCGGAAAGATCTACTATGACGAGATAAGGGAATTTATTGCCGGCCGATCTGGTGAGAGGATAATTCTACGGGATTTTATAAGCCGCATGGACCTTGCTTACCTGGTGGCTGATGTAATCATTGCCCGGGCCGGTGCGATCACCATTTCAGAATTATGTCATGCAGCCAAACCTGCCATCCTGATCCCCTCGCCCAATGTGGCAGAGGATCATCAGACCAAAAATGCACTACATCTTGTGAAACGCTCGGCAGCTCTCTCTATATCTGACAATGAGGCTAGGGAAAGTACAATGAAGCAGGCGGTTCAGCTGCTGGGTAATGAAGATCAGAAGCGTGAATTATCGAGAAATATAGGCAATCTGGCCCTTCCGGATTCGGCCGGCGCCATTGCCAGGGAAATTGTGTCTATGTTGAAGTAATGACGAAAGTGGATATACATAGTATCGATAATATTTATATGATTGGGATTGGAGGCATTGGTATGAGTGCACTGGCCAGGTATTTTCTAAGCCTTGGTAAAACAGTCACCGGTTATGACAGGTCATCAACCCCGTTGACCGATGAACTGATCAGGGAGGGCTCTGATATCCATTTTTCAAGCGATCTTGCCTATGTAAAAGAAATGTTTCCGGATGTAGAGAACCTGCTTGTAGTATATACGCCGGCAATCCCTGCTGACCACCTTGAGCTAAGCTTTTTCAGGAGGGGCGGCTATCAAATGATGAAAAGGGCCGAGTTATTGGGCATAATTTCAGACAGTGGGAAATGTATTGCCGTTGCTGGCACGCATGGAAAAACAACGGTAACAACCATGGTAACCCATCTGCTGAAAGTGGCAGGAATTGCATGTAATGCTTTTCTGGGTGGCATCTCCAAGAATTACCAGACCAATGCCGTCCTATCGGGAGAGGAAGGCTGGATGGTAATCGAAGCGGATGAGTTTGACCGCTCATTCCTGCACCTGCATCCCAATATTTGCATTGTCACTTCTTGTGACCCGGACCATCTGGATGTTTACGGCTCGGTCGAAAAGCTAAAAGATACATTCTGCCAGTTCATCAGCCAGACCGATCCGAATGGACATATCTTCCACCAGCAGGATGTGCAGCTGAATTGCATCGGGACACTTCCCACGAAGGCAAGGTCATATGCCCTGGAGGGTGGTGCGGATTTCAGGGCAAAAAACCTTCGCTTGAAGCATGGACTTTACCTGTTTGATGTGGAGACGCCAGAGGGTTTGATAGCTGATGTGGGACTGGGTGTGCCGGGATTGATCAATATTGAGAACGCTCTTTCCGTGGTATGCCTGGCCAGGTTGCTGAATATTGGTGATGATCTGGTCAGGGAAGCTTTGTCCACATTTTCAGGTGTGCAGCGGCGGTTTGATGTAAAGATCAATCGGACAGGCATGGTATATATTGATGACTATGCACATCATCCCAGGGAATTGGATGCCTGTATTCAATCTGTCAGGAAGATTTATCCGGACAGGAAGATTACGGGGATCTTCCAGCCCCATCTCTATAGCAGGACCAGGGATTTTGCAGGCGAATTTGCCAGGAGTCTGTCCCAATTGGATGCACTGATACTGCTGGATATCTATCCGGCCCGAGAGGCTCCGCTGGAAGGTGTTGAATCAGCACTGATTTTTGATCAGATCGATATGGCTGATAAAGTACTCATTCATAGGGAACAGTTGCTGCCGGTGCTGGAAGAAAGGCAACCAGAGGTGCTCCTTACCCTGGGAGCGGGAGATATAGACCAGTTTGTAGAGCCCATTGTGAAACTTTATGAAGGAGGGCCAGCCAAATGAAAAGGATGGTAAACATATTACTTGGCATTCTTATAATCACCTACCTGCTGGTGGTACTTGGGTTTGTCAGGGATGCCCATGATGGAGTACGTTGCAATGGGATAGATGTGGTAATAAAAGACAGCCTGGAACAGCGTTTTATCAATGAATCAGATATCAGGAACCTGATCCGGCTCGAACACCCAAAGATAGCCGGTGTTCCCATGTCTGACCTTGATGCTGCTAAAATGGAAGAAAGTCTCTCAAATATCCCGGTCATTAAAAGCGCACAGGTGTACAAGACGGTTGAAGGCAGGCTAATTTTCGAAGTGGCCCAGCGTACACCCGTCATACGTGTTGAAGACAGGGATCACCGTCAATACTTTCTCGACAGGGAAGGGAATGTAATCCCGGCAGCTACCAGTTACACTCCACATATATTACTGGTCAATGGTGAGATTGACGGGGTATTCAGGAAACAGAAGAATGTACTTGAGCATGGAGCTGCTTCTTCCAGCGACAGAATCATGGATGATATCATAGCAATGGCCAAATTCATTGCCGATGATCCATTCTGGAATGCCCAGATCGTGCAGATCTATGTCAACCGGGAAAAGGAGTTTGAACTGGTGCCCAGGGTTGGCCCACAGATTATCCTGTTCGGGGACGGCAAACGGCTGGAACAGAAATTTTTCAATCTTGGCACCCTGTACCGTGAGGGATTCAGGCAGAAGGGATGGAATCATTACGAAATTATAAACCTAAAATATAACCATCAGGTAATCTGTACAAAAAGATAGAATTATGGCACACAAAGAACACTTACTGGCAGCGGTGGACATTGGTACTACCAAGATCGTATCCATCGTTGGGAAACTTACCGAAAACAAAAAACTGGAAATCCTTGGTATGAGCAAAACAGTTTCAAAAGGTGTGAAACGGGGCGTTGTTCAAAATATTGAGGAGACAGTTAATGCAATCAACACAACCGTTACCGAAGTCAAGAAGCAAACAGGTATACCATTCAATGATGTCTTCGTGGGGATAGCAGGACAACATATTAAAAGTGTCCGGAACAGGGGATATTTTAACAGGGATTCATATGACGAAGAAATCACCAGGGCCGATATACAGCGCCTGGTGGATGATATGTACAAGATTCCCATCGATGCAGGAGAGGAAATCATTCATGTTCTTCCACAGAGCTTCGTTGTTGACAGTGAAACGGGTATTAAAAATCCTGTTGGTATTTCCGGGAGAAGACTGGAGGGTAATTTTCATATCGTCATCGGCCAGATCGCTTCGGCTAAGAATATCTCCAAGTGTATTGACAGGGTGGGATTGAATGTGGTGGATTTAATACTTGAACCACTGGCTTCAGCAGAGGCGGTATTGACTGAAGATGAAAAAGAAGCCGGGGTCGTGCTGGTGGATATCGGTGGTGGTACTACAGATATTGCTGTATTCTATGATGATACCATCAGGCATACGGCAGTTATTCCCTTCGGCGGGAATGTGGTGACAAATGATATTAAAGAAGGATGTTCCATCCTGAAAAGGCAGGCAGAATCTCTGAAAATCACCTTCGGATCTGCCCTAGGAGACCTTGCACAGGAAGACAAGATCGTAACCATACCGGGCATAAGTGGCCGGGACCCCAAAGAGATTTCTTTCAAAAGCCTGGCATATATTATCCAGTCCAGGATGGAAGAGATCATTGATGCCGTCATGTTTGAGGTTGATAATTCAGGGGTCATTGATAAACTCAGCGCAGGGATTGTATTTACAGGTGGTGGAGCTTTGCTGCGACACCTTCCACAACTGGTTAAATTTCGCACCGGGCTTGATGTCAGGATTGGATACCCGGTTGAACAACTGGCTGCAGAAAGCATTGAAGAAGTTAATCAACCCATGTACTCTACGAGTGTAGGTCTTCTCCTGAAGGGATATGACAACAAACAGAATAAAGATGAATCAATACCCAGCGCTGGGCAAGATAAGATTAAGCCAGGCGTAGATCCGGATAACTCCGATGCTCCGAATGATCAGGATGACACGAATGAAAACAAGCCCGGTCTCATCACGAGTTTGAGAGATAAATTATCCGATTTATTTAAGGAAAATGAACCAGGATGGCAAGAATGATCAACAATTAAGTAGTATGAAAAAACAAAAGAATATGTCAGAAGAACTTATCAGTTTTGAGTTGCCTGTAAATAAATCAAGGGAGATCAAGGTAATTGGTATAGGTGGAGGCGGCAGTAATGCGTTGAACCATATGTTTAAACAGGGCATCAAGGATGTTGATTTCATCGTCTGTAATACTGATGCGCAAGCACTGGTAAGCAGTCCAATTCCCGTCAGGATACAACTGGGGGAATCACTTACTGAAGGTCGGGGTGCTGGGAATAAACCTGAAATTGGCCGGCAGGCTGCCATCGAGAACCTGCAGGATGTTATCGAAGCCCTGGAAGGCAATACCAAGATGGTATTCATTACCGCAGGAATGGGTGGAGGTACTGGTACGGGTGCCGCCCCGGTCATAGCCAAAGCTACCAAGGAACTGGGGATACTTACCGTGGGCATTGTTACCATACCATTCCGTTTTGAAGGGCAACAGCGAATCAACCAGGCCATAGAAGGCATCAACCAGTTGGAGGAACATGTTGATTCCCTCCTGGTTATTAATAATGAAAAACTCAGGGAGATCTACGGTGATCTGAAATTATCAGAAGCTTTCGCCAAGGCAGATGATATCCTGTCAATGGCTGCCAGAGGGATAGCAGAGATCATTACGGTACCGGGCTACATCAACGTTGATTTTGCAGATGTTGAGACCGTTATGAAAGAAAGTGGTGTAGCTATCCTCGGTTCGGGTACTGCCACAGGTGAAGGCCGTGCGGTTAAAGCCATAGAGACTGCATTGAATTCTCCTTTGCTGAATAATAATGATATCACAGGAGCGGATAATATATTGCTCAATATCACCTCCGGTGAAAATGAGATCAGCATGGATGAGGTAGGTGAGATCACCGACTATATCAATCATTCGGCTTCCAGAAATGCTACGATTATCTGGGGCACCGGTGTGGAGAAAAGCCTGGGAGAAGAGATATCGGTCACCATCATCGCAACCGGATTTAAAACCAACAGTATACCTGAACTATATATAAAGAAGAAGAAAT
>RCNF010000650.1_pt1 | contig 17899 bp, 18 predicted proteins | sample 2041311 | NCBI WGS metagenome assembly RCNF01 (sample SAMN09708228, study PRJNA481090) | Marine sediment metagenome, whole genome shotgun sequencing project. | biome: marine sediment; feature: ocean; material: sediment; isolation source: Sewage treatment plant 2 marine sediment (STP2) ... | reverse complement strand
GCGCTGCAGTTGCCCACCAGGCAGGCAAACCACTATCCATCGAGACAGTACACCTCGACGGCCCGCGCGCGGGCGAGGTACTGATCGAAATGAAGGCTACGGGGATTTGCCACACCGACGCGTACACCTTGTCGGGCGCAGACCCGGAGGGGATCTTTCCGTCGGTGCTCGGGCACGAAGGGGCCGGTGTGGTCGTCGAAGTCGGGCCGGGCGTGAGCTCATTGAAGCGCGGAAATCACGTCATTCCGCTTTATGTTCCGGAGTGCCGCAACTGCGAGTACTGCACCTCGGGGAAAACCAATCTGTGTCAAGCCGTGCGGGCAACACAGGGGCGAGGGCTCATGCCCGACGAGAGCAGCCGTTTTTCGATCGGCAAAGAGACGATCTTTCACTACATGGGCACGTCGACGTTCGCCCAGTACACGGTCGTTCCGGAGATTGCAGTCGCAAAAATTCGTGAGGACGCGCCGTTCGATAAAGTTTGTTACATCGGCTGCGGCGTGACGACCGGAATCGGAGCGGTCATCAATACTGCGAAGGTCGAGGCTGGCGCCAACGTAGTCGTCTTTGGTCTAGGGGGCATCGGGCTCAACGTGGTGCAGGGGGCCCGCATGGTGGGCGCCGACAAGATCATCGGCGTAGACCTCAACCCTGCGCGACGAGAGCTCGCCGAAAAATTCGGGATGACTCACTTCGTCAATCCCAAAGAGGTCGAAGGCGACTTGGTTTCGTATCTGGTAGACTTGACGGGAGGCGGGGCCGACTACACGTTCGAGTGCATCGGGAACGTCGAGGTCATGCGCCAGGCGCTCGAGTGCTGTCACAAGGGCTGGGGCGAAAGCGTCATCATCGGCGTCGCCGGGGCCGGCAAGGAAATTGCCACGCGTCCATTCCAGCTCGTCACCGGCCGCGTGTGGCGTGGAACAGCATTTGGCGGCGCTCGGGGGCGGACCGACGTCCCGAAAATCGTCGACTGGTACATGGAAGGCAAGATCAACATCGACGACCTGATCACGCACAAGATGCCGCTCGAGGAGATCAATGCCGCGTTCGATCTGATGCACGAGGGGAAGTCGATCCGCAGCGTGGTGGAGTTTTGAGATGAGCACCGAGTCCGAGGTTTTCGTTCATCAGTTCGAGCTTGGCCCCTGGGACAATTTCATCTACTTCGTAGGCGACAAGGCCACGCGGCAATGCGCGGTCGTCGATCCGGCGTGGGATGCGGGCTTCATTCTCGAAGAAGCCAAGCGCCTCGACGTCGAGATCAGCAGCATCCTGTGCACCCACAGTCACTTCGACCATGTGAATCGCGTGGACGAAATTCTAGAAAAGCGAGACGTGCCGGTGCACATGCTCGGGGAAGAAGTCGACTTCTCGGGCTTTCTCTGCGAGAACCTGCAGCGTCAGAGCCCCGGCGATGTCCTGCGGATCGGCGACCATCTCGAGGTCACGATGGTGCACACGCCCGGTCACACACCGGGCTCGACCACGTTTCGCATCCGGGACGCGATCGTCACCGGCGACACCCTTTTCATCCAAGGCTGCGGACGCTGCGACTTCGTCGGTGGTGATCCGAAGGTCATGTATCAAACGCTCAAGACCCTCACCGAAACGTTGCCGCGAGGCACCCGCATGTACCCTGGCCACAATTACGGCCCAGTCACCGTCTCGACCCTCGACGAAGAGCTCAAAGAGAACCCCTACCTGCAACACCAGACGCTAGAAGCCTTTGTCTCCCACCGCATGGAAGGAAAGACTCCGGGCACCCCACTTCCGCAGCCCTGAGGAACACTGAGGCGCATGCCCTCAGTGCGTGCCCTTTTCGCGGGCACGAGCGAGGCCGGTGGTTACGTATTGGATGGTGCTGATCGCGATCGTCGTCAGGATGCCGGCGCCCAGGAGCTGCAATGCGAGCATGGGGGGTTGGCCGCGCCAGGCGTGGCTGATCGTGAAAAGGACAAAGAAGATCTGGAGGACTGTGTTTAGCTTGCTGGCGCCCGTCGGCTCGCCGTGAACGGGGGCCACGTAGAGTTGGTAGACGATGGCTCCGGTGATGATGATGATGTCACGGCCGACGACGATCGCCGAGAACCAGACTGGAACCAAACCAATCCAGGCTAGCGTGACGTAGGCGGCGAACATGAGCAGTTTGTCCGCCGCTGGGTCGAGAAGGCCGCCCAAACGCGTTCGCCAGTCGAACCGCCTCGCTAGGAATCCGTCCAAAGCGTCGGAGAAGCCCGCGACGAGGATCAAGCCCAATGCTAGGCCATAGCGCCCCCGAAGGAGGCTCCAGACGATCGGCGCCACCAAGATGATGCGCACGACGCAAATCAGGTTGGGGATGTACTTGAGCTTCACTGGGATCCGACGGAGCTATTTCGCGCTGAACTTGGAATAACCGATGGTGATTCGCTGGTAGGTGGAGGGTAGCAGCCTCACAACCCAGTCGAATACTCTGGCGTCCGGTCCGACCAGAATTCGGCGTTGATTGCGCCGCACGCCATCGAGGATCACACGCGCTGCTTTGTCGGCGCCAGTGATGAATGTCTTTTCAAATCTTTCTCTACTGTCGATATCGCTGATACCGAGGTCACGGACGCTGCTGTCGATCCGCGACGAGCGAGCTATCCTCCGCACGGCCGATGCCGGACTCCGCTCTCGTGATGGCGGCCACCTTTTTTTCGAAGCTTTTCACGACTGAACCTCTCCCCGCAGGCAGGGTTCCTGCCAGACCGGATTTGCGCCGTCGACCAGTCAGAATTCCCGACAGACGCGTTGCGATACCTGGCATACTCTCACGAGAAGAGGCCCTGGAGGAACCTTGCCGAACGCGTACATTTCCGGAACCGGCTTTCACGTGCCCGAAGACGTCGTCAGCAATGAAGAGCTCTCGAAACGCTACGGGATCGACACCAGCCACGAATGGATCGAGCGGCGCACCGGAATTGAAGCACGCCGTTTCGCGCCCGCGGGCGTCGGCACGTCGGACTTGGCGGTCCCCGCCGTGGAGATGGCGCTCGGACGAGCCGGGCTTGCGAAGACCGACATCGGGATGATCATCTTTGCGACCCTGTCACCAGACCACGCCTTTCCGGGGTCGGGGGTCTACCTTCAAACCAAGCTCGGGCTGACGGACGACGGCGTCGGCCACTTCGTCGGCTGCCTGGACGTGCGAAATCAGTGCTCCGGGTTCTTGTACGGTCTCGCTACCGCAACAGCCATGGTGCAGTCCGGTTCCGTCGACAACGTCGTCGTGGTCGGCGCCGAGGTCCACTCGGCTGCACTCGACCTGAGCACGGCCGGGCGAGACGTGGCTTCACTGTTCGGTGACGGCGCGGGGGTGGTCATCGTCAGCGCGACGGACGAAGATCGCGGCGTTCGAAGCTGGCACCTCGGGGCCGATGGGCGTCACGCCGACGCGCTTTCTCAAAAGATTTGGGACATCAGCAAGCGACCGTTCATTCCGCAGAATGAAGAGGGCGTGGGGCAGGTCGATCCCGCGCACATGTATGCGCGCATGGCAGGGCGCCTGGTCTTCAAGAACGCGGTCGAGCGCATGATCGGCGCCCTCATGAAAGAGTTCCAGAAGCAGAGCCTGACGCTGGACGACGTCGATCTGTTCTTCTTTCACCAGGCGAATTTGAGAATCAATCAGTACGTCGCCACGCAGCTGGGCATTCCCGAGGGCAAGCTCTTCCACAACATCGAGCGCTATGGCAACACCACTGCCGCGACCATCCCAATCATGCTCGCTGAAGCACAGGGAGAGGGGAGGCTCGAACGCGGCATGAAGATCGCCACCGTGGCTTTCGGCTCTGGCTTCACTTGGGGCGCCGCGATCATCGACTGGTAGGTCTAGGTCAGCCGCGAGCGAGGTCGGGGTGATCCGGGTCGAATACGTCGGGCTCGAGATAGATCATGCAGCGGATCGGGACAGCGTCCCGGATGCGATTTTCGGTTTGGTTGATCGCGGCTGCGACCCTCGCAGTGTCGAGGCCTTTCTTCAACTGAATTTTGGCCGCTACCAAGAGCTCGTCAGGCCCGATGTGCTGGGTGCGCATGTGAAGGAGTCGATTCACGTCCGGAGTCTCTTCGATTGCCCGAACGATCGTCTTACGCATGCTTCCGAGTGCCGACTCACCGATCAAGAGGCTTTTCATCTCGAAGACGAGCACGGCGGCGATCACGACGAGGAGCACCCCGATCGATATCGTGCCGTAGGCGTCCCAACGGGAATCACCGGTGAAGGCTGCGATCGATACGCCGAGCAGTGCGAGCGCCAAGCCGACGAGCGCCCCGAGGTCCTCGAGGAGGACGACCGGAAGCTCCGGAGTACGCGAGTGGCGAATGAACTCCCACCAAGAGGCCTGCCCCTTGAGCGCTCTCGACTCCTTGACGGCGGTGTAGAACGAGTACGATTCCAAAATGATTGCGATGACCAGAATGCCGATTGCCCACTCGACGTTGGACACCTCGTGGCTGGCTTCCCCGAGCTTGCGTACGCCTTCGAAGATCGCAAAGAGCCCGCCGAGCGTGAAGAGCACGAGCGCTACGATGAAGGACCAGAAATATCGCTCCCGTCCGAAGCCAAACGGATGCTCGGGCGTGGCATCCATTGCGGCTCGCCGGCCTCCGAGCAGAAGCAGAGCCTGATTGGATGTATCGGCGACCGAGTGGATGGCCTCGGCCAACATCGACGAGGAAGCAGTGAATGCGTACCCGACGAACTTTGCGATCGCGATGCCGAGATTGGCGAAAAGCGCCGCCAAAATCGCCTTGTTAGATCCGGATGCCATGCCGCGAGGCTATGTGATAATGGCTCGATGTGCGAGCTGAGCGCGTGAAGGGAAAAAGGCGGGTAAGCGCATTCTGCGACGATGTACTCGGGACGGCTGATGCGGTCGAAATCGCGCGGCGCATCGAAAGCCGCGAAATCCATGCGCGTGAGGCCGTCGACGCAGCCATCGCGCGCGCAGAGCGGGTGAACCCCTCGCTCAACGCCATCGCTACGCCGCTTTTCGAGGCTGCGCGCGAACAGGCCGGCCGGTCTCGGCATGGGGTTCTCGCCGGCGTGCCTTCATTCATCAAGGACAACGAAGCCGTTGCAGGCGCGCCGCTCTTGCATGGTTCGCGGGGGCTCCCCGACCGCCCGTCAGAAAAAGACTCTCCCTTCGTCGACCAGTTCCTGTCGTCTGGTCTGATCAACCTCGGAAAGACGACCATGCCCGAGTTCGGGCTCACCGGAACGACCGAGGCGTTGGTCTATGGCCCGACGCACAATCCGTGGCGACCGGGTTTCTCTCCTGGTGGCTCTTCCGGTGGGTCCGCAGCGCTCGTGGCCGCCGGCGTCGTTCCGATCGCGCACGCGAATGACGGGGGAGGCTCGACGCGGATTCCCGCCTCGTGCTGCGGGCTGGTCGGCCTCAAACCTTCGCGCGGGCGGCTCGTCGACATGGATGGGGCAAGCTTGTTCCCAGTGAAGATCGTCCACCAGGGGATGCTGAGTCGCACGGTGCGCGATACGGCTGTCTTCTACCACGCCGCCGGGCGGCACTATCGGAATCCGAAGCTGCCCGACATCGGACTGGTGACCCACCCTGGGCGGCGGCTGCGCGTTGGTTTCTTCACGGACCTCGACGAAAGCACGCCGTCACACCCGGACTGCGTGGCGGCCGTGACTGACGCGGCCAAGCTGCTCGAAGGTCTTGGCCATTCGGTCGACCGGGTCGCGCGACCCTTTGACGATCGTTTCCTCGAGGACTTTTTCTTGTTCTGGTCGATGCTCAGCTTCGCGGTCACCCGGTTTGGAAAGCTGCTCGTTCACCCGGATTTCGACGCGTCGAAGGTCGAGGACTTCACCAATGGCCTCGCGGGCTACTTTAAAGAGAACATGCGAAAAGCTCCCGCGGCCATTTGGCGTCTCAGGAAATTCGCGCATGAGTACGCGCGCGGCTTCGACGAGTACGACGTCTTGATGAACCCCACCGTGGCCATGCCATCGCCCGAGCACGGGTACATTGGCCCCGGGGTTCCGTTCGAAACGGCGTTGGAGCGATTGAAATGGTTCATCCCGTTCACCCCGACGCAGAACGTGTCCGGAGGCCCCGCCATCTCGCTGCCCTTGGGCCAGAGCGCGGATGGAATGCCTTTGGGGGTTCAGCTCGCATCGCCGCTTGGTGATGAGCGCACACTTCTCGAGTTGGCGCTGGAGATCGAAGCCGCAGCGCCCTGGCCTAGGATAGGCGCCTAGCGTCCGAGCAGCTCTGCCAAGACAGCTGGGTCGTCGGTGATGATCGCGGTCGTGCCCTTGTCGAGCTGGGCCTGCATGACGTCGGCTGTATTCACCGTCCAAACGTTGACCTGCAGACCGGCGTCGCGCGCGGCTTGAACCGTGTCGGCATTGACCGAGAAAGGTGGATGGATTGCGTCCTGGTTCAGGCTCAATGCCGTCTCGACCAGCTCCGGCCCGGGATTGAACGAAAGGAGCGCGGAGTAGTAGCCGGGCGCCACCGCCTTCACGAGCTCCACGACGGTTTCATCGAACGAGGAGAAGATGGTTCGATTTTCTCCGCCGATGAGCGTGACTTCGTCGAGCACGGCGGCAACCAACTGTTCGGGCCCCGTCGTATCGGTCAAACACTCCGAGCCGAACACCTTGAGCTCGACGTCCATGATCGCGCTGCCACCGATCGCGGAATAGACCTCCAGCAAGTCGGGCGGCTGTTCGTCGGTTACGGCGCCATCGCCGTCGAGCAAGCGACAAGCCCGAAGCTTGTCGAAGGTCATCGCGCTGACGCAGCCGTTGCAATTGGTGGTTCGATCGAGCGTATCGTCGTGCATGACGACCAGCTTTCCGTCCAGAGTGATCTCCACGTCGAGCGAGAGGCCGTCGGCCCCTGCGTCCATTGCCGCGAGGAACGATGAAATCGAATTCTCAGGAAAAGGATGGCCCGGCCGCGTTGGGCCGGTGCCGCGATGACCGAGGTTGGCGGAAGGCGCGAGAAGCCGAATCCGATCGCGCACCTTGTCTGCTGGCGACTCTCCCATGCAAATCTCCCGTTGGTCCCAATAGGCGTCGCACGCCGCACTGTCGCAGGTGTTTTCCGTCGCACAGGAATACCAGGCGCGCGTTTCATCGGTGCAGTTGACGCTGATCGTCTCGTTGACCACGCGCTCGCAGCTCGCGAGTTCCGAGCATGCCGTACAGTATGCCGTTGCCACGGGGTCGATGGGCGCAGCTCCCGACGAAGACCCGCAGCCAAACGCAAGGAGCAGCAATCCAACCCATCTCACACGCTCACGTTGCATCTGCATACCTCCACCCGACGCTAGGCTGCGAGGGTAACTTAGGATTGAGGGATCGTCCCGTGCATTTCGAGATCGGAGACGTGTGCGTACCAGGGGGGCCGCGAGTCGTAGTAGACGCTGAACTTCGGTTTGACCCCCGGATCGCCGTCGAGCGCGCCGGCGCCGACGACCATCACTTTGCCATTCCTCGTGAGCCAGGGCATGGCCGAGCCGCAGTCCGTACAGAAGGCGGTCGACCAATACTTGGCCGTGGGAAGCTCGAATCGCCGGACCTTGTGTTCTCCCCGCTGCCAGCTGAACTGACCCACGGGGACGAAGATGTTGGCCACATGCGAAGAGCCGGTCTTCTTGCGACAGCGGCTGCAGTGGCAGTACTGAAATCCGCGAAACGGCCCTTCGATTCGAAAGGCAACGGCTCCGCACACGCAGGACCCCCCAATTGCCTGATCCATCACAGGCACTCCTTTAGCGCCGTAAATTTGAGCTTTTGGCCTCCAATGCTCGCTTCCGCCATCAGGCCGGATGTCGGAAGGATGAAGATCGCTACCCCGGCGCCGCCCACGATGAACCCGCCTTTGGCAACCTCGGGAAAGATCGCATAGCCAACGAGCTTTCCGAGACTGCCCTTGAACGTGCTGTCTCTTTCATGGAACCGTTCGAGCGCATTTTGGACGTCGGCTGCCCGCTGCGCGTCGCCGGTACCGTCGGCGGCGGCCGGGACGGCGGCCGCGAAAAGAAGGAACGCCAGGACCAGCATCGGGGTTGTTGATGATGCCACGCGGGGATTCTGGGTCAGACGCCGCTGCGGTCAAATCCAGGCACTTCTAGCGCAAGACAGGGCCTACGAATTCGGCTAGGTTCGTCGAACTGCGAGCCGCGCGCAGACTTTGATCCTTTATTTTCCCTCGCCAACTGACTAGAAAGTGCCTGATGCGAAAATCGATCCTCTTTCTCGGAGCGCTGTTCGCGATTTGCCTGGCCATCGTCGGCCCCGCGACCGCGGACGACCCGGAGTTCATCATGGAGGTTGGCACGGTGGCTCCGAAAGGAAGTCCCTGGGCCGAACAGCTCCAACGCTTCAAGGCCGAGGTCCAGGAAAAGACAAACGGCCGGTTGAAAGTGAAGCTTCGGCTAGGGCGAGGCAACGAGCGGTCGATGGCGCGCAGGGTTCAGATGGGGAGCATGCAAGCGTTTGCCGGCTCCGTCGGCGGAATGAGCTCGATCGTTCGAGAGGTCAATGTCATCGAGGCGCCCTATGTCTTCGAGACCTTTGCGAGCGCGGACAAGGCGCTCGACACTCCCGCGGTTACCGCGCAAGTCAGGAAGGTCCTTGCAAAGCGAGGGCTAATCTTCGGAATCTGGGCGGAGAACGGATACCGTTCCTACTTCAGCAACCAGAAGATCCGAAAACCAAGCGACATGGCCGGGATTCGTTTCCGTTCGCAGGAGTCGATGGTGCACGTCGAGACCTACGAGGCCTTCGGCGCCACACCGGTTCCGATCGACAACGGCAACACGCTGATGAGTGTGCAGACGGGGGTCGTCGACGGTTTCGACAACACGCCGCTTTTCGCGATGGCGGCGAGTTGGTACCAGGGGCTCAAAGAAGGCGAGCGCCACATCTTTCTGAGCCGGCACTGCTATCAGCCTGCGCTCCTCGTTTACTCGAAGAAGTGGTTTGACACCCTTCCAAAGGACATCCAGGAAGTGATCACCACGATGCCCCACGACCTCACCGTCTGGGGGAGAAACCAGGTCCGAAAGATCGAGCCTGTCTTGCTCAAGAACCTGGAGCGCTACGGGTACGAGATCTACGAGCCCACGGAGGCAGAGCTTGCCGCCTTCAAGGCGAAACAGAAGGGTGTTCCGGACCGCATTGCAAAAGAGATGGGGCCTGAAGGGGTTGCACTCTTGAAGGCGATCCGTAAGACATTCTGAGCGTTCCCCCATGAAACCACACGTTCTTCACGGCAAGAGCATTGCCGTTCCGACTCAGCCGCTCAAAGCGCGACAGGTCCTCGGCAAGTACCGGATTCGACGCCGAATCGGCGCCGGTGGCTTTGCGACCGTGTACGAGGCGTACGACACGATCGAGGGTATCCCCATTGCGCTCAAAGTGCCGAACCTCGACCAGCTCGACAAGGAATCGCTGAACGCCATCCAACGCGAAGTGCGTATCACCGCGCGCCTCGACCACGAGAACATCTTACCGCTCCGAAACGCCATGATGGTCGACGGGCACTTCGTCATCGCGAGTCCGCTCGGGGAGCAGACGCTGACCGACCGCTTGCACTACCGCCTCGGCCCGAAGACCGCGCTGTCGTACACCGAGCAGCTGATCGATGCCCTCGCGTACGCGCACGAGGTTCGGGTCATTCACTGCGACATCAAGCCTGACAACGTCATCCTCTTTCCGGAGGGTCACGTCCGTCTGGCCGATTTTGGCATCGCGAAGGTGGCGCTCCGGACACGAACGATCATGGGCTCCGGGCAGGGCACCGTTGGCTACATCGCGCCCGAGCAAGCCATGGGCAAGCCATCGTTTCGCTCTGATGTCTTTTCGATGGGTCTGCTGATCTATCGCATGTTTGCCGGCGAGCTCCCGGGGTGGCCGTTTGATTGGCCGCTGCCCGGTGCCGAAAGGCTGCGCCGCACGGTTAGCCGGGATTTCATCGTTTTTCTTCGCCGTGCGATCGAAGTTCGCGAGCGCAAACGATTCCGAGATGGCGTTCAGATGTACAGGGCGTTTCAAGCGGTGGCACCGAAGGCGCTTCGAAGCACTACACGAAGCAAGAGAGCGTCGCTGTGAGCAAAGCCCACATCTTCGAAGATGTGGACATGGCGCGGGGAGAGCGCTTCGAGCTTGGCGGCTGCGAGGCGGTGGTGCTCAGCATTCGGAAACCGGAGCGAGAGGGCCCGAACGAAGACGCTGCCGGTCTGATCTCCATTGGTGAGGCGGCCGGTGTCGCGGTGGTGTCTGATGGCGCCGGTGGCCACCCAGGCGGCGCAGAAGCAGCGAAGCTCGCGGTGCAGGCGGTCTGTGAATCCGTGGAGGCTATCGGTACAAACGTCGCGGATTTGCGAGAAGCAATCATCAACGGCTTCGAATCGGCGGACCGCGCGATCTCCGCGCGTGGGACCGGGGCCGCGGCCACCCTTGCGGTCGTCGAGGTGCACGGCCACAAGATGCGCTCCTATCACGCGGGCGATTCAATGGTGCTCGTGACCGGGCAACGCGGAAGCATCAAATGGCAGACCATCCCGCACTCTCCCGTTGGTTATGCGGTCGAAGCCGGGTTGCTGGATGCGGGAGATGCACTGCACCACGAAGATTTGCATATCGTGTCCAATCTCTTGGGCGCCAAAGAGATGCGCATCGAGCTCGGTGCCACGCTCAGTCTGGCGCGGCGCGATACCGTCGTTTTGGCCAGCGACGGGCTCAGCGACAACCTTCACGTCAACGAGATTGTGGAGCACCTTCGCAAAGGCCCGCTTGCCGGGGCCGTCGACCGCTTGGCCGACCTCGGGCGTCAACGAATGGAGGCGCCGACCGAAGGGGCTCCCTCGAAGCCTGACGACCTCACGTTCATCGCGATTCGCCGCCGGCGCTGATGGTCGCACTTGGTGGTATGGTCCACGCCATGCTGGCTCGGCTTGGTGAGGTTTTCAGCCGGTGGGCCGAGCGCTGGGTTCCCGATCCATTCGTCCTTGCGCTCGCGCTGACCTCGATTGCCCTCCTCGGAGGGTTCGCGCTTTCGGGGTCCGTCGCGACGGTGCTTCAAGGTTGGTACAGCGGGTTCTCGAGCACGCCGCTACTCGCCTTTGCACTACAGATGTGCCTCATCTTGGTGACCGGTCAGGCCTTGGCGTCGAGCCCGCCGGTGCAGAGGGTGGTCCGTGCGGTCGCGCGCGTGCCCAAGCGGACGCCCGAGGCCGCTGGCTTGGTCGCGCTCATCGCCTGCCTGACCGGCCTCATCCAATGGGGGCTCGGCGCAGTCGTCGCGGCGTTCGTGGTTCGAGAAATCGCGCACAGCGCTGCGGAAGACGGCCGGCCGATGGACATTCCCGTGCTCGGTGCTGCCGCGTATGCTGGGCTCGCGGTCTGGCACGGCGGGCTCAGCGGTTCCGCTCCCTTGAAGGCCGCCGAATCAGCGCAGTTCACCCAGGGCACGACGCAGGCCATCCCCGTGAGCGAAACGCTTTTCTCGTCGCTGAATCTCGTCGTCACCGGCGGCTTGCTGATTCTGTTGCCGCTGATGTGCGTTGCGCTTGCGCCCAAGGCCACGTTGGTTCCCGAGGTCCCAGCGGTGCGTGTCTTCGCATCGCCGCGGGGTAAGCGTTCCGTTCTGGGGCTCGTGGCCGGCGTCACGGCCGTTCTCCTCGTCGGGTACGGCTGGGCTCGAGGCGAAGTTGCGTTCGACCTCAACTCCGTGAATCTCTTTTTCTTGGCTCTGGCGCTTGCCGCACACGGGTCGATTCGAAGCTTTCTCGATTCGGTGTCGGACGGGGCGCGCGGCGCAGGTGCGATCATCGTTCAGTTCCCTTTGTATTTCGGAATCCTCGGCGTGATGCAGGCGAGCGGAATGATCGAGCGGCTTTCGTCCGCAATGGCTCTCGTCGCATCCAGCAGCACTTTTCCCCTGCTCACGTTTCTAAGCGCGGGCCTGGTGAATTTCTTCGTGCCCTCGGGCGGAGGCCAGTGGGCGCTTCAAAGCGACGTTCTGCTCAGCACCGCCGCGGCCCTCGACCTCGATTCGGCACGCACGGTCATGGCCTTTGCCTATGGCGATGAGTGGACGAACCTCTTACAGCCGTTTTGGGCCCTGCCGCTTCTTGCGATCACTGGCCTCAAGGCTCGCCAAATCGCCGGCTACACAGCAATTCTCGCAATCGGAATGGGCCTGTACGTCGGCCTGGCTCTCTGGCTCTTCGGCTAGAGCCCAGAAGCAACGCTGTACGCCGCCTCGGTGCTCTCCGCGATTTGCTCGAGGGTTGCGTCATCGGCCAGCTCGACCAGGGTCATGCCCGCGCCGCCCCCCTTGTCGATCTCGAACACACCAAGGTCGGTGATGAGCAAGTCGACGACCTGGGTGCCCGTGAGCGGCAAGGTGCAGCGCTTCAAGAGCTTGGGCTTGCCCTTGGCCGTGTGCTCCATCACGACGACGACCCGAGGAACGCCTGCGACCAGGTCCATGGCGCCACCCATCCCCTTGACCATTTTTCCGGGGATCATCCAGTTCGCCAGGTCGCCGCTTTCCGCAACCTGCATCGCCCCGAGAATTGAAAGATCGATGTGCCCGCCTCGAATCATCGCAAACGACTCGGCGCTCGAGAAGAAGCTGGTGGTGGGCAGCTCGGTCACCGTCTGCTTTCCAGCGTTGATCAAGTCAGCGTCCTCGTCGCCTTCGTAAGGGAAGGGGCCCATCCCCAGCATGCCATTTTCGCTCTGTAGCTGGACCGTCATCCCGGCCGGAATGTGGTTCGAGACGAGGGTCGGTATGCCGATTCCGAGGTTCACGTAGAACCCGTCGCGAAGCTCTCGTGCGGCGCGTGCAGCCATTTGGTCGCGGGTCCAAGCCATCGTCTTCTCCTCAGGCGCGCGGGCGCGTGGTCCGTTGCTCGATGTGCTTCGAGGGGTTTGCATAGTGAATGATGCGATTGACAAAGATGCCTGGGGTCATGATCTGATCGGGCGGGAGCTGACCGGGCTCGAGGAGATGCTCGACCTCCGCGACAGTCACTTTGCCGGCGGTGGCCATCATGGGATTGAAGTTCCGCGCGGTCTTTCGGTAGATTAGATTGCCTTCGCTGTCGCCTTTCCACGCATGCACGATGGAGACGTCGGCAACGAGGCCCCGTTCCATCACGTACTGCTCGCCGTCGAACTCTCGAACCTCCTTGCCTTCTGCGACCGACGTCCCCACGCCGGTCTTGGTGTAAAAGGCCGGGATGCCCGCGCCGCCAGCGCGAATCCGCTCGGCCAAGGTGCCCTGCGGGTTGAACTCCACCGTCAGATCGCCGTCGAGAAACTGCTTCGCGAACAGCTTGTTCTCACCCACGTACGACGAGACCATTTTCACGATCTGCCGTGTTCCCAACATCACGCCTAGACCGATGCCATCGACGCCTGCGTTGTTGGAGACCACGGTCAGGCCTTTCACTCCGGATTTCGCGACCGCTTCGATCAGCGCCTCGGGGATTCCGCAGAGGCCGAAACCGCCAGACATCAGGGTCATGTTGTCGCTGAGCAGCCCATCGAGGGCAGAGGTCGCGTCTGGGTACACCTTGTTGGCCATGCCTGGTCTTTACCTCCGGCTTCAGTAGCTGACAATCTCGAGTCCTAGTTGAAGCCCAGCATCTCTCGGGCTTCTGCCGGCGATGCGACCTCTCGGCCTGCGTTGCGCGCGCACTGGGCCAGCGCTTCAATCAGCTGTCCGTTCCCTGTCGTCTTGTCGCCGTTCGGCAGGTAAAAGGTGTCTTCGACGCCTGTTCGAAGCATGCCCCCGAGCTCGGCCGCCCGTTGATGGGTTTCCCAGATGTCTTCGCGGCCGATGAGCGTCGCCTGCCAGTGGGCGTTGCCGCTCTTGTACTTCATGAGAAGCTCCAGCAACTCTGGATCGCAGGGCATCCCCGATGCGACGCCCATGACGAAGTTGTAGTGCATCTCCTTGGCCATCCCGGCGCGGAGATAGAGGCCGACCGAGCGAACGATCCCGACGTCGAAGCACTCCATCTCCGCAGTGGTGTGCGTCTCCTTCATGGCATCGAGCATCTTTTGGACCTTGTCGACACTGTTGAGAAACACCATCGGAGGCCAGGCCCACGTGTTGTCGCGCTTGAGCTTTAGGTAGTTGAGGCTTCCCGCGTTGCACGCGGCGATCTCTGGCTTGATTCGATGAAGGCAGGCGACGGGCCCTGACACGTCCTCGTCGATGACGCCGGTCGTTTGGTTGATGATGATGCCGGGACAGGCCTCACGAATCGCATCGCTCGCGGCAGCTGCGACTTCCAGATCCCAGGACGGGAAGTGGCCCATGCCTGGCTCTTGGCGGCGAAAATGGATGTGGACGATCGACGCGCCCGCGTTGTAGGCGTCTCGCGCGGATGCGGCCATTTCTTCGGGAGTGACGGGGACGGGGTGCTGTTTCGGGTTGGTGAGCACGCCATTGAGCGCGCAGGTGATGATAGCCTTGTCCATCTGGGTTCTCCTCGCCCGAGGGCTAGGCAGAGCTTCTACGCTAGCTTTACGTATACGTCAAGCATATCAAGTACGCGTAAATCATCTGTTGTCGCGGCAGGGTTGCTGCGCTATCGTCGCACGGATGACGGCGGCAACGACGAAGGCTCGGAAGGGCGCGGCCAAGGCCTTCGTCGAGGCTCATGGCGAGGCCGAGGCCCCTGATTTCTTTTCGATTTCGGACCTGTCCGACGAATTCGGGGTCACCCATCGAGCCATTCGCTTCTACGAAGCGAAGGGGCTTCTTTCGCCCAGGCGACTCAACGGCGCCCGAATCTACTCGCGCCGCGATCGCGCCCGTCTTCGGATCATCGTCCGCGCCAAGTCGCTCGGCTACACCCTCGAGGACACCAAGGACTACCTCGATCTCTACGGGCAGCAGGGGGAAGGGCGGATCAAGCAACTGGAGATCACTGCGGCCCGAAGCGCGGTAATGATCGCCGAGCTAAAAGCCAAGAAGCGGCAGATCGACGAGCAGATCGAAGAGCTGAAGCTCATCAACGAGGTCTGCCGGCGGAAGATCGCGAAGAAGAAGGCTCGCTGAGCGTCAAAACCAATCGGCTTCCGCTTTGATGTATGAGTCTTCGTTGCTTCGGCAGAGTTGGGCGAGCAGCGAAATGCGCGGTATCTCGGTGCGAATCCAATACTGCGCCGCTGCGTCGGTCCCAAGTTTGCGCGCATCGGAGATTGAGGCGGTACGGGCGGCCGCGGCCATGCTGAGCCACTGCCAGCCGATGACGAGGGTTGCGAACATGTCGAGGTAGTCCCAGCTGTGGCCGAGCATGCCATCCGCGTCTCCGGCCATGCCGCGCTGACCGAGCTCCATGGTGATGGTGCCGACCCGAGCGACCGCTTCCTCGAGGGATGCGCAGAGCTCCGGGTCACAGCCCGCTTCCCGTGCTCGTGCAACCGTGCGGCCGATCTCGTCGGCGAGCGCCCGCAGCGGGGCGCCGCCCTTGGACATGACCTGCCGTCCGAGGAGATCCATGCTTTGGATCCCGTTGGTTCCTTCGTGAATCGTGTTGAGCTTCTGGTCGCGCATGTAGGCTTCGGGTAGGTATTCGCTCGTGTAGCCGTAGCCGCCGTGGATCTGGACGGAGAGCACGTTGGACTCGAAGCCACGCTCGGCGGGGAAAGTCTTTGCGACCGGGGTGAGCAAGTTGAGCAGCAGGTCGGCGCGTTCCCGGTCTTCTGCCGATACGCCATGCGCAGCGACGTCGGCGTAGCGAGAGACGGTGCCCAGCAAGGCCAAGCTTCCCTCGACGATTGCTTTCTGACGCAAGAGCATCCGACGAACGTCTGCGTGCTCGACGATCGGCACCTGTTCGCCGTTGCGCCGGCCTGGGGTGCGCCCCTGCTTGCGATCGAGAGCGTAGAGTCGCGCCTCGTGATACGCAGCCGAAGCCGTCGCGAAGCCGTTGACGCCCACCATGATGCGAGCCTCGTTCATCATCTGAAACATGCAGCGAAGGCCCTGATTCGGCTCGCCGACGAGCCAGCCCCTGCAGTCGCCCTCATCGCCGAACTCCAACGCGAGGCTTGGGATTCCACGCCAGCCGATCTTGTGGATCATCCCGGCGACCGTCACGTCGTTCGGGACCAGGCGACCGTCTTCTTCGCGAAGCCGCGGGATAGCAAACAAGGAAATGCCCTTGGTCCCCTCGGGCGCGCCTTTGATTCGGGCCAAGGTGAGGTTGACGACGTTGTCGGTGATGCCGTGATCCGCGCCAGAGATGAAAATCTTGCTGCCCTTGACGAGGTAGTGACCATCATCGGTCGGCGTCGCGGTCGTGCTGATGTCGCCGAGGCTGCTTCCGGCCTGTGGTTCGGTGAGCGCCATCGTCCCGGTCCACTCTCCGTCATACATTCGCGCCAAGAAACGCTCTTTGACTTCGTCCGAACCAAACGCTTCGATCAAATGCCCCGCTCCCAGGGTGAGGCCGATGTAGCCGTACGCGCTCAGGTTGGCGGCCATGAGGTACGCGCTTGCCATCGTGTGGATTAGCATCGGCATCTGCTGACCACCGACCGATTCCGGGCGTGTCGCGGTAAGCACGCCGAGGTCGATCATCCGTTCGTAGAGCGCGGGCAGCGCGGGGTGCGTGTGGATGCGCCCATCGCGGAACACCGGGGGCTCTTCATCCATGGGCTTGTACGTCGGAAGGAGATCCTGGCGCGAGAACCGTCGGACGCTGTCGATGTAGAGGTCGAAGGTCTGCTTGGAGTGTTGCCGATAGCCTTCGAGCTCGCAGAGCGACTCGGCGTCGAGAACGGAGTAGAGGAGAAAATCGACGAGATCATCGTCGACGAGTGGATTGCTTTGTGTTGCCATGCGCTTCGGCTGCCTCGGTTGGGCGAAACCTAGCACCGCAAGCGCATACTTCCCGCGTGAATTGTCCCAGCGCATGCGGTATCAACCCGAACTATGGATTTCACGCATTCGGAGCGGGCCCAAAACGTGATGGCACAGGCGGAGCGTTTCGTCCGCGAGCGCGTGGTGCCCAACGAGCAGACATACCTCGACCAGCTCGTTGGCACTGGCGATTGGCGAGACTGGAAGATTCCCCCGATCGTCGAAGAGCTGAAGGCAGAAGCCAGGGAGCTTGGGCTATGGAATCTCTTCTTGCCCGACGAAAAGTATGGGGCCGGTCTCGACAACCGTGACTACGCGCCGGTCGCCGAGATCACGGGGCGCAGCTTTCTGGCACCCGAGGTGTTCAACTGCAGCGCGCCCGACACCGGCAATGCCGAGGTTCTAGTCAAGTACGGCTCCGAGGCGCAGAAGCAAGATTGGCTCGAGCCTCTGCTCGCTGGGAAGATCCGGTCCGGCTTCGCGATGACCGAACCCGCCGTCGCATCGAGCGATGCGACCAACATGCAGGCCACGTGCGAGCTGGTCGGCGACGAGGTCGTGCTCAACGGTCAGAAGTGGTGGACCAGTGGGGCTGGCGACCCTCGCTGCGGCTTCTACATTTTCATGGGCGTCACCGATCCGAAAGCCAGCCGGCACGAGCGGCATTCGATGGTGCTGGTGCCGGTCGATGTGAAGGGCGTGAAGGTTCTGCGCATGTTGCCCGTGTTTGGTCATCTCGATGAGCCGCATGGGCACGCCGAGGTGCTCTTCGACGACGTGCATCTTCCGGCGAGCGCCATCATCGCTGGGCCGGGCCGTGGCTTCGAGGTCGCCCAAGGCCGACTCGGACCCGGACGGATTCACCACTGCATGCGCGCGATCGGCGCCGCGGAGCGTGCACTCGAGCGTCTTTGTCAGCGGGCGGTGCATCGGGTTGCCTTTGGCAAGCCGCTCTCCAACCTCGGCGGCAACCGCGATATCATCGCAAACTCGCGGATGGC
>RCNF010000649.1_pt1 | contig 17900 bp, 16 predicted proteins | sample 2041311 | NCBI WGS metagenome assembly RCNF01 (sample SAMN09708228, study PRJNA481090) | Marine sediment metagenome, whole genome shotgun sequencing project. | biome: marine sediment; feature: ocean; material: sediment; isolation source: Sewage treatment plant 2 marine sediment (STP2) ... | reverse complement strand
AGACCTCTTCCTTGGTTCCCGCAATATGGGTGTCCAGCAACCCCGCCATTTGGTGCAGGGCAAGTGCGCGCTCTGCGATGCTCCCGTCGTCAGCGACGGCCACACTGTCTTTGAAGGTATCGATATCGCGTTCGCCGTGGCACTGCTGGCAGAAGCCTCTGGCATCACTTGTGATTGCCATACTGGTCTTACTGCCCTCGAAGCGGAGTTCCTCCAGCTGCTGCTGTGTGGAAATCTCTGAGTTGAATTCCTTGACGAGTTCGGGCAAGCGAGTCGAGTTGGTTTCGTTGACTGGTACCGTTTCGTTGTGTTCGAAACCGAAAACCCAGGCGAGCAGGCTGGTCACCACCACTGCGATCAAGACGTTGGGCAGCCTCGGGTTGAGGCGACGGACGCCGACCATCAACGCGAAAGCCACCACCGCCATGGCGAGAGTCGGCAGGTGGGTCCAATGGAATGCGGCTTCGAAAACTCGCAGGATGGTCTCGTAGTGGTGCCCCGCCTTCTCCACCGACACCCCGAAGATCTTGTCGAGCTGCGAGGTGGCGATGATGATCGCCGCGGCATTGGTAAACCCATTCACGACCGGGTGGGAGAGGAAGTTCACCACCAGCCCGAGACGGGCGATTCCGAGGAAGAACTGAAAGATCCCCACCATCAGTGCGAGGAGAATGGCGTAGGCGATAAACTGCTCTCCGCCTGCGGTCGCGAGCGGTTCGAGGGTCGCTGCCGTCATCAGCGACACGACGGCGACCGGGCCGGTGGCCAGTTGGCGACTCGAACCGAAAAGGTTGGCGACCATCGGCGGCAGAAAGGCTGCGTACAAGCCGTAGTACGCGGGGAGACCTGCGAGTTGTGCGTAGGCCATCGATTGCGGGACCAGCACGAGCGCGACGGTGAGCCCGGCGACGAAATCGGCGCGAATCGTCTCCGGTGTCAGATCGCGGAACCAATCGAGAAACGGAAACACTTTCAGAAGTATTTTCATGAGACGCCGCCCACCATCACGAGAGTATACTCCGCTGCCGCGTGGTTTTCGATCTGCAATCTATTCTCCGACAAACCCGCCTACGTGACCCGTCGGGTGGACATTGACAACCCCGTCCATCCGCCACGGGTTTGCGAAAACGAGATGGCCATTCTCCGTATGGACTTGTCGCCCGGTTGCGCATCACAGGCGGGTTGGGGGACCAGCTTCCCACGAATGTCGTGGGTGGTCTGGAATATCCTCGCGAACACTGCCGAGCGCCATTTCAGCCATTCCTCTCGAATCGGCTGATACGATCCTCAGGCCCCAATACCAACATCACGTCACCCTCTTGAAACACCGATTCCGCATCCGGCAACTCGTCGACGGTCTCTTTGCCGTCGGCATCCTTCCGCTTGATGAGGAGGAGGCTGACGCCGAACCGTTTGCGGATGTCCAGGGAACCGAGGCTGCGGCCGAAAAAACTTTCCGGCACCGGGACCTCGGCCAGGCTCATGCCGCGAACGCCAGGCAGGGCTCGTGTCCGTGGGCCATTGCCGACAGTACCTGCCATGGTCGAGGCCATGTCCCGTTTGAGAATCTCCGAATTGTAGGACTCGATCACGTCCTGAGGCCACAACGCGCCAACGAGACGGCCGTTGTCGACGACCGGTGCCATGAAACGGTACTGCCCAAACCGTCTCATGACCTCGTCCATCGGATCGTCGGGTGCAAATATCGGGAAACCGTCGGTGCGCATCATGTCCTCAGCGATCACCAGCTCTTGCACCGATTCCGGATCTGCCATCAGCGGTCGAATATCGTCGATGGTAATGACTCCGAGGAGCCGGCGATCAGTGTCTGTCACCAACACCGTATCTCCCGGTCGCTCGACAAAACGGGAGATCACAGGCATGAGCTGGTCGGCGCGCCCGACCGAGGCAAACTCGTTCCTCATCGCGTCCCGGGCCGTCAGGTGACCGAGCACGTTGGCTGAGAAACCATCGCGAATGTCGACCCCTCGCCGCAGGAGTTTGAGGGTGTAGATCGAAGCTTTCTGCAGCCGCGTGGCCAGGAGCGTGGCGATGATGCAGCTGATCATCAACGGAAGGATGATCTTGTAATCGCCGGTGAGCTCGAAAATCATCACGATGGCGGTTATCGGCGCGTGGGTTCCTGCCGCCAGCACTGCGCCCATGCCTACCAGGGCGTAGGCGCCGGGGCTCCCCGACATCCCGGGCCACAGGGAGTGAACAACCGTTCCAACTGCTCCCCCCACCATGGCGCCGATGAATAACGATGGTGCGAATATGCCACCCGATCCACCCGAACCGATGGTCAGCGAAACAGCCACGATTTTCACCATCACGAGGATGAGCAACAGCTTCCAACCGAGGTCACCCGTCAACGCCTCGTTGATGGCCTCGTATCCAACGCCGAAGATTTCCGGGAAATAAATCGCGATCATCCCGATGAGCATGCCGCCGACAGCCGGTTTCATGACGGCGGGGAAATGAAACCTGTCGAAGAGATCTTCCGTTCCGTACAACGTCCGAACGAAGAGAATGGCGACGAGCCCTGCAATCAACCCCAAAACGCCATAGGCGAAGAGTTCGTTGGCGCTGACGAGGCGATAAGCAGGCACCTCGAATGCTGGAAAATCACCGAGGAAGTGTCGGCTAACCACGGTAGCCGTTACCGACGAGATCACGATTGGGGAAAATTGCGTCACCCCGAAATCTCCCAAAATGACCTCAACCGCGAAAAGGGCCCCGGCCACCGGGGCATTGAAGGTGGCGGCGATCCCAGCCGCGGCACCACAGCCGACGAGAGTCCGCATCCGCCGCTCGCCGACTCGCAACCACTGGCCGATCGATGATCCGATCGCCGAACCGATTTGGACGATCGGCCCTTCCCTGCCGACCGACCCACCTGAAGCAATACACACCCCGGAGGCGACAAGTTTGGCGATGACCACACGCGGACGGATCCGACCGCCTCGAAGCGCCACCGCTTCCATCACCTCCGGCACCCCGTGCCCTTTGGCTTCGGAAGCGAACCGCACGATGATCAGCCCGACGATCAGACCGCCCACCGCAGGTGAGGCCACTTTCCACCAAATCGGCAAACCTCGGAGGTAGTTGAGGGTTACATTGTCCGTATGCCACGCAACCAGTTGAAAGAGCCGGATACACTCCCGAAACCCGACTGCACCAAGGCCCCCGAGCAGCCCGATGACAATCGCAACGAGCACCATATATGAGTGTTCGGTGTACTTCAGGAAAAGATGGACGCGCTCCGTCAGCCCGAGCACACCTCGAACGATTGGATTCCGACGGTCAATAGCCACGACGCAAGTCTACGCCCGTTACACTTCGTGGAGGGTGCCGAGGAGAATCTTTTGTGCTGCGGTGAGTGGTTGACCTGGCCTGGTCTTCCGGAGTGTGGATTTCAGGGGGTGCGTGACGACTCGCGCCACGCTCGCCAGGTGAGACGAGAGGAACGGCACAAGGCGGTGCCGATAGCCAGGTACAACGGACCGACGACCCAGTGTGCGACGGTACCTCGGAGGAGGCGCCCGGCCACCATCATCACGACGACCAGGCCCCAGGTGCGCAGCGAGAGGAAGCCGCCGAGGCAGCGGCCATCACCACGCGCATGGATCCGATCGACAACCCCACGCGCAGCTCGATCAAGAACCAACCGCGACTTGACCCCACCGATCGCGAGAGAGCCAGCCGCAATCCATGGGGCAGCGGTCGGCGCCGATTGCCACAGCCACCACCCTCCGAACCCGACCAGCGCTGACCCCACCGTCACCCACATCAGCCACGCCAGCATCAGCTGCGTGCGCGCGGCCGCCGCCGGCTTGTGACGATCCACCCAGTGCGTCAACCGAGACCTCCGTGAGTTGGTGGCAGGGCGTCGCCGCAACCTGCCGGGGCCGTCCCCTCGCTTTCATTATGCTCGTATCCTCTCGAAGGGGCGCCGATTTGTGGCTCGAAGTCGAATGTCGTGGATGTATTTCTCTCAATTTTGGGCTCGCCGCTTGCGGACATATTGCCAAGTTGAAATCGCCTTTCATCGCTCCTGAACCCATGCTTTCTGAGCCCGCAGCTGTCCAGGACCGTCCGTTTTTCAAAGAAGGTCACCTGCTGCCACGAGGGTGGCTCCCTCTGGGTGTCGCTCTCGGCGTGAGCATCTCGGCGCTGGTTGGCCTGCTACACAATGGATTGAAAGCCCTCCAACTGCACCAGGGGTAAAGCAGCGAGCTGTCAGCTCGACAGCGACTCCTGGCCGAATCGCTCGCACCGATCGCAGCAGAAATCGAAACGGCCTTGAGGCGTCACCATTTCCGGGGGCGACGGAATTCGCGGGGCCGGCCTACATCGACTGTTCCGAGGGAAGCACCATCATGCGCGGAATCGAAACATGTGGTGGCTGCTCGAGCATGAATCGAACACAGCGGGCGATATCCGCCGGTTCAAGTGGCTGTTCCATACCCAGCATGTCCCGGGGATGAATCTCGAAGTGGTCCTGGAGCTCGGTATTGACCAAACCGGGTTCAATACACCCGACCCGTACACCGCTGCCGGCCACCTCCATTCGCAGGGCTTCCGTGAGTGCCTCGATGGCGAATTTGCTGCCCGCATAAACGCCTGCCGTCGGCCGCACCTTGGTACCGAGAATCGAGGATGTCGTGATGAGGTATCCGCTCCCCTGGGCCTTAAAAAATTTGAGAACGGTGTAGGCCATTCGGGTGGCGGCCTCGAAATTGATCCGGGCGTTGTTGCACAGGCGGTCCACGTCAGCCGTTTCAATGGATGCCGTGTCCATGATCCCGGCGTTATTGAATACCGCGTCGAGAGACCCGAAGTGTTCGATCGCGGAATCGATGAGCCGCTGTGGCAGCGTCGGCTCGGCCAGATCACCCGCGACTGAAACCACACTATCGAGATCGTTGGCCAACTCCTCCAGACGGTCGGCCCGTCTTGCGGTAATGACCAGCCTCATCCCGGCCGCGGCCAGATCTTTTGCGACGCCCCTGCCGATGCCACTGGACGCGCCGGTAATGATGGCAACCTGTCCTTCAAGATTCATTTCTGACTCCATTCCCGTCGTCATTTCAAAGGTGAATTCTCTGGGATCCCGCCGATAAGTCGTGCGCAGCGCGTCATGATCATCTCATCGGCGGGCTCGATGCACAATTCGGCTCCTGGGAGCCATCGGTCGGATGATTCACGAAGGATTTTGAGGCGTTCTCATTCTCCTCGGACGAAAACGTCATGTCTCCCGATGCTCGATCTGGTGGTTCGTTGTTCTTGCTGAATGAGCTGAATGCTGAGACGCGGCGTCGCGAAAAAGATACGGTGTCGCAGGCTTGTGCAGAATTTCACATTCGGCTATTATGGCCTCTAGATTTTTGAAGGGAGTGCCCATGGAAGGCCAACCCACGACCAACCCCACAGAGACCAGAATCCCGGGCCTCATCGACCCGGTGCGCCGGGCGGCAATGCTCAAGGTTGCCGAGTTGTCCGGTGAAGACGTGTACGAATGCATGCAGTGCGGCACCTGTTCGGCGGTCTGTCCGATGGTGGACAGCATGGGTTTCACGACCCGTCAGGGGATCCTCTACCTGCAGTTCGGCATGGTCGAAAAGGTGATCGACGCCCGTATCGGCGAGTTTTGCGCCTCGTGCCACTCGTGCCAGGTGCGGTGCCCGCGCGGCATCGAGGTCCCCAAGGTCTTCGAGGCGGTGAGATTGCTGTCCCTGCGCAACAATGACGACTTGATCACCCTCAGCGAGATCCCAAAAGAAACCCTTGAGGGGGCGCCGCAGATCGCCATGGTCAGCGCCTTCCGCAAGCTGACGGCGTGAGGTGAAAATGAAGATCGCCTACTACCCGGGTTGCACCATGAAGACCAGGGCCGCGAGCCTCGAACTGGCGGCCCTCGAGGCCCTGAACGTGCTCGGCGTCGACTTTACCGAACTCCAGCGCTGGAACTGTTGCGGTGCGGTGTTCTCGCTCGCCGAGGACGACCTCATCCACCACGTGGCTCCGGTTCGCAATCTCGTTCGCGCCCAGCAGGAGGGCTGCGATACGGTGGTCACGATCTGTTCGCAGTGTTACAACACGTTGGCCCGCGCCAACCTGTTGGTGCGTGAAGACAGCGAGAAGCTCGACACCATCAACCGCTTCATGGACGAAGAGCCTGACTACGACGGCGGCATCGAGGTCATCCACTACCTCACGCTGCTGCGCGACCACGTTGGCTGGGACGCGCTCAAGTCCAAAGTCGTCAGACCGCTCGACGGGCTCAAGGTAGCGCCGTTTTACGGCTGCACGCTGCTGCGGCCCGACGAGGTCTCCATTGACCCCTTGAAGGAAGGTGTCCTCGAGGACTTCCTGCGCGCGCTCGGAGCGGAGCCGGTTCCCTTCGCGGCGGCCACCGAGTGCTGCGGCTCCTACCAGATGTTGGCCCACCCCGAGGAGGGCATGCAACGGGCCGCAAAGGTCATCGGATCGGCCAATCAGGCCGGTGCGGATGCGCTGGTCCTCAGCTGTCCCTTGTGCGAGTACAACCTCGGTACCAGGCAGTCCGAGGTGGTGGCGATGGGCGAGCAACTCGAACCGGTCCCAACCCTTTATTTCACGCAGCTTCTCGGGATCGCGCTCGGGCTCGAGCCCGACCTCTACCGTCTCGATCTGGCGGGCCCGGCGGCGCGCGATCTCCTGGTGGAAAAGAACTTCGTGGCCGCGGCCACGGTCTGAGGTAGGTGAAAGATGGACACAGCAACAGTCACCGAGGTTGAAACCAAGACCATCCCCATATTCGTCATGGGCAAAAAATACGAGGTGCCCGACACCCTGACGATCATGAAGGCGCTCGAGTACGCGGGTTATCAGTACATCCGCGGCTGCGGGTGCCGGGGCGGCATCTGTGGCGCCTGCGCCACGGTCTACCGCAAGGCGGGCGACTACAAGATCTACACCGGCCTCGCCTGCCAGACAGTGGTCGAGCCCGAGATGTACCTGGCGCAGATCCCCTTCTACCCGGCCAACCGGGCGAGTTACGACTTCGAGACTCTTGACGCGACGCCGGAATCAATCTTCAAGCTCTACCCCGAGCTCTTCCGCTGCGTTGCGTGCAACGCCTGCACCAAGGTCTGCCCGATGGACGTAGAAGTTATGGATTACGTCTCGGCCCTGAAGAGAGGTGACATCAAGGCGGCCGCAGAACTTTCCTTCGACTGCATCCAGTGCGGTCTGTGCGCGAGCCGCTGCATGGGTGAGATGGCCCAGTACCACATCGCCCAGCTGGCCCGCCGCCTCTACGGCGGAAAGCTGGCGCCGAAGGCCGAGCACCTGCGGAAGATGTGCGACGACATCGAGGCCGGTACATTTGACAACGCAATGGCTGAGGTCAAGACCCTCGGCGAGGACGAGATGAAGAAGATCTATACGGAACGAGAAATGGAACCGGCCATGTCGGAAGAGGGGTGGACACCCGCCTCCTCCGCGGGTCTGGCCTGAGAGGTGGAAGATGCCCTATACACCTGAACTCAAAGAGCTCATCAAAAAAGTAGAAGCCACTCGCGCCGAGCGCGTGGAGCGCAAGAAAAATGGCGAAGAGGTCCCCTTCCTCAGCCTCGACGAGCGCAAGGAACGCCTCAAGTTCCACCCCGACTTCAAGGAAGAGGGGCGGCGAGAACTCCAGGTGGGACCGTCCAAGGGCTACGCCATCGCGCACGAGATCGCGGATGTGCTCGAGGCCACGAGCCGGGTCGCGCCCGAAAAGATCGACCTTGCCAACCCGGCGTATGAAACCGATGTGCTGATCATCGGCGGCGGCGGTGCCGGCACCTCGGCCGCGATCCTCGCTCAGGAGCAGGGCGCCAAGGTCATCATGGCCACCAAGCTGCGCCACGGCGACGCCAACACGATGATGGCCGAGGGCGGCATCCAGGCTGCGTCCAAAGGTGAGAAAGATTCGCCCTATTACCACTACCTCGACGTTCTGGGCGGCGGCCACTTCACCAACGTCCCCGAACTCGCCGAGGTACTGGTCAAGAACGCCCCCGACGCGATCCGCTGGCTCGAGCACTACGGCGTCAACTTCTCGAAGGACGCTGAAGGCAAGCTCAAAACCATCCACGGCGGCGGAACCTCTCGCAAACGCATGCACTACGCAGCCGACATCACCGGCGCCGAGATCATGCGCACCATTCGCGACGAATCGCGCAACCGCGGCGACGACATCACTGTGCTCGAGTTCGCGCCGGCAATCGAGTTGGTGCTCAACGAGCACGGCCACTGTGCCGGTGCGATTCTCTACAACCTGGAGACCGAGGAGTACTTCCTGGTCAAGGCCAAGTCGGTGATCCTGGCCACCGGCGGCTGTGGCCGGCTCCACATCCAGGGCTTTATGACCACCAATCACTACGGCGCCACGGCGGATGGCATCGTCCTCGGTTACCGCGCCGGCGTGCCGGTGTCCTTCCTCCACACGGTGCAGTACCACCCGACCGGTGTGGTCTTCCCGGAGCAGGCCGAGGGCATTCTCATCACCGAGAAGTTCCGCGGCGCCGGGGCCAATCTGGTCAACGTCGACGGCAACCAGTTCGTCAACGAGCGCGAGCCGCGCGACATCGAGGCCGCATCGATCATCAAGGAGTGCGTCAACGACGGCTTCGGCGTGCCGACGCCGGCCGGCCGACTCGGGGTGTGGCTCGACTCCCCGATGATCGAGATGCTCGACGGCGAGGGCACCGTGAAGCGGGAGTTCCCCGGTAAGTACATCCTTTTCAAACGCTACGACATCGACATCACCAAAGAGCCCATGCTCATCTACCCGACCCTGCACTATCAAAACGGCGGGCTCGAATTCGAGTCTGACGGCACGACCTGCGTGCCCGGGCTCTATGCTGCGGGTGAGGTCGGCGGCGGCATCCACGGCGCCAACCGCCTGATGGGCAACTCCCTGCTCGACATCATCGTCTTTGGACGCATCGCCGGCAAGAACGCGGCCCAGTTCGCTCTCAATTCCTGGCAGGATGGGGCCCTCAACCTCGACCACGTCGCGGCCTACAATAAAGAGGTCATCGACGCCGACGTCTCCGACGGTCGGGTCGCACCGGCGCTGCTTCCGATGTACACCGACGAACGCATTCGCGAGCGTCAGCTCACAACAAAGTACGTCGGCAACGTCCGATAGGAATTCACATCGATCGAATCACACGGCGGGGCTGCGGCCCCGCCGTTTTTCTAATCGATGTGCTTTGACGGTGACCGAGAGGGCAGGTCGGTGCTTCCATCTGTCCCCGAGGCCGGCCGCTCTCTGAAGAGGATCCACAACGCGGCGGGCAGAGCGGTGAAGTCCGCCAGCATGGCGAGGGCGAAGGCTATCGAGTGACGATCCCGAACTGACGCATCGGCGGCAGATCCGACAGCGTGAGGGCGAGAAAACCGCCGGCGTTGATGATGGTGGCAAAGAGGATGGCGTGGCCCGCGACCCGGATGGTGTGGGCGAGGGCCTCCTCGGTTGCGCCGCCGTTTCTCTTCTCGAGGAAATGATAGAAAAAGTGGATCTGGTCGTTCTCGGTGACTCCGAGCACCGTTGTGGCGATGAAAATCGTCGCGATGTTGAAGGGAATACCGGTGAGCCGCATGACGAGGAAGGTGACCAGAATGGAAAAGAGCGACGGCACCATGGCGGTGAGACGAGCCGGACCCGATCGAAAGACCAGAACAAAGGTGAAGAAGATGATCGAAAAGGTGATGGCAAAGCTCTCGACGAGAGTCGGCACCAGGTTGCTGACGCTCGCGCACTGCGGCGGAGCTGGGCGCAGTTGATCAAGCGGATCTACGAGGTTGACCCGCTGGTGTGCCCGTCATGCGGCGCCGAAATGAAGGTGATCACATTCACTACCGAGCACGGGGTGGTCGACGCGATCTTGAAGCGCAGCGAAGAGCAGAGAGAGCGGGCGCCGCCGAACCGAGTCGAGCCCTCGGGGCCTCCTGCGGGATGGTTGGATGAACGATCCGCAATCGGGAGAGGTGTGGGCGAGGGTGGCGGACCGGAGGTTGTGACGGGAGGTTCGGAAAGGGGTTGCGGGTGATGCCCCCGCGCCCGGCGAAACTACCGTTCGGAAAAGTGAAACGAGCCGTCTCAGGCGGCGTGAACTGCCGACCGAAGCGTCGATAAGCGTGGTACCTCGGAGGTTGGTCAAAGGAAATTCCTATCCACTTATGGTCGCGCCTCCTCCTGCTGGTTTGAGCAACGAGTCGATCGTTATTGAGGTGTCAGATGAATCTGACAGAATGCAGAGATACGGCGCTTCGGGTTGGCATGATGGTGCTGGTCGTGGCTCTCTCGGTCGGCCTGCTCGTACCGTGCACCATCTTCAAGGCAACGGCGGACGGAATTGGGATCGGTGCCACCCATTAGAAACTCCGTGTCAAGTAGGTAGGGTTTTCCCAGACGAGTGCTGCGAGCGGCCGACGTACGTATCTCCGAATTTTTGATCTCATTTCGTCGTCGTCGTGGATGTGGGATCTGCTGGAAGGTACGCAGCAGCTTCCCACAGATTCCATTGCCATGTCTCAAGGCGATATGATGAGAAATCACCCTGTGTCCCCCTACGCAGCCGGACTTTCGTTCGTGTTGGTTTCGGTCTAAAACCGCTCCATCCACCCATCCTGAGCGATGCGGAAGCCGCAGCCCTTCCACTCACCTCAACCACCGCCTGGGAGATGCTGTTTGACCGGCTCGATGTCACGCGTCTCCACCGACCATCTCATTAATCTCCCGAAGCAACGCCTGTTCGTCAATGGGTTTGTCGAAAACCGGCACCGACTTGCCCACCGCGACATTTCGACCGGCCAGTCCGCTGACAATGATCACCGGGATCTCACACAACTCCTTGTGGTCGTGCAGTCTGCGGAACAGCCCTGTGCCGGTCTGTTCGGGCATCATCAGGTCGAGCAGGATCAGATCCGGGCGCTGCTTCCGGATCGCCTCCCAGGCACGATTGCCGTCCTCGGCCATCTCCACCTCGTATCCATTGTCTTGAAGGAGCGAGCAGAGGAATCCCCGCACGTCCTCCTCGTCGTCTACAACCAAGATTCGTGCTGCCATGACTCGACTTCCTTTCTCCGGACCCGTTCCAGCGAATCCGACCGTCAGGGAGTGCCCTTGCTCTTGAGCACTCGTGCCATCTCGGCGAGCTGCTCGGCGCTCGCGCCTTCGAGCAGACCTTCTACGTGGTCGCGCAGCTGCTCCACCGGCAGTTCGTCGTGCGTCAGCTCCTCATATGCCACGCCCAAGGAGCTGCACACCATGCGAACATAGGCCTCCGGCTGCACCGGTTTTTCGAGATACCCTCCCGGCGCCACGAGACCCTTGCCCGAAAGGGCATCCTTGAGATCGTCTTTGCCGAGGTCGTCGTGGGCGTGAGCGGTGACAATGATCACCGGGATCTTCGCAAGCTCCTTGCGGTGTTTTATCTCGTAAAGGAACTTGATGCCCGATTTTTTCGGCATCACCAGGTCCAGCGACACCAGGTCCGGAGGGTTCGCTCGAACCTTGGCCAATGCATCCTCACCGTCGACGGCGGTCTCGACCACAAAGCCGGCATCCTCCAGTACCGCCTCGAGGTACTCACGCACATCCTCCTCGTCGTCGACCACCAGCACTGTCTTGCGCTCGCCAACCGCTGTCATTCTGTCGCTTCCTTTCCCGATGCGCTCTCAGCATCGGCACCCTCGGAGTTCACATTCGGCAGCCGCTCTCGGGGTAGGTCGATACGAAAGACCGACCCCAGTCCCGGGGTGGACTCCACCTCGATGTGGCCGCCGTGCTCGTGCACGATCTTGCGAGTCAACAGCAGCCCGAGGCCGGTGCCGCCAAGACCCTTGGTGGAAAAAAAGGTCGTAAAGACCTTCCGTTTGACCTCGTAGTCCATGCCGCACCCGGTGTCCACCACTTCGTAGCTGATGATCCCATCGCGCTCTTCGACTCGGATGGTCACCGTCAGCTCCTCATTGTCCGCCACCTGGCAGGCATCCATCGCGTTGGAGACCAGGTTCTCGAGGCAAACCCGCATGTCCTCGGCGTCGAGGTTGGCCGGCGCCAGATGCTCCGGGGCCTGCAGCTCGAGTATCACGCCTCTCTCCTGGGCCGCGTCCTTGTAGAGTTCGTGGACATCTCTGGCGACGGAACAGGGGTCGGTGGGCCGAACATCCGGCAGGTACCCCTTGCTCAAGCTGAGGAATCCCTTCACCAGCTCGGTGATGCGGTCCACGTTCCGCTCCAGCGCCTGCCAGCCCTTCTCGACCCGCTCTGTGGACCCGCTCCTCATGCCCGTCTTGACCCGGTACATACCGCCCTGCAGACCGGTAAGGATGTTCTTGATGCCGTGAGCCAGCTGGGACACGGTCTGCCCAACCGCCGCGAAACGCGCGTTGTCAAGGTTTTCCTTTTCAATGCGTTTGTGCTCGGTTTTGTCGTGCAGGAACGCGGAGAGGCCGATGAATCGATCCCCGTCGCGCAGGCAGGTGGCCGAGATCCGAACCGGAATCGTCTCTCCGTCGGGCCCGTCGATGGTTGCGTCGGGCAGCTTGAGATTGGCCCGATTCTCGATGACGGCATCGATCACCTCGGCCGGGAGGAGATCGCGGATCTGGCGCAGTCCGACAACCTCAACGGAGCTAAGCCCGAAGAGACCCTCGGCCGCCGGGTTGAAGACGTTGATCACCCCGGACTCATCACAGGCCACCAGTGCATCCAGTGCCGAGTCGGTGATGATGTGGCGCAACCTACCCTCGCGTGCCAGTTCCTCCGAGAGTTCCTCGAGCTCGGTGACGTCCATCGACATCTCGATCACGTGCTCCACATCCCCGCCGTCCTTGCTCAAAGGAGACGTCGTAACCAGGTACGATCTCCGATTCCCGTCCTTGTCGAGGCCCTGGTGTTTGGCCGATTGGGAACTCCCGTCCTCGAAGGTCGTTCGCGCGGGACACTCCTGGCAGGGCTGGTCGAGGCCTTTGAAAACCTCGAAGCACGGCCTCCCTCGGTGGTCACCAAAGGTCGTCCGGGCCTTTTGATTGAGGCGTACGATCTGAAGATCCCGGCTGATCACCGCCACGTAGCACGGCACCCGCTCGAACAGCAGGTCGAAACGACCTTGCAGCAGGGTGGTTTCAGTCACGTCGTAGGACATTTCGATGACGTAGGCCACCTCTCCGATCACGTTGTACACCGGCGCCAGGTGCACCACGTAGTGAGCGGGGCGGCCGTTCTTGTCGATGCCGGTTTCGTCGGTGATGTGCACCTTGCCGTCGCGGAAGGTGGCCGCTGCCATGCAGTTCTCGCACACCGAGTCGCTGTGTTTGTAGACCTGGAAGCAGCGTTTACCCACCGCATCACCGAAGGTCTCGACAAAGCGGCTGTTGGCTGCAATGACCTCATAGTCCCGGTCGATCACGATGATATTTGCGGGCACCCTCTCGAAGAGCTGCCAGCCAATCCATCGTTGAACCTCCGGGGGCATCGAGTCGACATCGCTGATGCTCTGTTGGCCCTTCACCCGATCACCTCCCTCGGCGTCGTCATCGTGACCGCCCGGCCGCTCACAACCAGCTCTCCCACACCGTTTCGGAAATTTCCGGCAGGTCGCCGTGGCAGCCAGCACACTCGTCAAGGTTCTGGCGCTCCACCGGAAGTGTTGCCTTGCGCTCGCGATGACAGTCGATGCACAGGCCGTGCATCGCATACATGTATCCCGACGGCAGATCCTTCATGCTTGCATCGGTCACCTGAACGCGTGTATCGGCTGGTCTCATGTTTGGATGGCAGCTGGCGCACTTCGGGGTATTGGCCCGCACCCGCGCCGACTCCGCCCCCCCGTGGCACCTGATGCAACCCGGATTGCCACCGGTATGATCCTCGTGGCTCTGGTGGTCAAAGAGATCCACAGTCAGGTACTCGTCGCGGTGGCATTCGGAGCAACTGGTGGCCGAGTCCAGCGGTTTGTTCATGTGATGACAGCGCACGCATCCGTTCCTGCCGCCTTCCACCCGCGTCAGGTGCGCCTCGTGATCGAACAGCACGTAGCGGCCGTTGCGGTTGCCGTCCACCATCAACACCATCGCTATTTCGTCTTCGGTATCGGCCGGGGCGGTCTCCCTGGACGTCACCAGGAAGTGCGCCGACCGGCTGTTGTCGTGCTTGAACACCTGCACCCGGCGCGGGCCCGAAGTCTCCGTGGACACCGGCTTCACTCCGAAGATCGCATCGTCGGAGAGGCACCCGAAGGACAGAGCCATGGCCGCCACGAAGGTCAGGGAGTAAAGACGCGCCTCGCCATGGCGGTGGCCCCCGAAGAAGCTCGTTCTCCAGTCCGCCGGATCAACGCCGCCTGTCGCCCTCGCCCTCTGCACGTCCTTGGTACCGATGGTCGAGAAGAGACCCAGGTTCTCGACGCAGAAGAGGTAGAACAGCCCGGCCGCCGCCAGGATGCCGGCAGACACCGCCCACTCGGTCCACGAGGGCATGTAGTGTGCCCGGGTGAGGCTCAGGGTGGCCAGACCCGAGACGTTCACCCGGTTGAGCGCAAGCCCAACGGTGGCGGCCACGCCGATCCAGAACACAGCCGACGGCGAGGTCCGGAAGCGCTTCTGCGCAAGCAGGGCCACCGGCAGCAACACACTGAGCAGGATCTCGAGCCAGAAGTTGGCCACGTCCCACGACGGCACGACTAGCAGCCCGGCCTTGCCGGTTGCTATCAGGACCGCGAAGCGTAGGACGGCGTAGAGGCTCAAGGCCGCCACAGAGAAGGCGCTCAAGGCCGAGATGGCCTTCATGGGCGCCTCCTTGCCGTACAGCCAATGCACGAAGAGGGTGACCACCGAGATGGTCAGGCAGCCGATGCCGATCGCCGAGATGAAAAAGAGCAACGGCAGGAAGTCGGTATGCCACAGCGGGTGCAGTCGGAAGGGTGTGGCCAGGAAAAGGGTGCCCAGGGACGACTGGTGCAAGGTGGAAAGGGAGATGCCGGCGATGACGATGACCATGGTCGCCTTCTCCACCACCGACAGCAGCCGATGCCAGCCGACTCTGGCGAGCACAGTGTGGCTGAACTCGAGGCTCAGCACCACCAGGTAGAGCATGATGCACCAGGCCACCTCGAAGAGCACCGAGTGCACCTGCCAGTGCCAGATGGGAAAGACGATGCGCCACCAGATGCCGATGTCCACGGTGAGGCCGAAGCCGACGCTGCTGTAGCACAGCAGGGCGAGCAGCACCGCCCCTCGTACCACCGGCTTGAAAACCTGGCAGTTGAAGATGTACACGAGCATCGCCACCGTGAACCCGGCGCCACCGATTGCTACGAGGGCGACCACGCCGCCGCCTTTCCACAGGCCCCAGGGGATGATGTCGGTCAGTGCCGTGACCGATCCCGGGCCATGGATCACCCGCATGACGAGGGCGGCCGGCGCCAAGCCGGCAATCAGCCACAGAATGGTCTTGGTGATGCGCGGCTTCATGCTTTCTTCTCCTCGCCCGAGCTCGTTTCGGTCTCGGAACTCTCGGTGACGATGGAGCCCTGTCCGTGCTCTTGGTCGAATTCCCGGCCCATGACCTCCTGACGCCGTTTGATCACCCAGTGCACGCCGCCCATCACGGCGGCCATTCCGACGAAGATGGGTGGCATCTTGTGCAGGATCTTGGTGGTCCGATGGGGCATGGGCTCGTCAGAGGAGATGCCCACCTCGAGGTCGGTGAGATTGAGGTCCACGTCGGAAATGTAGAGCACCGAGGTGCCGCCTAACTCCTTCTCGCCCCATACCTTCTGAACGTACTTCTCCGGCTCGGCCGCGATCCTGCGGTGCGCCTCCGCCAGCAGTTCGTCACGGTCTCCGAAGATGGTGGCCTGGGTCGGGCAGGCCTCGACGCAGGCCGGCACCCCGCCATCCACCACACGCTCGTAGCAGAAGTCGCACTTCTGGACGTAGGGGACGGTGTCCTCCCAGCTGTAGCGGGGAATCTCCCATGGACAGGCGATGAGGCAGTAACGGCAGCCGATGCAGATGTCGCGGTTGTAGATCACCGGGCCCTCGGGCGTCTTTTCCAAGGCGCCGACGATGCACACCGAGACGCACTCGGGATCGAGGCAGTGACGGCACTGCCGGCGCACGTAGCGGGTGCTGTGATCTTTGGGCACAGTTTGAATGGTGGTCCACCGGGCGGACGAGAGGTCGTCGATGTGCTTCACCCAACGCCAGGGCTTTTCGACCGGCAGGTCATTGGCCTGCTGGCAGGCCACGACGCAGCTCTCGCACCCAGTACACCTGGTGACATCAGTGAGGATGGCCAGATTGCGCACGCTCATATGGGTTGATCCTCCTTGTGCAGCGCCACGGCTACCTGCTGCCCGGCGTCGGGCACCAGGTGCCAGCCCATCTCGGAGATCAGCCTGGTGATCGGGAAGAGCAGCGCGTGGCTGAGCTTGGAGAAGGGCAGGACAATGAACAGTAGATTGCCGCAGAGCACGTGCAGCAGCATCACGGCGTCATAAGAGAAAGGGTTTCGGGCCGGGTGCTGCGCCAGGTAGCCGGCGGCGAAAATGACGGTGATCAACACCGGCAGCAGGTAGTCCTGGAAGCGGCTCAGCTCGCGGTTGGCGCGAGCGAAGACCCTCTGCGCGATCAGCACCAGACCGGCTGCGATGCCGGCGAGGGTCAGGGCGTCGGCCAGGCTCTGGTTGAGGGCCGGCCAGCTCACGCCGAGGCCTCGCTGCCACAGCAGGATGTGCGCCCCGAGAAAGATCGGGGTGATGATCATCGCCAGGTGGAAGAGCATCGAAGCGATTGTGAAGACTGGGTGCCTACTCAGCGCCCCTCCCCTCGGCACCATCCAGGCGAGAGTGCCACGCAGCACCTTGGCCACCGGGAAACGCTTGTTGCCCGCCCTCCGGGCCACCGCCGTCAGGTTGAGCAAGGAGAGAACCACCAGGCGCAGCAAGCCGAGCGCCATCAGTGCGAACGCAAAACGGAACATGGGCCCTCGCGCCCACAGCAACCACTCATGCATGGTCGTCTCGCCTTCTGTTCACGGGCTGTTTGTCCGGCCCCGGCCTCGACTCCACAACTCGGTTCTCACTCGAATGCACGGCGGGGCTCCGGTTTCTGACCGTCGGGCATGACGATCGCCTGGAGGAAGAGATCGTGCAGACCGGTGCGTACCGCGTCGAGCTCGAAGTCCTCGATAATCTCGCTCACCTGCTTCTTGCAGTTCGCGCAGGGAGTCACCACGTAATGCGCGCCGGTCGCCTTGATCTGCTTGGCCTTGGTCTGCCCGCCGACCATCACCCGGAACTTGCGGATCTCATCGATGGAGACGGTTCCACCACCACCGCCGCAGCAGTAGTTGTCGACCCCGTTCGGTGTCATCTCCACAAAGTCGGAGCAGATGTGGCGCAGCAGCACCCGGGGCTGCTCGACGATCCAGCCGTTGCGCGCGATGTTGCAGGGGTCGTGGTAGGTGGTGCGCTCGGTGATGGCGTTCTCGATCAGCTGGAGCTTCCGCGAAAGAAAGCTGGCGTGGGCGAGCTCCATGATGTTGACCACCGGCACCCGCTCTTCCTCGGGAATGAAGTTCTGCATCCCCTCCTTTGCCGAGCGCGAGGCATGGCCGCACTCGCCGATGAGCATCACCCGACCGCCGAGGCGGTGGACCTCCGCCAACTGGGCCTTGATGATCCGCTCCCACATACGGTCGGAGTAGAAAAGTCCGTAGTCGATGCCGTCGAAGTTCTCGCTGCCGATGGTCCACGAGGCACCGATGGAATGCAGCATGGCCGCGTTGCCCATCAGGGTGTCCGCCTCGAGCAGGTAGTCCGAGACCGCGGGGAAGAACACGTACTCCGAGC
>RCNF010000648.1_pt1 | contig 17917 bp, 13 predicted proteins | sample 2041311 | NCBI WGS metagenome assembly RCNF01 (sample SAMN09708228, study PRJNA481090) | Marine sediment metagenome, whole genome shotgun sequencing project. | biome: marine sediment; feature: ocean; material: sediment; isolation source: Sewage treatment plant 2 marine sediment (STP2) ... | reverse complement strand
GTCGGCTGGTACAGCTTCGATAACTTCAAGATCGAACCCAGAGACGACAGCGACATAATCATATAGAACAGATAAACCATAAAAGGGAACCGGCAGATCAATTCTGCCGGTTTTCTTTATCAATCAGGAATTCATTCATATAATCTAAAAAATGCTTGATAGAAGGATGCTCAAGTAAATCTACACTAATCGCCGCTTTCTTCCGTTATGAACCAGCTCACGGAATTCTCCCCGATGTTCATCAGGTATCTCATCGTTCCCTTCTTGACCGCCGGGGGAAGGAATTTACCACCGAACGGGGCAAGGCAGAGAAACTCCGCGGGGTCGGGAAGCTCGTCAACCACAAGGTCAATATGCGGCATAGGTACAGGGTCCACCGGATACTCAACCATCTTCGAAAGAAGCAGCTCCCTCAGCTCTCTCCAGGATGTCCCCTCGCAACTGAACCCGGCTGCCATTCTATGACCCCCCGCACTGGTGAACACATCCCCCATGCTCACCAGGAAACCGGCCATATCCCAGTCTCCGTGGGAGCGTGCCTCACCCACAAGCTTACCGTTTCTCGGGGATACTATAATTGTGCCGCGGCTGGTGATTCTGGTCATTTTACTCGCGAGGGTTCCCCCCATCCCATCGGGGATATAGTCCAGATAGACAAGGTTCATACCGTAGGCAGAAGCCTGATCATCCCTCCTGTGTATGGCCCTTGAGAATACTTCCGACAGCAAATGAGCCCTTCTCCTGCTGTTCTTCTTCAGCCGCTTCCAGGTTCTGCGGCACAGTTTGTAATTATCGTCATTCATGAAATCGAGGAGGATATCGATACCCGAGTCTTCACCTTTTCCGACCACCGAAGTAACGGCATGCCGGACCATGGAGCCTGTCCAGGCCCTCTCCCTGGCGGGCCATGTTTCAGCAAGCACTGCCATCCCGCCCGAAAGCTCACCGATATCGATCTTTCTGAACTCCTCCAGCAGATACCTGTTCCAGCCCAGAAAGGGCACCCGGTCTGATACGGTTCCAAGGGCAATCGCCGTTAGAAGCTCAGGCTGGTTGTTCCAGCGCGGAAATATGGAGACAAGAGCTGCGTAAAGAACTGAGCAGCCGGCAAGGTATGTTGCGGGAGGGCCCACTCTCTGAGGATTGATCATTCCGTGGGACGGCGGCAGGGGGTAATTGAGCGTATGGTGGTCGGTAATAACCACTCTGGCGCCAAGGTCAATTGCCCATTTAACGCCGCGCACGGCTGAACATCCATAATCCACAGTCAGCAGAAGGTCACCCGGCAGCAGAACTCCATCCATCCTCTCCGGAAGAAGACCGTAATCATCGGTTGCCCTCCTGGGCATCAAGGGTACAACCTGATATCCTTCACCTTCAAGTATCCTCTTGCCGATATAGATGCCGGTGATGCCGTCCATATCGTCGTGCCCGTAAAGAACCACTTTCCCGCCGCGTTTTCTGAGTGCTGTCAGTTCACGCTGAAGTATATCAATGTCCGGGATTTCGCGTGACCAGTCCGGCGCAGACGGAAGCCATTCCTCAATTGGATTACTTGAATCTGGAAACCTTTTCTCTAACACCTTGCAGGCCAGATGCGTAAGCCTGCACCTGCCCCGCCCATTCGCGGGAGCGTCTTCCAAAGAACGCATCTGTATTCTCCCATGGTGGGGATTGAGCCGGTTAAACGGCTATACAATTAATCAACATGATAGACTCGTGTTTTACTGTCCGATTGTCAACCTTGCTGTTTTGACCACTTGAAATAAATGCGATTAATGCGTAAACTCTAAATATGAGATTTACAGTTATTCTCCTTGTCCTTTCAGTTTTCTGCTGCAGGGCAGCATTCGAACCAGTTTTCGAGTCTCCCTGGCTGCAGGGCGGCATTGCGTCCTCGCTGTTTCCAAGAACACCGCTGGTGCTTACTGCCAATCCAGCCTGCATAGGTCTGCTGGAGGGGCATGGTATAGCAGCCTCCGTTTCGCGCCCGTATTCCCTGAAAAGGCTGGATAGAACCGCTGTTGCCGGATGCCTCATGTTCAGCAGTTACGCTCTCGGAGCCGCTATTTCATTATCAGGAGACGATTCCTACACTGAAGCAACCGCCATGGCCGGCGGCGCATGGAAACTTATAAACGGTGTCGTGGTGGGAGCATCTATTTCCATCAGAAGGCTTCAGATAAGCGGTTACAGCAGGGCAACAGGTGTTTCGGCCGACGTTTCCGCCGTGTGGTCTCCCATTGAGGGACTCTTTTCTACAGCACTGTTCAGGGGTGTATTACGGACAGAGCTTGGAGCTTCAGGCGACCCGGCAGCTCCCCGCTCACTTGAGCTTTCGCTCGGTGTGGTTCCTGTTCAGAATGTAACCTTCGCCGCAGGGGCGGGAAGGCAAGAGGAGCTTGATATCGAATACTGCTTTCATACGGCATTCAGCCCGCACCCAAACCTGAGTATCGCAACGGGAATAAAGACCGACCCGGTACGCTTCTGGGCAGCCCTTGAATTGTCACTATCAACGCTGAGCATGGAATACGGGTACCGTGAACATACTTCCCTTCCAGGCACACATTCCATCGCCCTCTGCTGGGGCCGCTGCGCTTCCCGCCCTTCAGTCCTGAGATTGACCGCTGAAGAAGACCAGGATGATCAGCCAGATACCCAGTTTCCCGTTGATGTTAACAGTGTAACGGAAGAAGAGCTGCAGCTTATACCGGGAATCGGCCCATCCAAAGCCTCCGCGATAACCTCCTGGCTTCGTCAGCACGGTCCTGTTTCATCCGTGGGCGACCTCTCGGATGTCCCGGGTATAGGGCCCTCCATCCTCCAGGTCCTCAGTGAATACCTGGTGGTGGAATGAGGGTTTTATCCATCTTGCTCACACTTTTCCTGCTTCCGGGGCTTGCATCCGCCGGGGGAGACCTCCGGTTCAGGCTTCAGAGGCGCCTCCCTGGCTGCCGTGGAACGCTGGAGAATTACTACACCGGAGACGAATTCGATTTCTACAGCAGGTTCAGATACCAGCCTGATCTCTGGAAATTCATCCTTCTTATGGACAAGGCAAGGGGGGAGGAGTGGGTCGACATCATCGCCGGAGGAGCATCCTGGATGCCTGAGGGTTATCCGATCCGTTCAGTCTCCATCGGGTGGCTGAAGGCTGATCTGGGCACCGGCCTGATCCTGTCATTCCCGGGGCAGTTTTCAAGCCTGAACGAGCTTTCCCTTTACAAACCTCCAAATTCAAGGAACCGCATTGAACCGGCAACATCTCCCTGGGGCTGCCGGGGTGAACCCCTTACGGGAATCGGGATAATGCTTGAAATCAGCGGGGTGGACATTTCTGTTCTGACCGCTCTTTCTCCGCTGGACTCCCTGGCAGGCGGGTACCACCGCACCGAATCTGAAGTCCTGGGCAGGAACGTCAACGCGGAAAAACTGGCAGCGGTCCGCTTTTCATGGCAGCACCTTGGATTTACTGCCGCCGCTGCCTCACGCAACGACATACCGGAGCATGACTGGTTCAGGGGCGGGGCCGACTGGAACGTGAACATCGGCTCCCTCAACCTATCAGGCGAAGCAGCGGCTGGAACCGATTCTTCCGGCACCACTGTTGCGGCCTGGGGTTCCTTCTCTCAGGAATTCTCTCAATTTCGGCACATGCTCACGGTGCTGCGCAATCCTCCCGGTTATCCATCGGACAGAACCTCACCGCCCGTATCCAGGGACTGCGACATCGGGATATGCTACGGTTTTCGATGGAAGGCCTTCCCCCGGATGGCTTTGAAGGCAGGAACAGGCACCTATTTCAACCAGGACAGCAGCCTGCTCCTTGCATCCCTTGAAGCAGAGTACCGTTTCCCCTGGAGTATGGAGGCCTATGCGGGCATCAGGACCAGAACCGAGACGGATGAGGCAAGCTTTCGATGCTGGCTCGGCAGCAGCTGGCAGCCTCAGAACAGACTCAAGATCAGAACCAGGATCCAGATAACCGGATGGAGCAGCACCCCTCAGGACTCGTCTGAAACCGGAGTCGGAATAGAGCTCAAATTCCGATACACTCCCAGGAACTGGCTGACGCTCGAGATGGGAGGCGCTGCATGCTCAACAGACGGATACAATTCCAGAGTGTACGCGGGTGCTTCCTCATTTCCCGGGGTTTTCAGTTCTACCGCTCTGTACAATAGAACCTTTCTCTTCTTCTTAGGGGCTTCCGCTGAAGTGTCGGAGGGACTTTTTCTCAGGGGAACTATGGAAAGGAAAATCGTCGAGGATGCCGATTTTCTTGGGTCCGGCTGGGAAGAGACCGAAGGCGATTCCAGAACGGAACTCGGTTTTCAGCTTGACTACGCCTTTCAATAGTTGAATTATTCTCCACGATGCGGGAATTTCTAATTTTCAAAGGGGGCTTCATTGAGACCATCCTGGGATGAATATTTTCTGAAACTAGCCATGCTCGCCTCCGAAAGGGCAACCTGCCCGCGGATGCACTGCGGGTGCGTACTGGTTAAGGACAAGTACGTTCTCTCCACCGGCTACAACGGTTCTCTTCCGGGCCTGCCGCACTGCGATGATGCAGGATGCCTCATAGTTGATGATCACTGCGTTCGAACGAATCATGCGGAGATGAACGCAATTGCCCAGGCCGCAAGGCACGGTATTTCAATAAATGGAGCCACCGCCTACATAACGAACATGCCCTGCACAACGTGCGCAAAGGCTCTTCTATCAGCGGGAATAGTACGAATAGCAGTCTTCTCCGATTACCACGGCTCCCTTGCCGAGAAATTCCTTGAGGAATCCGGGGTTCCTCTCGACAGGCTGTCCATGCCCGGCCGCTCCATAAACTACAACCTTGAAGATTATTCCTCCGCCAGCAAATTTTAGGGGCCGGGCGTGACTTCTGGTTACTTGTTACGCTATTACGGTTACGAACACATTAACTTTATGAGGGGATTCAAATGGATGAAATCAATGTACCTCTTGAGCAGTACGCCAAACTCTGCGCTCTGATGGCAGACACTGGTGGTGATATCGAAAAGGAAAACAGTATAGCGCTCGCAGAAGGAGTCACTCCTGAGGACTGGAAGAATGCAAAGGAGTACTTTACCGCTAAGATGCAGGATCCTGCTGATATGGGAAAAACAGCTATGGCATTTATGCCGCTTTTCCAGGCTGCACAGGCCAGTATCCGGGGCAGCGGTGAGCCAGGCAGCCTTGAGCAGTATACAAAAGTGCATGCTGAGATGGCTCTCCGAAAGGACCCTGCTGATCCTTCGCGCAAGATCGATCATATGATCGTCATCACAGAGAATGGATTCACACATGCAGAATGGCTGGAGATGGAAGGCTACTGGACACCAAGAGTAGGGTCCGATGAGTTCCCAGAGTTTGACCCTGTGCTGGCTATGAAATTCCGCGAACTCTATCAGAAGGAATCTGACCGCATCCTCGGCATAGTTCGGTAGTTTAAGGGGGCCAGGCGTTAGAGGGGCCGGCTCCTACAGCGAGATTGAGATTCCCGCATAGACCGGCCAGCTGAGGTCATCTCTCTGGGAAACGGCCGCTTCTATCGTATAGGTACCTTCTGCAGTATAGACGTACTGCGCCCCCGCGAAGAATCCGCTTATCTCATCCTCACCCGGGGCATAGCTGTAACCTGCAGAAAAACCGAGATCTGCATATTCAACCTTCAGGCCGCCTCCAAAGGCATCGGAAGTGGAAAACCCTATACTGCCTCCGGCGAAACCGGTAAGTATTGATCCGAACGGATAGCTTACGCCAGCGGAAACCTCGGTAGGCATATTCTTCCTGATGCCGTTCCAGGATGGAGCCTGTCCGATCCCGGATATAGCGATGCCGGCTTTCATGCCATTCTGAAAATCAGCGCTGAGCCCTGCGCTGCAGGTCAGTCCGGTACCTGCCTGTTCAGCGATATTCTCCCATGAGACTCCCGCTGATACCCCGCCTCTGAGCCATGATGTAAGCAGGAACGAGGCTCCGGCAAGAGCGGTGCCTGCTCCGAATGAATACTCTCCGGTAACTGAACCGGTTTCATCCCTGAGGAGTATTCCTCCCCGGCCAAGGTAAGTCAGTCCTCCCGATATGCTCACGTCAGATCCTGCTGAAAACCCGCCCGCCACGGAAATTCCCGTTGTCTGAAGATTCCACCTGCCACCAGCAGCCGTAAACCCGGACGCTATCAGAGCCGGGTTACCTGTTACGGATTCAGGGCCTGCTGCAAGAGCCTTTCCCGCGGGTCCCATCATCATAACCGATGGAAACCCGGGAGCGGATATAACGAGCAGGTCAGCTGTACCTGTATCACCTGCGAACGAAGCCGCAGCGAACGAGATCAGCGTGAGACAGTAAAGTATTCTGTAAATACTTCACCTCCTGACGTTCTGAAGACCGCTGCATATAACCCGGGTGAAGCCACCCCTGCATCGGTACTTAAATTCCAGATATATGTCCCCCCCGCTGCCTGGACATCAAATACTTTTTCGCCGTTCAGATTGAATACAGTAATGCTGCAGTGCTGAGCGTCTTCCGAGTTCCAGGCGAAGGTTGCCTGCGAAGTGGCAGGGCTTGGGTAGACGGCAAATTCATTTATGGGTTCGGGGCCTTCGCTGTCGGGGGGCATTGTGTTGAAGTAAACACCCTCACCATCGGAAGAGAGGTAGAAAGTCCCGTCCAGATCGTTCCTGTAAATAGTAATCCCACTGCCCTCGAGCCTGTTTAGAACCTCGGTATGCGGATGTCCGTATGGATTTCCCGCGCCAAGGCAGATGGCGGCGATTGAAGGGTTCACCGCGGAGAGCCACTGGGAACAGGTAGAAGTATGTGAGCCGTGGTGTCCAACCTTCAGTACGTCTGCGGAAATATCTTCAATATCTCCTGTTGCAAGGGCTGCCAGGATCACGTCCTCACCACCGTTCGTTTCCAGATCTCCTGTGAACAGAAAAGATACTTCTTCGTAGGTAAGCCGGATTACGATGGATGCATTATTGGCATTGGAGGGTGACAGCGGGTCAACAGGGTGAATAACTTCAACTATGAGCTCCGGGCCCCAGTCCAGATAATCTCCCCTGCGGGGAGTAACGTAATCAGATCCGTTATTCCAGATAGCCTGCAGGTAGGTTTCATAGGTCCAGCTTGCGTCATAGGGCCAGCCCGAATCGTAAGCGGTTACAACAGGAAGGCTCTCGTAAACCGATATCATCCCTCCTATATGGTCGGCATGGGGATGCGTTCCAACAGCGCCATCAAGGTAAGTTACATCCAGGCTGTCCAGCAGAGGAAGAACCCTTTCCAGACCGCAATCCCAGGGCGGATCCCAGCCGATGTTTCCAGCATCGATAATGAAGTTCCTGCCTCCGGGAGTACAGACCAGAATTGCATCACCCGAATACTCCGCAAAGGTCGGGTCGATGAAGAAGACTACCAGAGGATCCTCCGCATAAAGAGAACCCGCCGCTGTGGCGAGAATCACAAGCAGAAATGTTTTCAAGAATAGCTTCCTGTCAGTCTAGTCTACAAAAGCCTTTATGAAAGCCCAGCTGTTCTGAGCAAACGAGTTCGTATAAACGCTGTTCTGTATACACGGTGTTCCCATGTCTCCGCTGCCGAAGCTCAGAGTTGCAAAATCCCATGTTGATGCGTTGTTGGACACCCATCCGGGGTTAATCCTCTCGCAGGAGATACCGGGCTGAATCGGCCAGCTGCCGTCGTACTCGATCAAGTCTATCAGGTGGCTGAAACTGTTGTATAATGAAATACTGCCGGACTCATGAATGGTGAAGCCGCTGTACACATAATTGGCTGTATAGCCACCGTTAAGGGATTCGTCTCCGCATGCCCCCAGGACATAGTACCCGTCGGGTGGAAGCAGGTAAGTAGAAAGGGTTATTTCCTCGCCGTAATTATTCTTTAGAACCCAGTCTGAAAGGTTGATCCAGTCATTGGTGTTGTTATAGAGCTCTATCCATTCACCGTCAGCTTCAGTACAGGAGCTGCTCGGGTTTGACATAAATTCGTTAATAACAATGCTGTTCGATGCGAGTACATCTCCATCGAGTATCATCGGTGTCTGTGAAAAGATCATCAGAAAAATAAGAATCATAAGCTACCTCCCTTTTAGAATGCCTTGCTATGAAGACACAACGGCAAACTTCACCATATTTCATAGAGAGTATTGTCCTGAATGTCAACTCCTGGATAAGTATAGTACCGGCTGCAGATCAGAGTCCGTACACCAGGGAAAGGCCTCCTATCGCGATAATCGCACAGATGATCTTCAGAGGAAGCCCTGCTTTCATGAAATCCTTGAATCTGTAACCTCCGGGGCCGTAAACCATCAGGTTGGTCTGGTATCCTATCGGTGTAATGAAATTCGCCGCGGCACCGTAGGCAACCGCCAGATAGAAAGGCGTTCCATCTATCCCCAATGATAACGCAGCCGAAGCCGCGAACGGAAATACAATCGATGCCGCAGCGGCTGTAGTGATAAAATCAGCCAGAAGGTTGGTAACAATGTAGACCGCAGCCAGAACACCAACAGTACCCAGAGGCTCGAAAATATGGACAACTGTATCAGAGAAAAGCGCCCCGAGACCGGTAATTTCAACGGCTTTTCCAACCGCAAGGGCGAATGCCGCGATTACAAGCAGGTTCATGTTCAGGCTTCGCTTCAACTCCGGAAGTGAGAGTATGCCGAATATCAGGAATACAGCCAGAAGGGCCATCAGAGATTTGAACAGGGGAACCAGGCCCAGTATCGAAAGGACTATGCATGAAAAACTGGAAGCGAGGATGAAGACGGACTTTTTCAGATTTATATTGTGGATCTCCTTTATCATGGAAATCACGAAAAGGTCATCCGACCCGGCAACTCTCTTCCCGAAATCCCCTCCGGTCACCAGCAGAAGCAGATCGCCTGAACGAAGGCTGATCTCTCCGATCTTTCCGCCCAGCTTCTCCCCCTGCCTGTGAACGGCAAGTATTGCGGCATTGTACCTGCCGCGGAAATCTGTTTCCCGGACCATCATACCCTCAAGAGTGGATCTGGAGGATACAACGACCTCAATAACTTCAAGCTTCTCGTGATCCGGCAGTTCAAAACCAGCAGTAGGCTTCAATCCCTTGTATTTCCCTGCCAGCTCAGCCACTGCGGATGTAACGCCTGCCAGCACCAGTTCGTCCCCGGCATGGAGTTCTTCCGAGGGGGAGACGGGGGCGATAGCCTTCTCTTCCCTGATTATCTCCACCAGGAAAAGCCCTTTGATATTCCTGAGTTTTGCCTCATCGACGGTTTTTCCCACAAGGGATGATCCGGACTGGAGTATAAGGTTAGTCACATACTCCCTTGGGCTCTCGGCGAAACTCTCGGCGGGATTCTTTCTGGCTGGAAGAAGCCTCCAGGCGAATAGGATTATGTATAGCATTCCTCCCGCAAGAAGCATCAGTCCAACGGGCGCGAACGCCAGAATGGGCAGCTCTCTATGGCCGCTTCCAACAACAAGACTGTTCACTATCATGTTGGTTGAGGTTCCGATGAGGGTTACCGTACCGCCGAGTATTGCAGCCCATGACAGCGGAATGAGCAGCTTGGATACCGGAATACCGTGTTTTTTTCCCCAGTCACCGACGAATGGTATCATCATTGCCACGATGGGCGTGTTGTTCATGAATGCTGAACTGCCCGCCACGAAGGGCATCATCTGACCCAGAAACGCCCTGTAGTTCCCTGAGATGTTCATCTTACTCTCGAATATCCATTCCAGGAAACCGGTCTTTCGCATGATTTCGCTCAGTATTATGAGCATAAGCATCACAGCTATGGCATCATTCGCGAAACCTGCCAGAGCCTGAGCAGGAGTAATAACGCTCCCGATAGTCAGAACTGCAGCAGCGGAAATAAATATTACGGGAGCGGAGAGCCTGCGGGAATAAATAAGCACAATAACCGCGGCAAGCACAGCTGTGACGAATATCTGCGGACCGGTCAAACTCTCCTCCTCATTACTCGCAATATTAAGTTGAGCAATAGATACTCTCTGAACCACCTCTTCGCAATCCTGCCCGCCGAACATTCAAAATAAGGCAACTCTCTGCGGGCATGTTATATAAATACATAATACATAACGTATTTACATTATACTCTCGTAGTATTATGTGTAATCCATATCAAAACACTCTTGAATGAAAGGATTTTATGAATATTCTTATTTTTCTGCTATTGCCTCTTGTGGGATACGGTCCGTGGGAATCGGTGGGTCCTGAGGGCGGTGAGGTGAAAGCCGTTCTGCAGTCCACCCAGGATGCAGGTACTCTCTTCGCCATCTCCAGCTCTAACCCGACGCAGGTCGTCCGTTCCACCGACGGTGGGAACAGCTGGAGCACTATTTCGGATTTCAGCAACGGAACTCCATACGACATGGTTATGACCGAAAGCGGTAAGCTGGTTGCGGTCGGTTCCAGCAGAGTCTGGACTTCCTCCGACAACGGCATTACCTGGAGCGAGACGTACCACTCCAATACATACTTCTACGATGCGGTTGCCCATCCCTCCAACGGCGAAGAGGTTTTTGCATCTGGTTACAAGTACAACGGAAGCAACTGGGATTTCACATTCTACCACTCCACAGACGCTGGAGCGACCTGGAGCAGCCTTGCTGTTCTTGCTACCGGCAACACATCCTATGGAAGATGCATCGATGTGTCTCCCTCCAACCCTGATCATATTCTTGTAGGAGGCTACGAGTACAATGCGGCGTATTTCCCCTACCTCTTTCTCTCAACCAACGGCGGGGCTTCCTTCACTGATGTTACTCCTCCATCTGCAACCTATTACATGAACGGCGCCGCTTTTCATCCAGCGAACCCGGACATCATGCTGTCCGGATCCCTTTCCAACATGTGGAGATCAACGGATGGAGGTGCAACCTGGGCCAACATGAGAAGCCAGAGCTATAACTACGATATATCCTTCAGCAGCGCTGACAACAATCTTGTTTTCAGTTCCGCCAATTCCATTGCTTACCGCAGCATAGATGGCGGCATTACCTGGACCACAATAAGCACTGGACTGGATGGAACCGGCATCAACTGGATCACTCCTGACCTCGCGAACAGCTCGATTGTGTACACGGGAAGCTCAGCTGGTTTCTACTACAGCTCCGATGCTGGATCATCATGGAACCCTCACAACTCCGGGCTTATCGTGGGTAAAGTTCTCGCGATGGAGTACGTGAACGGCTGGATATTCATGAACATGATGGATATAGGTCTCTTCAAGGCAGAGGATGGTTCCTCTCTGACATGGCAGGAGGTGACAACCCCCCTTGCCTGCGGTGATTTCTGCGCTCTGGAATCAGTCGGACCTGATACCCTTCTGGCCCTTGAGGGCACCGGTTGAGGCAACGCAGAGCTCTACAGGAGCACAGACGGAGGTTCCGTCTGGTCGTTGCAGGATTCTTTCTACAGTGATGGTTACGACATGGTTAATGAACACGGCAGCACTGTCTGGAGCTGCGGTTACAAATACGAATCACCGAATTACAAAGGAATTGCCTCGGTTTCAACCGATGCCGGTACAAGCTGGACAAGGCACGAGCTTTACAGCGGGACCGGCTACGGCTACGTAAGGGCAATAGCGGTAGACCCGAATGACGAGAACAGGGTTTTCTGCATGGGATACCAGAACAGCACATACACATTTCATTATACTGAAGACGGTGGTACCACCTGGCAGAACAATCCGGCGTCAGGCTACAGCGGAACTCCTTACAGTCTCGCAGTATGTCCCGCCAACGGCAACCTGCTTGCGGCAGCCGGGTCAGGCGGTCTTTACTCTTCGGGCGATGGGGGAGCCACATGGACGAAGGTTACAACCGCTTTCGGTTCTGCCAATGATCTCATTGAATCGACACTCTTCAATGGCCTTCTAGTTGCGACTTCGACCGATGCAGTATGGCTCTGGGAGAACTGGACCGGGGCACCGGTTCAGGTGGGAAATGACCTTGGTTCTCAAAAGGTTCAATGCCTCGCGGAATCAGATGAACATCTCTTCGCTGGAACAACGGGCTATGCGGCATGGAGATCGTACAACGCCACAGGTATCGGAGAACAGTCCTCAGACCCTCAGATTAACTTAGCCCTCTCCATAACTCCCAATCCGGTAACAGGCGGACTCGCCTCGGCAGCCTTCAGCCTTCCCGCAGGGCAGCAGATAACTCTTGCTATCTACGATATCACAGGCAGGCAGGTATTGGTCGCTTCGGAAGGCATCATGAGCGAGGGGATAAACCAGGTAAGCATATACACTTCAGACCTCTCAACCGGAATTTACTTCGCAAGGCTTACCACCGAAGGCAGTTCTGCAACCGCGAGAATGGTTATCATACGCTAGTACAAAGCCGGGGGCATGCGCACTGCATGCCCCCTCTAAATCAGCGCAGCAGTGTAACCTTCCGCGAAGCAACCTCAGAGGGCGCAAGAAGCCTGCATATGTACACCCCGGCAGGCACAATCTCCCCGGAATCATCAAAGCCGTTCCATACGGCATTCTGTAATGAACCGTCCATTACACTGCTTCCAAGCGATCTTACCAGCCTTCCCGACAGGTCGAAGACCGCCAGCTCAGCCGTCATCCCTTCCGCTCCTGCGTAACTGACAGAAAGGAAGCCACCGCAGGGATTGGGGCTGCAGTTCAGCCATAACCCTCCAGAAGCAAACGACAGAAAACCCTCGGATATCCCGCAATAGAGGCTGTCGCCTTCAATAGCATAGATGTACTGATTTGCTGAAATATCGGTGTAGGTCTCGACGAGTCCGCTCGGCCAGTTGATCTCAAGGGACTGGATTGACGCAGCATCGTACAGGCCGAACTCAATCGGCAAACTGTGAAAATCGTGGTATCCCTCGCCGCCGCGTACCGACCGGGTCAGGGTCAGCGAACCGAGGTCTGCATTAACGATCGCGCCTATGGCGTTACGGTTCGAAACGGTCCCTTCCAGCTCCAGAACTATATAATTGGCAGGCATGGTAGTGCTCTGGTCATTCCTGAACAGCACCCATTTATCGATATGGCCAACCGCGAAAAGATCTATGTCTCCGTCCAGATTGTAGTCCCCCCATGCCTGGCCGAAGTAGTCTCCTATGAATTCACCTGAGAGTCCAAGTTCTCCACCGACATCGGAAAACGTTCCATCGCCGTTGTTCTTCCACATGATGTTACTGTACACGAAAAAATCATGATGGGACGAGAAAATATCCAGCCAGCCGTCATTGTTGTAATCTGTAAAGGCGCTCGTTCTGGTATCGGTATGTCCGAGAACTCCCGCAGCTGCGGTAACATCGGAGAATGTTCCGTCTCCGTCGTTCTCAAATAGCTTGCACCCGGGAGTCGAGTAGTTTGCCAGGTAGAGATCGAGGTATCCATCATTATTGTAATCCCCAACGGTGATACCTGTAGTACTCCCGTTAAAAACAACGCCGGCTGCGGCAGTCACATCGGTAAAGGACGAACCGTCGTTACGCAGAAGGGCATTCGGATCACTGCTGCCATAAGTGCCGAGGTATATATCCTGGTCACCGTCCTGATCATAATCCAGGCAGACAGCGCACCACCATGTCCCGGTTCCGACGCTCTGCGCGGTGAAAACACCACTCCCTGAATTCAGCAGAACACTGCAGCCGGAACTCGTGAGTGTCAGAATGTCAGCGGACCCGTCGTTATCGAAATCCGCGACGCAGACCGGATTACCGGTCAGGCCGCTTCCAGAGGTCAGGTCCGTGAAAGTGCCGTCACCATCGTTGCCGAAGAGCTTCTGCGATGAACCCCAGTCAAGTATCAGGTCGGTGTATTCATCCCCTGTTACTTCCCCCCAGAGAATACGGTAGGCTCCAAGCCCTCCCAGTCCTGCCGCAGAAGTGATGTTTGTAAAGTTCGTTCCGTTATTCCTGTACAGCCAGAAACCGGACCCATCCTGGTTCGACATCGCCACATCAATATCACCATCGTTATCTATATCGCACCAGCCGACAGAATGGCCAAGCCCGGTCTGGCCCGAAATACCAAGGGAAACGGCAACCTCAGTGAACACCTGCTGCGCATAGACGCTTTCCACAAACACAAATGCAGCAAGCACGGCAATAAATACAAATCCACGTCTTCCCGATGCCACGTTATTCCTCCTTCTACATCCCAGTGATAAACTCCCCAAGCATCATGTAGTACTGAGGATAGTTCTGTATATCGTTGTGAGTTGCATCTTCAATGACAAATACATCCAGAATGCTCTGGTCGAACTCCGGGATAAGCCTCTCCGTCGACCAGCCGGGAATTATCTCGTCCCTCCCTGCCATAATGATAAGCGTACGCGCAGTGATGCTTCCTGCCCTGCCTGCGGAATCGTAGCGATCTTTCAGTAGGATCTTCACCGGGAAGAACGGATAGGCTGCCCGGGCAACACTCACCATGCTGTCGAATGGCTCCACAAGCACCAGCCTGTCAATCTCTCTCTCAGAGGCCAGGTAGGTTGCCACACCCGTGCCGAGGCTTCTGCCGATCACGGAGACCTCTGTGTGTTCCTGTGACACGCTGTCGTAGATACTGAGAGCATCTGCGCAGAGCCCTTCTTCCGTGGGTCTGCCGTCGCTCTCACCGTAACCTCTGTAGTTAATAAGGTAGATGGTCCGGTTACCGAAGATGCGTTTGAAATCAGGGATACTCGCTTCCAGTCTCTCGGCGTTTCCGCCGAAGTATATGACAGCTTCGTCGCAGCCCTCGTTCACTACCCATCCCCTGAGAGTGAGTTCTCCGCTCCCTATCTCTATGGGCTGTTCACCGGTGTAGAGAACCCCCGGCTGCGGGAAGTAGATGAAAGCTCTCTGGTTCACATACACGTATACACAGATAACCAGGTAAATAACCACAACAACCAGTAAGGCTTTCATAAGTACTCTCCCAATGGATTCCCGTTTCTTAAGTATCATTCCCCGGTAAGCAGAGTCAGCTTTTTCTTCAGGGTTTCAGAGCCGGTTCTGTTTATCAGATCAAGGTAGATTGCAACTGCCTCATCCCTGTACTTCGGCTCGCCGGTTGCCGCATAGTATGCTGCCAGCCACTCGGCTTTTTTGTCCATGTCTTCTGTGTTGTTCTGCAGGTTATCAAGAATCGATACTGCTTCTCCGGGGTTCACCGGGATCAGCACTTGTGCATGAATCATTTCGGCGGTCCACAGAGCTCTCTTATTCAAAGACGACCGGGCTGCTTCTGCTGCTTTCAGAGCAAAGCTTTCAGCCTCAGCCATTTTTCCGGCATTGAAACTGATCCTTGCCAGTCGAGCAAGCATTCCTGCTTCCATTGGGAGGTCTTCCATATCTCTGAAAATCTTCAGCCCATCCAGCGCATTCTTGTCAGCGTTCTGGTGATTACCAAGGAAGGATTCCAGATCGGCAATGAGACCTTTTGTAGATGCTATCTCAACGGAGGACTCCATTTCTTCGGAAATCCTGAGGGCTTCACTAAGAGTTTTCCGGGCTTCTTCCGTCCGGCCCCTCTCCTTTTCAAGCATGGATCTGTTCCGGAGTGCGTCTATACTGTTTACTCCTTCTGAGATCTCGAAAGCGAGGAGAAGCTGCTCCCCGAAGTATTTCTCCGCCTGCTCGAAGTCCCAGAGTTTAGCGTAGATATTACCCAGGCAGCCCAGTATCCTGCATAGTTCCGATTTGGCATCTATGCTCCGTGCAATATCCACATACTCATTGTAGCAGGACAATGCTTTCTCATACAGGCCTGCGAAGGAATGAAGCAAGCCGATGTTTCCCAGTGCATACAGCATCATAACCTTATCATCCAGCTCGCGAGCCATATGCAGCTTTTCCTGCTGCGCGGCAAGGGATTTGCGGTCATCCCCATGATCCGCGTAATAGGAACCAATGCTGCCGATTGCCAGGGCAATTGAGCGGATATCACCCCGTTCCCTGGCTGATTCAAGAGTTTTCTCCCATATCCGCAATGCTGCTTCTCTGTCACCCACCAGATAGCTGAGGACTCCAAGGTTGTACCTGGAAGTCATAGCATTGTATTCATCTCCCGCCTGCAGCAGCAGCTCAACCGACTTTTCAAATGCTTCAAGAGCCTGAGTGTACTTCCCCTGATAAGTAAAGCTTCTGGCGATAGAGCCGCAAATATCCGCTTCCCGCTGGGAATCACCGATACTCCGGCTCAGATCAAGAGCCCTGCTGAGAAGTTCAGCACCCTCCTCATGATCGGCGCGGTCGACGCATAGACACCCAAGTCTATTGAGAGCATCAATGCAAAGCCCGGTTTCCCCGGCCTTCTCCGTCTCTATTATTGATTCCTTCAAGAGGGAGGATGCTTTCTCAATGTCTCCCCTGATGGCAAGAAGACTTCCCAGCTCGTTCAGAGATTGAAGTCGGATTTTAGGGAATCCCGCTCGTCCGGAAGTTTCAAGAACATCACCCAGCATGGATATCGCCTCTGTCCAGTTACCCAGCCTTCTGTAAAGCAGGATGACCTGCAGTGAAATTTCCGCATATTTGAGACTCTCAGTCTCAAGCAGAGAAAGAAGCCTCAGGTAGAGATCAAGCGCCTGATGGTTTCGGTAGGAGTCAGCTGCATAAAGGGCAGATTTCTCAAGGTACTTAACTGCCTGGGAAACAACACCGGCATGCTCATAGTGGTAGGCAATATCGGCAAACAGTTCCGGTTCGGATTGATAAAGGCCCTCAAATGCCGCGGCGGCCATTAAGTGAAGTTTCTGCAGGTGCCCGCCAAGCTGCATGTCATAGGCTGCATCCCTCATCAGACCATGTCTGAAAATGTACAGAATCTCTGTAAGAGGTGCCCAGATTGAGGAGAGTTCAGATGAGTCAAGCCGGACCTCAACATTCTCTCCCTTCAGCATTCTGGACAGAATCAGGATATTGAACTCCCTGCCGAGTACAGATGCTGTCTGCACCAGGCTTTTCATCTTCAGCGAAAGCCGGTCCAGTCTGGCAACAAGAATAGCCTTTATGCCCGATGGTATCTCCTCCGGAGCCATGGAAAGACAGGCTTTCCCGCCGCGGGCATCTATCATGCCGTTCTCGCGAAGGTAAAGGCAGAACTGTTTTACATAGAAAGGATTGTTGCCGCAGTGCCTCGATAGAAATTCCATGAGCTGTTCTCCAGGTTCCCTGCCAAGTATCTCCCGGGAGAGGTCGATGATCGCATTCTCGTCCAGCGCTTCCAGAGTGATGGAACGGCTTTCTATCTCCATATCCAGGTCAAGAGTCAGCTGCGACCCATCATCTCCAAACCTGCTTGTAACTATCAGAATGAAGGGAAAGCCGCTGACGTTCCTGGTAAGTGAAGAGAAAACTTCCCTTGAATCCGGGTCAAGCCATTGCAGGTCTTCCAGCACAAGCACAGAAGGTACCAGCAGGCTTAGACCTTTGATCAGTTCTTTTATGGCTATGACAGTATTCTCGAATCTGGCTTTTGGAGAAAGCTGCTGAAAAAGTGAGTCCCCCCGGCAATGTCCGAGAAGAGCGCCTGTTATGGACCGCGTTCTCAACAGTTCTGAAGCAATTGCATGCGCAGTCTCCATACCCGTTCTTCGAAGCTGGCTCAGCAGCAGTTCAAAACGATCCAGGAACTCTTTCTCCGCCTCCTGCGGGGACTGTCCCGGTTTCTGTCCGAAAAGGTTTCTCAGCATGTACAGGAACGGGTTAAGACTCTTACCAAGCACATCATCGGTTTCCATATGCAGTATCCTGAACCTGCCTGCGCATTCGATAATTGCCTTGGAGATCAGCAGAGATTTTCCCGAGCCAGGATCACCATAAACATAGGTTACACCTCCGAAGCAAGGAGAATCCCCGATACCGGTCAGTGAATCGAGAAGAACCT
>RCNF010000647.1_pt1 | contig 17934 bp, 18 predicted proteins | sample 2041311 | NCBI WGS metagenome assembly RCNF01 (sample SAMN09708228, study PRJNA481090) | Marine sediment metagenome, whole genome shotgun sequencing project. | biome: marine sediment; feature: ocean; material: sediment; isolation source: Sewage treatment plant 2 marine sediment (STP2) ... | reverse complement strand
TCCGCCGATAGGCCAACGTCGCCTAAAGCCTTGGCAATCGCGTCTTCGCGTTCTTGGCCTATTGGGGGGTTTTCGAGCAGATGAAAAGGCTCTGTGATTAGCCGATCAACACGGTGTCGGGGGTTGAAGCTACTGTAGGGATCCTGAAAGACAACTTGCATCTTGCGGCGGACCGCAAGGTTGGGCCGTCTACCGGTAAAAACTGGTTCTCCGTCAAGCCCAATTTCACCACCCTGTACGTCCTCTAGGCCCAATATTGCGCGTGTTAGGGTCGATTTTCCGCATCCACTTTCGCCAACAAGCCCCACGCGTTCGCCATGATCAATGTGGAAACTGACATCGTCCAGCGCCCGGAATGTCGGACGGGCCCCAAGGAACGTTTTGCGGCGCATAGGGTATTCTCGGACGATGTGTCTTGCGTACACAAGCTGTGCACCGGGCGTATGTATTGGCATCTGCACGACATGACCTGAGGCCTCAAAAAGCGCCTTGGTGTAAGGATGCTGCATGTTGGCAATCAGATCGTTGGTTGCGGCCGCCTCGACGACGCGCCCATGTTGCATGACGACGATCTTGTCGGCGATGTCAGCGACCACGGCCAGATCATGCGTGATGATCAGCAGCCCCATGTCGAATTCGGTGACGAGGTCGCGCAGAAGGTCAAGGATGCGGGCTTGGGTTGTGACATCTAGTGCTGTTGTAGGTTCGTCGGCAATCAGCAGTTTTGGGCGCAACGCGATGGCCATCGCAATGACGACCCGCTGCCTTTGCCCTCCCGATAGCTCATGTGGATAGCGGGTAGGGGCGACATTTAGCCCGACCCGCACCAGCATGGCGTGTGCGCGTTGGTGTGCCTCGGATTTAGTGGTTTTTTCGTGGATCAGAATCGTTTCGGCGACTTGATCGCCGATTGTTTGTACCGGGTTAAGCGCGGTCATTGGTTCTTGGAAAACCATACCCATCGTGTTGCCACGCATTTTACAAAGGTTAGGTTCTGACGTGCCCAAGACATCAACACCGTCCAACTCTATTCCGCCTAGAGGGTGCGACCCGTGTGGCAGTAATCCCATCACGGCAAGTGCGGTCATTGACTTGCCAGAGCCGCTTTCGCCAGTAATCGCAACAATCTCGCCAGCTTCCATCTCAAGATCGATGTCGTGCAGAATCTGCGTCTCGCCAATGGAAAGCGATAGGTTTTTGATCGTAAGCAGGCTCATGTGCGCACCACTCGAAGACGTGGATCAAGCCAATCGCGTAGCCCGTCGCCCATCAGGTTTAGGCCAAGAACCATGAATAGGATCGCGAAACCAGGAACGAGGGCGGTGTGCGGTGCGATGCTCACCAATGTTTGGGCGTCCGCCAACATACGCCCCCAGCTGGCGGTTGGAGGTTGTGCGCCAAGGCCGATGTAAGACAGGGCTGCCTCGGCCAAGATGCCGAGCGAGAATTGGATTGTGCCTTGCACGATCATAAGGTTGGTGATGTTGGGCAAGATGTGTTCGACCGATATGCGTGCAGCGGATTTACCACAAACGCGGGCAGCAAGGATGAAGTCGCGTTCCCAGATAGGGAGCGCTGCACCACGGGTCAGGCGGGCGAAAACCGGGATATTGAAGATGCCGATGGCGATGATAGCGTTGACTGCCGAAGCTCCAAAGACAGCGGTGATCAAGATGGCAATCACCAGTGAGGGAAAAGCAAAGACAAGGTCGTTGCCGCGCATGATCAACTCGTCCAGTAGCGATCCATGGCGCGCAGCGGCGAGTAGGCCGAGTGGCACGCCAATCGCCATACCAATGCCGACAGCGACAAATGCGACGGCAATCGAGGTGCGCGCGCCCATCATGATCATCGATAGAATATCGCGTCCAAAGTGATCGGTGCCAAGCAGATTGGTCCGGTCGGGTGGATGTAGTTTGTTTGGGATATCGAGGGACTGGATATCCGCAGGTGTCCAAATGAAGGACACTGCCGCAAGCATGATGAAAAGGGCAGTCAGCGAAGTTCCAATGATCAGGTTGCGCGACATCAGATCTTGGTCCTTAGCCTTGGGTCAACCGCGGCATAGGCCAGATCGACGAGAAAATTCACCATGATCACGGTGAAGACTAACAGCATCACGACGCTTTCCACGACGATTAGGTCGCGGGCTGAGATGGACTGAAAGACCAACCGCCCAAGGCCTGGCAGAAAGAAGACTTGTTCGATGATGATCCCGCCTGCCAGCAAGAATGAAAACTGTAGGCCAATGATGGTCAGAACCGGAATAAGGGCGTTGCGAACCGCGTGTCGCCAAAGCGCTTGGCGGCGGGTCAGTCCCTTGGCGCGTGCTGTGCGGATGAAATCCTCGCCCAGCATATCGAGGAGGGAAGACCGCATGACGCGTGCCAAGATCGCTGCTTGGGGTAGGGCGAGCGCTATGGCGGGGAGCGTGAGTGACTTGATGGCTTGGAATGGGTTGTCCCAGCCGGGAAAGCCGCCAGCGCTGAACCAACGTAGGTTGATGGCGAAGATCAGCACAAGGATCAAAAGGGTTCTACGAGTGAAGAGTGTAATTACTTTCAAAACGTGATCACCTTCCAGTCGCCATCCGATTTCAGGCGATCGGAAAGAGGCTTGCCCATGGGGATGACTTCGATACCCATCTCCCTGAACTGATCGCTGACTCCATACGAATCAGCACATACGAGACACGCTTCTACCTTGACTCCTGCCTCCTGCAGTTCCGCGATCTTCTTCTGAAATACTTCGCTCTCGGAGAGAAGCTTCGATGAAGGTCCCCATACTATCAGCCGGACTTCGTCGAACCATCCCGCCTTCTTCGAATAGAACGAATAAGGCATCACGACATGCTCCGCTACCGCAGGATCGCCGCTGGTCCACAGAATCGATATCCTGCTCTGTCCGGTATCCCCAGTGTTGATCTGTTCATTATTCTGAGCCAACGCACTGCCTCCGGTCAAAGTCGTGATAAATGTCGCTGTGATAATAATTCCAGGAATCGTTTTCATGATAGATGAGACTATCCTCGTTATTGATCCCTTCATTTCTTTGTTCCCTTCTTCATGCCGTTAACGAGATAGTCTACGAGACCATCCTCATCGATCAGCAGCCCTGAAGCTACCAGCCTGGGAACCAGCCTGGCCCACCTCTCATCCTGAGAATACGCCCTCACGAGCCAAGGAAGGGCGGATTCCCTGTCACCTTCGCCGGCCAGCGTGATACCTACCCAGAAAGCCGCTTCACCGTTGGTAGCCTCATCAGGGACGATCGATGTAGCTTCCCGGTACGAGTCGAGAGCTTTCTTCATCTCTCCTTTTGTAACCCATTCGTCGCCTTCATTGAGCTTCAGATACGCCCGCTGCAGAGTGACGACACGCCTGAGTTCTTTCAGTGGTTCGGGATGATCCTCGACACGCAGATCGAAGATACGGTCGATCCAGGGCTGTCCAGTATTCTCTGCTGAAACGATAAGGATGGCAGCGGACTGTTTCCCCCTGATATCACCGCCCTCTTTCTGGGCAGCATCGAGTGCGTCTAGAAGTCTTTCGGCGAGGTCTCCCTCGCTCTTTTCGTAAGCCTCTGCCATTGCATCCCATACGGTGGGCTTGTCCATCAGGTTTGCCTGCACCGAATATTGCGCACCGGCATGGTGTCCTGCTGCGAATATCGCCTTACTTCCGGTATGTACAGCTATATTTCCCTGCATATCGACCATCGCAACCTGGCGCACAGACTCACCGGCATCGGCTGCCAGAAGACCCTTCAGTGCCTCGCCCGCCGTCCGTCCGGTCCTCATCATCTCGAGACCGAGAGTGCCGTAGGAAGGATCGACGAAAGATTGCGTCGCGACAGCTCCGACTCCGGCTTCTGCCCAGGGCACGATCGGTCCAACAGAAAACCAGTGTGACTGCACCGCTACACCCATCTGGCCTGTCAGAGAATCACGAGCTACTATAGAGTAGGTGGCAACCGGCCTGAGCGGAATATCGGCCGGGGATCCAACATTGACCTGCTGGTCAGCTGTCGGTTGACCTGCCGCTGCCGGCCAGGCCAGTAAAAGAAAAAAGACCGCGAAGATCGAGCGATACTTCATGAAAAACCCCCTTACCAGTTCTATATCTATTGATACAAAAACGAGTATAGGGGGCTTCAGTTTCTTTTTACAGTCTATTCACGGGCGTTGCTTAGTTTCCGTCCCAGCCTCCGAGTCGCGCCCAGAGGTACCAGGCGGCATACGCCTTCCGGTTCGCATTGAGCGGCTGGGTATGCGCAGCACCACAGGAGTACCATTCACCGGGATGTGCGTTCTGCCAGTCTATCGCCCAGTTAGAGTCACGCACCCCGTTCATATCAGCATCATAATCGCAGTTGTCTGTCGCGCGGAGCGGCAGGTAGCAGACCCCTTCAGGATCGTAAGATTCGATGTCAGCGAAGTCATAGAGTATCTTGTCATTGGCAACGCAGAAAGCACGGATCTGTTCGTTTCTCAAGAAAAGATTACTGCCCTCACGGGAACCGTCGAGATGACCGGTCATATATACGAAACTCAGCGCGGGGTAGTCTAATTCCAGTTGAGACATCAGACCGAGGTAGTTCAGGATGTAAGCCTCTGACGCAGAACTCACCTGTCCGCACCACGACCAGATCACTACGTTTACATCGGGATTGTCGGCGAGATATCCCCTGGTCGCTGCTTCCCATGCACTTGCGTTGGGAGCACCCAGATCGTAACCTCCGTAGGCGCTGAATCCACGATCGTGAAGATCGAGTGTCCCGCCCGTCCCCCCGTTGCTGTAGTTGTACAGATCATCCCCGAGAAAATCCGCGAGCTCGTCCATCCCGGTCACCAGCTGGCTCCCGTGGGACGTATGTCCGTAGCAGATGTGGAGATTATCTATAGCGTCCTGGACAGCTGCCCTGGGAACAGCCGAAATATCGCAGCATGTGTGGTCGACTATCATGCTGGCAGCCTCGCCGCCACCTCCACCGCCGCCACCGTCATCGTCGTCATCGTTGACCGTTACAGGAGAGCTTTCGCTGGAATTGCACGATACGACCAGTATGGCCATGAACGCCACAAACAGTATAAGCCCTATATTTTTCAATGTTTTCTTCATCTCATATCCCCCTTGCGGTAATTTCCCGCTCAATTAAGGGTATTCATGCAAGAATCATGATAATTATACTGTTTTTTCCTGGAATAGCGATGCATAAAAAACGGGCGCGCCGCCGACCGGCACGCCCGTTTTTCCACCAGAGATCCGCTGTGGTGGTATTTATTTCAACCGCTCGTCATCGGGATAGAGCCTCTGAACCTTTTCGAGGAGTTTGTCATAATCTTCCTTGCTGCCACACTCCTTGAGGAGTTCGAGGTGCAGGAAGGCAACATCGATAGTCGCGACTTCCTCTTCCGGGTCTTCGATATCTTTACCGTAATAGGTCAATCCCTTCTCGAGGGTCTCGAGAGCTTTTTCGCACTCATCGAGATCGTTGTAGACCTCGGAAAGCATCACATAAGCGTCGTAATGTGTCTCGCGTGTCTCGATAGCCTTGTTCAGAGCTATGACCGCGTCATCAAGATCACCCTTCTTCCAGAGCGCTTCGCCCTTGTGCCGCCAAGGGCATGACCACTTGGGACTCTTCTCGTTGAGAACCTCGTATATCGCTATCGCTTCATCGTACTCGTCCATCTCGAGGAGGATGTTGCCGTAGCTGAATAAAGTCTTGTTTTTCAGCTCGGCCTTGTTCTCTTCGAGGATCTCGAGGTTCTTCTCGAGTTCGATCAGACTCAGGTAAGCGAGGACCACAGCGGCGCTGTAGTTGGCGGTGTCAGCCCTGAGGCTCTCATAATGCTCCCATGCCTTCACGAAATTCTCCGTGGAGCGATCCTTGAGGAAAACGCTGAAAAGACTGGGGTCCTTGGCTGAAGCTACTCCGGGAAGTATGACTGCCAGCGCGATTACGAGAACGAAAAACTTTTTCATTTATCCGTATCCTTTCCTCTTCCAGTACCCTTGATCCGTCTGTTCATCTTTTAAGATATGCCGGTCAGTGGACCGGCCTTCTGTCTATATAAACGCATCGACCGTCCGATTCATGCAGAATTATTATGATGTCTGGGAAATCACTTCGGACGAACTGCGAGTTTTCCTGGATGTTGTTGTAATATTGTGCGTTACAGAGGCAGCAGGACCAGTGCCAGAGCTGCCAGGACGAGGCCGGCCGTAGCAATCGGACCTAGTTTTTCCTTCCACGCGATCAGCGCAAGTATTGTCGATCCGAATATCACGGTGAGATTGATGAACGGAAACGCGATAGAGGCCGGTACTCCACGGAGCGCCAGAAGAGTGAATACCGTGCTGAACAGATTGGGGACCCCGAGCAGCATTCCAAGAAGAAATGTCGAACGTTTGAACGGTACCCGCCGGATCAGGATCATCAGCCACGTGAACAGAGCGGCTGACACGAAGAGAAGAAAGGTGAATACGAGTCTTTCCGAATCGGGCGACACCTCGCCGAATGCCTTGAGCAGGACATCACCTGTTCCCATTACAGCAAACATTGCAAGCATGAGAATCCAGAAACCCGCTCCTGCATGCTTGTCACTGCCCTGCGCCCTTATCCCCAGCCCGAATAGGACGATCGCCCCGGCCCCTGCCAGGAGACCGACCCACTGAAACGTGCCCGGCACCTCGTTCCAGAAGAAGATCGCGACTACTACCGGAACGGCCACGGACAACCGCATGACTGTCACCGGTACTGCAAGCGGCCCTCTGGCTATCCCCGCCATAAGAAGGAGGAACCCGAGTACGTAGATGATACCTGTCACGGCGCCGAGCGCCAGAGTCCCGGTGGATGGAATGCCGATCCCCCCGCGAAGGATCAGGAACGAGAGGATAGCGGCAAAGAAATAATTGGCGCCCGCCAGTAGCAGCCGGTCGCCTCCACGTCTTTCATTTATCTTGAGTATTGCCGCAATGGAGATCGAACAGAGCGCGGCGGGAAGTAGCCAGATCAATCGGCGCCCCCCACATTCTGTACAACGAACTGCTCCACGAAATACTTCGCCTGAAGAGGTTCGCCTGTGACCTTTTCGATGTGCTCGGTCCATATATCGGTGTTGCCGGGCCTGTACACCTTGTCTCGGAAAAATTCACCGACAGCGAGGTTGCCGTAGATACCCTCGCCCGCCGCGTATCCTTCGACCTTTGTCAGGAGGAAGTGGTGAAGCTGAGAGGCGATCATTTCTCCAAGCATGTAGTTGTGATAGTAAACGGGGCTCGAGACTATGTGGATCTTCGCCGCCCAGTCAGGCTCATCGCGCCCCTCGGGCCTGCGAATCAGCTGGTATTTCTCGACGAGATCCCACCAGATCGTGTTCAGATCGCCATCGGGATCCCTGTACAGTTCCCTCTCGAACCTGAACATCACCTGCGTCCAGCGTGTGAAGATCAGCTGTCTCGCTCTCAGCGAATTCTTGAGAACCGGCGCCAGCCTATCGGTCTCCTCCGAGCCGAGTCCCAGCGCCTCGCCTATCCAGTGTGGATCCTGGGCGAGCCTGCCGAAATACATAGCCGATGCTTCCGTTGTGGCAAGATGCGGATAGGATCTGAGAAGCCACGGGAGTTCCTGCTGTATGTACTTGTCGTAGACAGCATGGCCCAGCTCGTGGAGCATCGTCTCCATCCAGTAGACGTTATCCTTTACGTTGGAGAGCACACGGATGTCGCCGGCCCTGTCTATATCGGTGCAGAACGCGTGCGGATTCTTGCCGTCCTTTTCGTAGAGGTCTGAACCCTCGATCACGTCATCGACCGGCATCCCGATGCTTTTATAAAACCCGGCTGCAAGCGCGACTATATCCCGCCCCCTGAAATAACTGTCGAGTTCGCTCATCCCGCCGGCAGGAGCCTCCTGGAAGAAGGGGTCGCTGTAATGCCATGGCCGTATCTCATCGGGGGCTATTCCGAACTGCTCCGAGAGCCCCTTGTCCAGTTCTTCCTTCAGCTGCCTGAAAGGTTCGGCGGTCAGTTCATCGAGTTCATCGAACAGGGCCGCGAGAGTCTCCTCGTCCTGTTCTCCCAGTGCGAGCGACATCGAATGATAGTTGTCAAATCCGGCCTCTCTCGCTTTCTCATTGCGGAGACGGACCAGCTCGAGAAGATCATCGACGACCTGCGGCCCGACCGCCTTACTCGCCTCCCAGACTGAGCGGCGATAATCGTTGTCCCTGCTCTCCCTGAGAACATCGTGGACATCATTAGTCGTTAGTTTCTTTACGTCGACGACGGGCCTGAAAACATTGAACCTGTTCTCCACTTTCCCGGAAAGGTCCACAATCTTTTCGAGAAGCTGCGGGTCGGTCTGGTTTCCGATATACCTGAGGTACAGCAGGTCCGCCATCCTTCTGAGCAACGGGTCCTTGAGTTTTCCGGAGTCTCGCGCATCACGGACCAGTTCGAACGAGGCCCTGTCGGAATAGACCTTCTCCATCTCGAGCCTGATATCTGAATATTTCCTGAAATCCTCTTCCGCCCCGCTGATAGCGGCCTTCCAGTACGCGATCGACCCCTCTTTCTCGAGAAGAGAGACCTCTTCGACATGTTTCTCTACGAACATTCCGAAATCCATTTCCACATCCTTGCCGCATGAAACAAAAGCCGCCGCGGCGGCGCCCAGGATTATAAACGCAGCTCGAGACCGGCCTTTCATCGCCGTTCCCCCGAGTGGCGACCCCAGGCTTCAAGCCATCCTTCCATCGTACGCGCCAATTCATCCCTCATCATATCTGCATCCCCGTATTATTGTTTCTTTTCCAGCGACCCGAGCCGTGCCCTGGCCTCGTCCGCCCATTCGCTGTCAGGATCGAGCTCGAGGTATTTTCTCCAGGTCCCTTTCGCTTTTGACTCCTCGCCCATCTTCTCCTGTGAGACAGCCAGGGCGTAGAGAGACTGAAGGTGACCGGGGTCCACATCAAGTGCCTGACGGAAAGCTCTCGCAGCGGGGCTGTAATGACGCTGGTGAAACCTCGCGTTTCCCAGGGCGAAGTAGTACTCCGCGTTTCCAGGCTCTTTTGTGATCAAATCCTCGAGAACGGTCTCCGCGTTACTCTGAAGACCGAGCTTCTGATAGGTAACGGCCAGGTTAAACGAGGCCTCGTGGAGATCGGGATCCTCCTTGAGAGCCTCCCTGAATTTCACTACCGCGCCGGCATAGTCACCCTTTACCGCGATGTCAAGTCCCTCGTTGTATATCGCCGCGGCATCGAGCCTTGAATCGAGGACATCCAGATCGTCCGGGGACAAAGGTATGCGGATCCCCTTTCCAGGGGGAGGCGCCGTGGCCGGATCCGCCCCGTTAAATTCCGCCAGCGCTTCAGCCCTGACGGCGGAACCGTAAAAATCCTCGGAGATAGACTTCCAGCTCTCGCCGGGAACGACCTTGTGAGTGACGACACTGGCCGGATCTCCTGTGCTGACGCTTTTCCTTCCGCCACCACACGAAGAGATAGCGGCGGCGAGGATCACAAGTAATATGGCTATGCTGATGCGGCTCACTTTTTCCTACCGCCCTTTTTAGCTTTTCCGCCGATCGAAGCAGCGGACACGGCCTCGAACACCTCGCGAACGGTGACACCGGATTTCCGGGCCGCCTTTCTGCAGGATTCATACTCAGGCGCCGTCTTGAAGCTGCCGCCCGGGAGCATGGCCCGCTTCACGGCGATTCGGCCGAAAGGTGTGTCGACATGAGCGGTGGAACGTGGAAGTTCGATCCGTTCCTCGTAACCGATCCTCACGCCGATCGTGGTCGTCTCCCTGAAAAGCGATCCGGCAATTCTTTCCTCTGAACCGGGATGGCACAACACGGTGAGAAGAACACCGGGGCGGTTCTTCTTCATCGCGACAGATGACATGAATACATCCAGCGCTCCATCCTCGAGCAGCTTCTCCTGGACGTATCCGAAGAGCTCGGGTGTCATATCATCGATAGTCGTCCTTATGATCGTAACGAGCCCGCGCGGTTCGGCACTGTCCTCATGACAGGCACAAGGTCCTGAGCAGGCGGCCGCCCGGAGCATCCCCGGCACGCCGCCCTTCTCACGGGTCCCGGCGGAATAGACGACCTTCTCCACGCAGAGAGGCAGATCTGCCGGCAATTCCCTAGCGAAGGCGACAGCCAGCGCCGCGCCTGTCGGTGTGACGACCTCACCCTCGGTTGTGCCGAATGAAACGGTCCTCCCCTTCAGCAGCTCGAGAGTCGCCGGAGCGGGAAGGGGCAGCGTTCCATGAGAGAATGTGATCGTCCCGCTCCCCAGTATAAACGGCCTGTGATAGAGCTTCGGGAACCCCAAAAGAGAAAGGGCCACGGCCGTCCCCACGATATCGACTATAGAGTCGACGGCGCCGACTTCGTGAAAATGGACGTGGTCGGTCGGGACTCCATGGATCTTCCCTTCAGCAGTACCGAGCACCATGAACGCGTTCGATGCCGCTTCCTTCACGCCTTTGCCCAGCTTAGACCGCCTTATCATCGACAGGATCGTCTTGAGGTCCCTCGGTCTGGCCTTGTCGGGACATATGACCCTGGCCCTCACGGCGATCACGCCTTTTCTCTTCACCCTGCCCGCGACTATGCTGAACTTCTCCAGTCCCGGAAGGGTCGCGACCTGTTTTTCGACCTCACGTCTGTCCGCTCCAAGAGCGAAAAGACAGCCGAGAAACATGTCACCGCTCAGGCCGAGAGACGGGTCGAGGATGATCGTATCGACCGTCTTCCCCGCGCCTGATTTTTTTGAATTTGTTTTCTTTTTCGGCATTTATTACCCCTGTTCGTCCGCATATATCTTCCGGCAAATGACCGCAGCCGCATACGCCGCGCCGAAACCGTTGTCGATGTTGACGACGGTGACTCCTCCCGCACAGCTGTTGAGCATCGCGAGCAGCGCGGCGAGCCCTCCGAAGCTGGCTCCGTAGCCGATGCTCGTGGGAACCGCGATGACCGGCGCGTCGGCCATACCCGCGACGACACTCGCCAGCGCGCCCTCCATACCTGCTACAACGACGATGACATCGGCCTCCTTGATCTCCTCCCATGACGAGAAGAGCCTGTGGATACCGGCGACACCGACATCGTAGAACCTCTCGACCCTGCAACCGAGATAGTGCGCCGTCAGGGCCGCCTCCTCGGAGACCGGACTGTCGGACGTACCGCCGGCGACGATGGCGACATAACCCTTTTCTTCCTGTTCAGACTGCTTTACAGCGAACAGCCTGGCGTCTTCATGATAGACGGCTCCCTTGACCGTGCCGGATACCGCTTCGAACTGCTCTGGCGAACACCTCGTCGCGAGAAGGTCCGAGCCGTGAGCGATGATCCTCGTCGAAATTCCGGCGATCTGCTCAGGTGTCTTGCCCTGGCAGAATATCACCTCGGGAAATCCGCGTCTCAGTTCCCTGTGATGATCGATACGGGCATAACCTGTATCCTCGAACGGGAGCTTGCTGAGGCGTTCGACTGCCTCCTCCACATCGGTGCTGCCCCCGGCCACATCATCAAGAAGTTTCTTCAGGCTGTCCCTGTCCATCGCTTCTCCATGTCTTCTTTAAGTTCGTTTATTATCTCCGCCGCATCGGCCATCGATCCAGCGGTTGAAAGCCGCATTCGGAAATCCTTCACGTCGGGCAGTCCCCTGAGGAACCATCTGTACTGCTTGCGCATCTCTACGACGGCCCGTTTCTCACCCTTCAATTCCTCTTCCATCCGGGACAGTCTGATCATTACTCCGGTCTTTTCCTCCGGAGAAGGCTCGGTCCAGGGCCGTCCCTCGATGGCCGCCTTGATCTCACTGAATACCCAGGGCCGCCCGAACGCGCCCCTGCCTATCATAACAGTTTCGCATCCTGTTATCTCGACAATTTTCCTGTAATCATCCGCTCCCCAAACGTCCCCGCTCGCTATGACATCGATCGACAATGCCTCCCGCAGTCTGGCGATATGGCTCCAGTCCGCGTCGCCGGAGAAAAGCTGTGAACGGTGCCTCGGATGAAGAGTGACCGCCGAAACACCGGCAGCCTCTGCGACCTTGCCGGCATCGATGTAATTCTCCTCGGCCGGGCTCCAGCCGCTGCGTATCTTGGCCGTTACGGGAACCGTCGACGCCGCCACGACCGCCCCGCAGATACGGCCCAGAAGGTCCAGGTCACGCATGATCGCCGAACCGCCGTTCTTCCTGATCACCTTCTTGACGGGACATCCGAAATTGAGGTCGATGAAGGCTGGTTGCGAACGACAGACAACACGTGTCGCCTCGGCAAAACTCGCAGGATTGGAACCGAAGAGCTGGACACCGACCGGCCCCTCACCCGTCAGACATTCGAACAGGCGGAACGTCTTTTCGCCCCCCCGGATCAATCCCTCGGCGCTGACCATCTCGGTCACGGCGAAATCGGCGCCGTACTCGAAGCATAGCAGCCGGAACGGAGCGTCGGACCAGCCGGCCAGCGGCGCCAGCCCGGCTGTTGTCCCCGCGAACGGCGATTGCATGTGCCCTGGAGGATCAGGGGTCATAAGGCGGCTCCCGTCAGAGAATTCCGCAGGCGAATACCATCAGAGACTGTGCGGCACGAGATACAGAAACAGGCTGAGGAACGAAGCTATTATTACGGCCGCGGCAAAGGCACCGGGGCCGATAAGATCACGTCCTGTTCTCCTGCACGCGAAACTCTTCCATGACAAGGCCGCGATAATGATCCAGAAGATAATGATCAACTGTGTCTTGTTGTCAGTGACGTCGGTTCCGAAGGGAAAAGCCTCCCATATTGGACCGAACCTCTGCCTGTTCAGAACGAACCCGAGCGGCAGCCCCCCGAGGAAAGTGAAGAGAAACACCCATCTCGTCTGAGCGACGGTGAATTCCTTTTCCTCTCCCTTTAAGATCATGGCGAATGCGCCGAGTATCGCCTCGATGATAAAGAAGAAGGCGGCGAACATGCAGAGTATATGCAGGACGAGGACCGTTACCGACACCTCTCCCTTGTATTTGATCAGATAATAGCCGCTGTGCTCGGTCGACCTGGATGTTCCCGCCTCCGAAACCATCGTATGAGAGATACTGAATCCATATTCGAGCCTGTTGCCCTTCTCCTTCGAGGGCAGTCTCGCAGACCAGACACCACTTGAGATCTCGGTCATACCTACTGAATCGAATGCCTCCACCCCGGGAACGCGGTGGATGACTGCCGCGTCTATCTCCACGGGCGGCTCTACATGCAGCAGGATCTCCGGCTGTCCGGGGCCCACCTGTTCGTAGACCGACAGATGGGTGATCCTGATATTACTGAAGTTCCACTCGACTTCCGAGGGACGGTTTTTCGATAATCTTCTTGCTACGACGAATATGACCAGTGTTATAAGTATTCCAGCAAGTACTCGTTTTCTCATCGTCGACCTCCATTGCGTTTCGATATGAAAGATAATACCTTATCAAATATGAACGGTTCAAAGGTTTTAACGCTCGATATCACGATACCTGGTGACGGCCTTCCCGTCCCGGCGGATGTCAGAACGACCTCAGGAGAGTCCTCAAGGCCGGTAATCGTCGTATGCCCCGGTTTCCTGGGGTACAGGAGATGGGGATTCTTTCCCCTGCTTTCTGAACAACTTGCCCTGGCGGGCTTCCACGTGGTCACCATATCCTTTTCGCACAGCGGCACGGACGATGAGACCGGAATGATAACGAGACCGGGTGAATTCGCTTCAAACAAGGTGGCCACGGAGCTTTCAGACCTTGATCGCGTCCTTCGCTGGACAGGTTCGGAGGCGTTTCCCTTCCGTACCTCGCACGCCCGGGGGCTGCTCGGTCACAGCAGGGGCGGATCGGTCTCCATCCTGACGGCGGGGACATTCCCGGAAGTCAGGTCGATGGTGACCTGGTCGACCCCGTCGAGGCTCGACCGCTATACGGACCGCAGAAAAGAGGACTGGAAGGAATCTGGCTCCCTCGAATTCTCTGACAGCCGCTCCCCCGTTCCACTTCATCTCGATTACTCCTACTACGAGGACATAGATATGAACAGGGACAGGTACGATGTCCCGAAAGCGGCGGCTGCGCTCGAGATCCCGCATCTCGTGGTGCACGGAGAACAAGACGCGGCAGTATCGATCAGCGAGGCAAAGGCATTCTTCGATCAGCCGGCGGCCGGCGAGAAGAGACTCGAGACCGTAAAGGGCTGCGGGCACACGTTTGGAGTGACTCATCCGATGTCGAACCCGACCCCTGAGCTTGAAAAAGCTGTTTCACTGACGGTCGAATGGTTTGCCTCCACACTCGGCGATGTGTAATATACCAGCAGTCGGTAATATGAACAGATGGAGGAAAGATGTCCGGTAAAGGTAAAAAGGGACTGATCATTGTTGCGGCAGCAGTAGTCGTCATAGCGGCACTGATAGCCGGAAAGGGATATATATCCTCCAGGGCCTACTTCAGGGCCGCGGACAGGCTCTCCTCGACCCTGCCGGCCGACCTGCAGGCAAAATACGGTGGGGAACTGAAGGATACGGCAGATAAGTTCTGGAACTGCTACGAACAGGAGATCTGTTCCCGCAACGACATGACCGATGTGATGGATTACATGAAACGCCTCACTGCCAAAGGCGACATCTCAGACATGGAGATCTTCGAGTTTATCGGGTTCGTGAGCCGCCTGTACACCGACCGGCTGGATGCCTATCACAGGAAAACCATAATGGAGATGGAAGAAAAGAACCAGCAGGGTCAGTGACGGGGCGGAACATTCCCAGGACATCAGCCGGACGCTCAATCAGACAGATACAGCCTCGACATCATCTCGCGCTCCACATCGCGGAAATTCCTGAAAGGTATACAGTCGATCTTCTCCCGCTCGCAGTGCTCGAACAGGTCCGCCTTGGCAAAAACCATGTCGGCGTGCTCGGACGGGCACCTGTCGCTGTATCCGTTCCCGACGTAGACGGTGAAGTATCCCTCGCCGCGCAGCTTGTCGACATGCGCCTTCTTGCAGTTAGCGCACATGTCGCAGAGTTCGGGAAGGTACCACGGGAATTCGACCCCGGTGATACTGTTCCCGTCGGTGACCAGGTGATTGGATTTGAAGTCGATGAATCCGTATCCGTATCTCATGAGGATCGAGTCTATATAATAATCGAGCCCGTCGCTGAGGATCATCAGCTCGAACTTGCGCCTGTTGCAGAAATCGACAAAGTCCTTGAAGAACGGATCAAGGCGTTCATCTTCTATGAACTCGTCAAGATCGCCCGTGCCCGCCTGCACCCATGAGATCTCCTTCTCGAGACACTCGCGGGAGCTGATCAGGCCGATCTTCCACTTCTCGAGGAGATCCTCGTGGGCCTTTCGATCGGGAATAAACTTCGAGAAGAAATGATGCCCGACATCCCGAAGCGTGATCGTACCGTCAAAATCGCTGACTATTGCGATCCGCTTGCTGTTCAATCGACCTCCGTCTTCACGGCTTCGGCCTGCTCCGCTTCGGCCCTCTGCTGCTCGGCCTTCACGAGTTTCTGCTTCTCTGCCGCGTAGGCAAACATGTCATCGAGAGATGCAGCCTGATTGAACATCCTGAGAACGGCGTTGACCTCATCGTCTTCAGGTAGTGTCGCCCTGTAGGCGCCCTTTGTCCCGTAAAGCTTGCGGAAGACCTCGCGCCTTACGCCGAGCTTTACATAGTCGATATTCTCTTCGTTCCAGCTCTCCTCCTCGTACTCGAACTCTTTTATCACGAGGAAATCGCGGAATTCCTTCAGCACATCATCATCGACCGTGAAGTCTTCGCTGACATCCTTGTGCTCGGCGGTATAATGGACGGCGAACGAGAAGAATATGCTCTTTATCTCGAGGTCGCGCTGGAAGTCTGTCCACTCGGGTAGCTCCATGGTCCAGTCGGGTGTGATGCCTCCGCCGCCGTATACGACGCGGCCGCCGGCTGTGAAGTATTCCTTCTCAACCGCCTCTTCATCGGCGATCAGGTTCCCCTCGCGGTCCATGTCCTTATGGATGCTGCGACCGCTCGGAGTGAAGTATTTCTGTGTCGTAAGCTTCAGTGCCGAATCGTTGCCTATCTTAAAGACGGTCTGGACCGAGCCCTTGCCGAATGTCGTCTGGCCGACGACCAGGCCGCGGTCCCAGTCCTGAACGGCACCGGCGACGATCTCGGAAGCCGACGCGCTCGCACCGTTGACGAGAACGACTACAGGATAATCACCGTGGACGTTCTTTCCGTTCGAGTAGAACTTCTGGCTGTGATCGGGCAGACGGCTCTCCGTGTATACGATCATCTTTCCCTTGTCGAGGAAAAGATCCGATACGTGGAACGCAGCGGTAAGAAGACCGCCGGGGTTCGACCTGAGATCAAGCATGACACCCTTGATCCCTTCCTTCTCCATCCCGTCAAGGATCGAGTCGAGGTCGCGGGCCGTATTCTCGGCGAATCTTGATATCCTGACATAACCGACATCGTCGATCACATCGTAATATGTGATGCTCGGTACCTTGATGATCTCGCGTGTGATGGTAACGTCGAGAGAGTCGACTTCGTTGTGGCCGGCTTCACGGCCCAACGTGATGTTGACCTGCGTACCGGGCGCTCCCCTGAGCTTTCCGACCGCCTCATCGCTGCTCCATCCCTCGGTGGGCTCGCCTTCGATAGCGATGATGCGGTCACCGGCCTGGATGCCGACCCTGTATGCGGGAGTATCCTCGATCGGGGAGATGACGGTCGGGAATCCTTCCCTGACCGTTATCGTTATCCCCAGGCCTCCGAACTCACCCTTGGTGTCTATCATGAGGTTTTCGTACTGACGTTTGTCGAGGTAGACCGAATGCGGATCGAGATTTTCCAGGATGCCCCGGATCGCGTTGTCGATCACGTCACTGAGTTCCTGCTCCTCGACATAGTAGTCAAGGACCCTTGTCAGGACCTCATTAAGCCTGTCCACTTCTTCGAGAGATGTCTCCCTGTCCCTGCGCTGCTCCCCGGCAAAGACGTAGAACGCCGCCGCGGCGAGGAGTATCACTGCAAGTATTGATATAGTAAATCTCTTGTCGAGTCTCAATGGAGACCTCCCGTTATGTTACAATCTTCTGTCCCGGTCCGCCGGAAATCCGGCACCTCCTAATATGTTTCCACCGGGAACAGGAATCAAACACTTATTGATTACAGGCTTTTTAACCCGGGAATGGCCCTAAGGTTCCCCAAAACAGCCTCAATAACTTCCTCAAGCGGATGGGAGGCGTCTATGACGACTACCCTTCCCGGTTCTCTCGACGCGATCCGGAGGTATCCCTCACGGACCCTCTCGTGGAAATCCCGCTTTTCCAGCTCGAGCCTGTCCCTGTCACGGGCCCCTTCTGTTTCCCTTCTGTCCGGCCCACGCTCAAAGCCTTTTTCGACCTCGAGATCGAGCAGATATGTCCTGTCGGGCACCGCTCCGGCGACCGCGAAGGTGTTGAGGCCCTCGACGACCTCCTCGCCAAGTTCCCTCGCCCAGCCCTGGTAGGCGACCGAAGCGTCCATGAACCTGTCGCACACGACACTTGTCCCCTTCTCCAGCGCGGGGCCGATCACCTCACCGACCAGCTGAGCGCGGCTCGCGATATAGAGCAGCAGTTCGGTCCGCGGGGAGATCGATGTATTACCCGGATCGAGAAGAAGTTCACGGATCTTTTCGGAGATCTCGTTTCCTCCCGGTTCGCGGGTAATAACGCATTCAAGACCTGCCTGCAGGAATCTCTCCATAACGGCCCTGGCAACGGTCGATTTCCCCGATCCCTCTCCGCCTTCGAAGGTTATGAAATATCCGCGTTTCTTTTCAGTCATCCGTGATTCACACCCTTATTGCAATACGCCCTCGGGGCGTTCCTGTTTCATTATCGTGTCG
>RCNF010000645.1_pt1 | contig 17942 bp, 14 predicted proteins | sample 2041311 | NCBI WGS metagenome assembly RCNF01 (sample SAMN09708228, study PRJNA481090) | Marine sediment metagenome, whole genome shotgun sequencing project. | biome: marine sediment; feature: ocean; material: sediment; isolation source: Sewage treatment plant 2 marine sediment (STP2) ... | reverse complement strand
AAGACCACGGGGATTTAGCATTCTACGGCTCGGCGCAAGAAGTGCCTTTGCCAGAGTTTGCTTTGGATGCCGGTGATTTGGTTCAGTTTGATCTGAGCGAAGAACAGCATTTGCGTTTTGCGCATAACCCGAGGTTGGTTTCAGAAGGTGTCTGCCCGGACCTGGCCGATGCGCTGGCTCCAAAATCTCCCACCGCCCCCCAGGCACACAGCGCATCGGCCGAAATAATTTTGTTCGAACCTCGCAAGACGCGAAGGCCTCGGGCAATAACTCACTCCGACGCAGTATTGTCTGCAAGCTGATCAAGAGTTCTCCAGCGAACAACTCACTACTGGTCTCGGGTCACCAGGTAGCAGAGTTGTTCGCTGCGCGGGCGATAAGAAAGCAAGGCGCAGCCCACTGTCGGTCTCGGGTCACCAGGCAGGGGGCGTTATGCGCCACGCGGAAGAGCGGCAACACCGGTGCGAGCCACTTCGACTAAGCCGAGTGGGCGCATCAGGTCAGCAAAGGCGTCGATCTTTTCAGGGGCACCAGTGATTTCAAAAACAAAGCTGGTGAGGGTGCTGTCGACGACGCTCGCCCGGAAGATATCCGCCAGCCGCAACGCTTCGACGCGTTTATCGCCACCGCCGGCTACTTTGAACATTGCCAACTCTCGTTCGACTGACGGGCCTTCGACAGTCAAATCGTGGACCTCATGCACCGGTATGATGCGCCCGAGTTGGGCTTTTATCTGTTCGATGACCTGAGGTGTGCCTTTGGTCACGATCGTAATGCGCGACATGTGGCCAGCGTGATCAACCTCTGCCACGGTCAGGCTTTCAATGTTATAGCCACGTCCGGAAAACAGACCAATCACCCGGGCGAGAACCCCAACTTCGTTATCAACGAGGACCGCCAGTGTATGCCTCTCCTCGACATCCGAAAAGGTCGGGCGAAGATTGTATGCTGAATGGCTAGTAGCGCCTTTTTTTATTTTTAGAGCAGACATTTATGTGCCTTTCTTAATGTGTTTGATGCGAACAGGAACGGAGTTTCAAAGAAATCCCGAATTACACCATTACTGCGCCGTCAGCTTTGATAACGCCTTGCGTCTCGGCCTCACCCAGCAGCATTTCATTATGTGCCTTGCCCGACGGTATCATCGGAAAGCAGTTCTCGTGCTTAGCCACCAGGCAATCAAATATCACCGGACCGTCATGGTTGATCATTTCCATAATCGCGTCGTCCAGATCATCCGGGTCCTTGCACAGGATGCCCTTCGCACCAAACGCCTCAGCCAATTTCACAAAATCGGGCAATGCTTCAGACCAGGAATGCGAATAGCGCTCGCCATGCAGCAACTCCTGCCACTGGCGGACCATGCCAAGCCGCTCGTTGTTCAGGATGAATTGCTTGACGGGCAGGCGGTATTGCACCGCTGTGCCCATTTCCTGCATGTTCATCAGCCAGCTGGCTTCGCCTGCAACGTTGATGACCAGCGCATCAGGATGGCCCATCTGTACGCCAATCGAGGCCGGGAAACCGTACCCCATGGTGCCCAGCCCGCCAGATGTCATCCAGCGATTGGGCGCGTCAAAGTTCAGATACTGAGCCGCCCACATCTGGTGCTGACCCACTTCGGTACAAATATAACGATCGTGGTCTTTGGTCAGTGCCTCAAGCCGGGTTAGCGCGTGCTGAGGCCGGATAATCTTGCCGGTTTGTTCAAAAGCCAAACAATCTACCTTGCGCCACTGATTGATCTCAGCCTGCCATTTCGAAATCGCTTCTGCATTGGTTTTGCGTCCACGTGATTTCCAAACCTTCAGGATATCTTCAAGGACGTGGGCCACATCGCCGACAATCGGGATGTCTGCCTTAATCACCTTGTTGATCGACGAAGGATCAATGTCGATATGAGCTTTAGTGGATTTTGGGCTGAACGCATCAAGACGTCCGGTGATTCGGTCGTCAAAGCGCGCGCCGACATTGATCATCAGATCGCAGTCGTGCATGGCAAGATTGGCCTCGTAAAGGCCGTGCATCCCCAGCATGCCCAGCCAGTTCTTGCCGGATGCGGGGTAGGCGCCCAGACCCATGAGGGTCGAGGTGATTGGAATGCTGGTTGCGTCCACCAGTTCACGCAGCAGTTGACTGGCCGCCGGGCCGGAGTTGATAACGCCTCCGCCTGTATAAAACAGGGGTTTTTTTGCCTTTTCGATCATAGCCACCAGTTCGGTGATCTCTTCCATATCGCCTTTGACCTGCGGCTGATAATGGCTGGCCGAAGCTTTAGGGCCGGTATAGTTGCCGATGGCAAATTGAACATCTTTGGGAATATCGACCAGAACCGGTCCGGGACGACCCGAAGTTGCCACATGGAACGCCTCGTGGATCACAGAGGACAATTTGTCGGTTTCTTTGACCAGCCAGTTATGTTTGGTGCAGGGCCGAGTGATGCCAACTGTGTCAGCCTCCTGAAAGGCGTCAGAGCCGATCATGAATGTTGGAACCTGACCGGTCAGAACGATGATCGGGATCGAATCCATCAGCGCATCTGTCATGCCGGTCACTGCGTTGGTTGCACCGGGGCCTGAGGTCACAAGGCAAACGCCGGGTTTTCCGGTCGCGCGTGCATACCCTTCCGCAGCGTGGGCCGCGCCCTGTTCGTGGCGTACCAGAATGTGACGGATGTCATTCTGCTGAAAAATCTCGTCATAAATCGGCAGCACAGCGCCACCGGGATAGCCAAAGACTGTGTCCACGCCCTGGTCCTTGAGGGCTTGAACAACCATTTTTGCTCCGGTCATTTGACGTGTCATTAGCTTGTGCTCCGTTTGATCAGCCGTGTGTTGTGCGCATAAAAAAGCCCCCGATCTGACGGGGGCGCATGGGAACCAATATGGTGTACCGTTACCGGCCCATGCGCTGTGTTCCTACGATGACGACTAGGTGAGTCATATCCAAAGGCTTCCTTACGTGTGGCGCGGACTTTAGGAGCGGTGCGCAGGGGCGTCAACAGGCAATTGACAAGAAAATGTGTCGCAAGGGTGGTTTTTTCTTTCTCATTATTGCGCTAATGGGTTCTTTTTTGGATGAAGTGCAAATTTGGGGGTGAAAAAGAGGCCGATTGTGACCTCAGTGACCTCACGAGTCTTGAGGTCGGCATTGCGCATCCGACGCTGTCGTTTGCCAATGGTTTCGCGTAAGGTTCAGCAATGAACATTCCGAACGCAGAAACCGATCCGCCAAACCTCTCTGATCTCGGGTGGCGCCATTTTTTTCTTCAGCAAATTGAAGCAGATGAGTTGATGACACATCAGCCGGTCCGGGTGCTGGCGGTTCACCGGAGCAACCTTCGCGTAGCGGGTGACGGCATGGAAACAGCAATACCCCCGTTTTCTGACTCGCGTGACGATGGCTTGGGGCAGGCGACAGTGGGCGACTGGCTTTTGCTGGACGAGAAAGGGCAACATGCGGTTCGGGTGTTGGAGCGCTTTAGCCTTTTCAAAAGACGCGCGCCGGGAGAGGGGCGAAAGGCTCAACTGATTGCGGCAAATATCGACACACTTTTCATTACAACTTCCTGCAACAAGGACTTCAACGTTGCCCGGTTGGAGCGCTACCTTGCGCTTGCGCGCGAAGCTGATGTCACGCCGGTTATCGTGCTGACAAAGGCCGATCAGACAGAGACGCCAGAGGACTTTCTGAGAGACGCATCAAAACTAATGCCCAATCTGAGTGTCGAGGTTCTTGATGCCCGCGACAGTGAGCAGGCGGCGCGTTTGCTGCCGTGGTGTGCAAAAGGTCAGACTGTCGCTTTTGTTGGCTCATCCGGCGTCGGAAAGTCGACCCTGATCAATACGCTTTTGGCCGGAAACCGGATCGAGACGCAGGACATTCGTGAAAACGACGCCAAAGGCAGACATACAACGACGCATAGAGAGATGCACCAACTTGGCACCGGCGGGTGGCTGCTTGACACGCCGGGAATGAGAGAGCTGCAATTGACCGATCTTCAGTCCGGGATTGATGAAGTATTCTCCGACATAACCGACCTGGTTGCGGCTTGCCGCTTTAATGATTGTGCGCACGAGTCAGAACCCGGTTGCGCCGTACTCGCCGCGGTAGAGGGTGGAAAGATTGATCCGAGCCGACTTAGGCGCTGGAAAAAACTTATTGCCGAGGAGGCGCACAACTCTGCGAGCCTTGCCGCAAGACGCGCAAATGATCGCTCGTTTGGCAAAATGATCAAGAAAGCAACGCAGGCCAAAAGCGCAAAGTCATCGCATAATCGCTAACAGTCAGGCACTTTGTCAGACCTGCCATTGGCCTTGCTCCTAACACACTTGATGAAACCCATCCGGATCTAACGGTCCCTGTGGGTCAGAAGGTCTCTTTATCGGGCGCATCAATAGCCTTCGTGCACAAAGCAATCCAAAAGAGCGCTAATCCCACGCTTTGTTAGCGCAGCGAAGTCAACGTTACAGGACCGCGCCGGTGCCCTGCAGTACCCCATGTTCCATCGCATAACGTGTCAGACCGGCTGTGCTGGAAATCCCGAGTTTGCGTTTGATGTTTTTGCGATGCGTCTCAACCGTCCGCACCGAGATATCGAGTTCAATGGCGACCTCTTTGTTGGAGCGCCCCTGTGCTAACTGCAAAAGGATTGTCTGCTCGCGCCCTGTCAGTGCCTCGCGCTCGTTGCCGGGTTTTGGCTCCAACGACCCTTTGGCTCCTGTGCAAAGATAACGCTCGCCGCGCATGACAGTGTCGATGGCCAGCTTGATCTCGTCCGTTGGCACGTCTTTGAGCACATAACCCATTGCGCCATGCGACAGGGCAGAGGCGATATATTCAGGGCTGTCGTGCATCGACAAGATCAGGATTCTGGTGTTGGGGGCTTTCTCCAGCAGGATTTCAGTGGCGGACAGGCCGCCCAGTTCCGGCATGTTAAGATCCATGAGGATAACATCAGGTTTCAGATGCCCCGCTTGTTCAACTACCTCGCGCCCGTTTGACAATCGGCCAACCACTGTGATGTCGTTATAACTTTCCAAAATCGACTGGATGCCTTCTGCAACCATTGGATGGTCATCCACGATCAGGACTGAGACAGGGTTTGTCATGCGTTTGCCTTTGCTGGAGTGTCTTTAGGGCTATCTGTTGCGGATTCAGGCGGCAAAAGATGCGAAAGCGGCACATGGACTTCGATCACCATGCCATCTACGGGCTTGCCGCTGCGTGAAGACAAGATGCGCAACGTACCGTCAAGCTGCTCAATCCGTTCCTGCATATTGCGTAGTCCAAGACCGGTGGAATGGAGATCTTTGGCGAGATCGAGACCTCCGCCATTGTCAGAAATCCGCATCGTCGCACCATTTTTGTGACCACGAACCTCAACAGTCACGCGGGTTGCACCAGCATGTCGTTCGATATTGGTCAACGCCTCCTGAGCAATCCTGTAAAGCGCGATTTTGGCGTCAGAACTGAGCCTGTTGCGGAACACAACTGTCTCGAACTCGGTCGCAATGCCGGTGCGCTCGCCAAAGTCTTTGACAAGGGCTTTGAGCGCAGGGCCGAGGCCCAGATCGTCCAATACACCCGGGCGCAGATCGCGGCTGATCCGACGCACCTCGGTGATGGCGCCTGCCAAGTACTCAATGCCTTTATCCAGAGGCTCGGCGGCGCCCGTGTCCGAGTGACCAAGTCGTCGGCGTGCCGTGTCGAGCGTGTAGCGCACCCCAACCAAAATCTGACTGATTCCGTCATGCAATTCACGGGCCACACGTCCACGTTCGTCCTCTTGGGCATCAAACACGCGCTGGGTGAGTTTTTTCAACTTGGCATCTGCGAGGCGGCGCTCGCGTATGTTGATGACCATACCGGACCCAAAGACAGCCAGTAGAGCGGCTAGCGTAATCGCGCTAATATAGAGGAAGGTCCGGCGCACGCGTGCTTCGACCTCGGCGCGTGCCGCGGCGACAGTGGCCAGAACATCGTCAATGAAAACGCCGGTGCCGACGGCCCAACGCCAGCTTTGAAAGCCGGTGACATAGGCGACCATTTGCGCTTCTTTTCCGGTCGAGGGTTTGGGCCAGAGAAAGGTGTGATATCCTGAGCCGCCGCGGGCCAGACGGATGAATTCATCCACCACGGGCGTGCCTTCGCTGTCGGTCAAGCCTGTCCAGTTCCGATTGATACGGTCAGTCTGGCGCGGGCTGACCAGATTGGTCCCGTCATAGTTATAGACAAAGAAAAAACCGTCAGTGCCGTAGATCATTGCCGACAGAATCTGGGCGACCTGATCCTTGGCGAACTGATCATCGGGCTGGGCCGAGCCATAGATAAAGTAAAATCCGTTGCGCGCCTGAGTAACATAGTTTCGCAATTCGGCCTTTTTGGCTTCGATCAACTGGGTTTCCAGGGCCTTGATTTCGCGCTCTGCCAACGCCCGGGATTGAATGGCAACCAGCACCGCGATGGCCGCCACAGCAACGAGCAGTGGGATCGAAGCAATCAGCGTCAGTTTGTGGGCATAGGTTGGCCGAAAGGAAAAAAACGAGGCAGACATGTCCATTCGATACGGCGAATCGCATCTGAATCAAAGTCTGTATGCCAAGGAAAACTCAACAACGAGGTCAACAAGGCGGGGAAAACTGCATGTGTTGCGCTGATCTGGAAGATTTTTGGCAGAATTGCACGGCATCTACGCAGTAGTAGGTATTCACAACGCAAAATGGATTGCTAATGTGCCGATACTCGAAACGATCCGCCCCTACGCATGAGTAAACCATGTCGTGAGGGCATCATAATATCTGGGAGGATTGCTTTATGGATCGTCGTTCCTTTTTGAAAACATCCGCAATGGGCGGCACAGCAGCCGCTGCCACTACTTTGGCAGCTCCTGCGTACGCGCAAGGCAAACGAACATTGACCATGGTCACATCGTGGCCCCGCGGCTTTGCGGTGCTGGATGATGCGGCAACCTACTTCAATGACATGGTTGATTCGATGTCTGATGGTACGCTCACCATCGACAAAAAAGCCCCCGGTGAATTGGTTGGCGCATTTGAGGTTTTTGATGCGGTATCTTCCGGTCAGGCCGACTTGTACCACTCTGCCGACTACTATTTCATTGGCCAGCATCCGGGTTATGCGTATTTCACGTCGGTGCCTTTCGGCGGGACAGCGCAGGAGTTCACAAACTGGTACCACCACGGTGGCGGCCACGATCTGCACAATGAGCTTGGCGAAATCTTCAACCTTAAATCCTTTATTGCGGGCAACTCCGGATCGCAATCGGGTGGTTGGTTCCGCAATGAAATCGAGTCCGCCAATGACTTTAATGGTCTAAAATTCCGGATGCCGGGATTGGGTGGCAAAGTGCTGGGTAAATTGGGCGCGTCAGTTCAGAATATCCCCGGTGGCGAGCTTTATCAGGCCCTTTCGTCCGGTGCTTTGGATGGTCTGGAGTGGGTTGGTCCCTTTGCCGACGAACGTGCCGGTTTCCAGGAAGTTGCAAAGATCTATTATACAGCGGGCTTCCACGAGCCAGGGTCTGCTTTGGCTGCGGCGTGTAACCTTGATGTCTGGAACGAATTGTCGCCAGCACATCAAGCTATCATTTCAAATGCGGCAATGGCGACCACACATACCCAACTGGCCGAAACGCTGTCTAACAATGGCGCCGCGCTTAAGCGTCTTCAGGCACAAGGTGTGAAAACCCTGCAGTTCCCAGATGATGTCTGGGATGCGTTTGGGGCTGCATCCAAAGAAGTTATGGATGAAAATATGTCAGACGAGCTATTTGCCAAGATACGCGCCAGCTTTGAAGCGTCACTGGCATCCAGCTCCGAGTGGATGCAAAAGTCGGATGGATATTATGTCGAACAACGCACACGCGTTCTTGGCGGCTAATCACGATCCATATGAAACAGCAGGGGGCGCAGCATTAGACTGCGGCCTCTGGTCAAGACATGTTTCGCTAAAAGCGCGCCCGCAGTGGCCATAGTCTGTGATAACAAGCGTTGGGGAGGGGACACATGGCAGATGAAATACCCTGTACAGGATTTTTCCGGCCAGATGCGGCTGTCGAGAAATCCCAAAGCTGTCTGGATGCCTTTGAGTCAGGTGGTTTTCTCCAGTTTTTCTTTGGCAACATTCTAGAGACATTTTACAACGTTCCCGCAGCACTGCTGAACCCGGGCATGTGGCTGGACTGGTCGAACCCGGAATCGATCCGGCGCTTTATCTATTATGGCGGTTCGGTCGAGATTTTCTTTGTTATCATAACCTTCCTGTTTGTGCTGACAGCTGTCGGCATGTGGCGAAATCAAGTACTGTGGGCGGTGGTTGTCGGGCTGGAAGGCTTTGCCAACACTGTGGGCCGGTTTTTTGCGTGGGCCGGTCTTCTGATGGTTCTGCAGCAGATCGTTATCGTCTTCATGCAGCGGATTTTCACCCGTCCGGATATTTCGCTCGGATTTGGCATTCCGCTGCAGTTTGACATCAGTTGGTTTGCTGAAGAGCTGAAGTTTTATAACGCGCTGGTGGTGTGCCTGTGTGCCGCCTACACTTTTGTGCAGGGCGGTCACGTGCGTGTCGATCTGATCTATTCCGCCGTCAGTTTCCGCGCCAAGCGGGTGATTGATATGTGTGGCGCCATCCTGTTCATGATGAGCATGTCGACGCTGACATGGATGTATGGCTGGTATTTCCTGTGGCGCCATCTGGTCACGCCCAATCCGTCCGCCTCGGACTCACTTGAAAAGATCCTACGCGGCGCAAGAGTGCAGCGCTGGAATGTGGAGACCATTGGGTTCAGTCCAAACGGGTTCAACGGGTATTTCCTGTTCAAGATCCTCCTTTGCGCCTTTGCCGCTATGGTGTTTATCCACGCCGTTGCCGTGTTCTACCGATCTTACCTTGAATGGAAAGAAGGACCCGAAAGCGAAGGCAAATACCTCGACAAGGATACACTTGGCGACGGGGAAGAAGCCTATGAGGGCGCACATTAATCTAAGGGGCAGTGCCTATGTTTTTCGGTCTTGATGGCGTCGAAGTCGGCCTGATCATCGTCTTTGTCTGCCTCTTTGGCGGCATTCTGTCCGGGTTCCCCGTGGCTTTTGCAATTGCCGGTGCCGGGATTATCTCGTTCGGGATCATTGCGGCGCTAGATAGTGCAGGGCTGCTGATCCATGCGGCTATCGACACCAGCAGTCAGGTTTACCGTGATTTACTGAGCTCTGGTATCAAGGCTGACAGCATATCGATTTTCCGATACCCCGAATTACCTCGCATCGCGGAGTCGGTTTTTCCGCGTGGGTGGGAGTTCGCGTTGGATCGGAACGTCTCTTTCATCGTGAATCGGATGAACGAACGGGTCCTTGCGGGCCAGTCGATTGAGACATTGCTCGCTGTGCTGATGTTTGTCTTGATGGGAATCACGCTGGAACGGTCGAAGATTGCCAATGATCTGCTGACAACAATGGCACGGGTCTTTGGCCCGTTACCGGGTGGTCTTGCAGTGTCGATTGTCGTTGTGGGAACGTTTCTTGCGGCCTCTACCGGAATTGTGGGTGCGACGGTTGTGACCATGGGCCTGCTGGCCCTGCCAACCATGCTGCGCAACAACTACTCGCCGGAATTGGCCACCGGAGTGATCGCTGCATCTGGCACCTTGGGGCAGATCATACCACCGTCAATTGTGATAGTTTTGCTGGGCACTCTGGCCGGCGATTTATATTCCGCCGCGCAAGAGGCCCGGGCCACTTCGGCGGGATGCACCGATGCGTTGACCTATCTGGGTGAGCCGGCGGTATTGTCGGTGGGCACTTTGTTTCAGGCGGCGTTGCTGCCGGGCATATTGCTGGCGCTGCTCTACGCGGGGTATGCCTTTACTTATGCACTGTTTAACCCGGAAAAAGCGCCGGCTGTTGAGATGGGTACAACCAACAACGAACCGATCACCCGCGGCGAAGGCCTGACCTGGTTTCTGGCCGCTCCAATTGCGCTGATCGGCGGCGCGTTCTTGTTGAGCAGTGTCGGAATTATAGGCAGTCAGAACCTGACGGTGTCGTCCTATTCTGACATCGGTGAAGGTGCAAGTCTGCGCACCAATGTCGGGCCCGAGTGTCAGGCAGCGATGATCGAACTGCATGGTCAGGCTGCATGGGATTCTGCTGTGCAAGAACAGGTCGCCATAACCGCCGAAGGCGGCATTACCCAAAGTGAACGGTTAAGTGACGAAGCCATTGCCGCGGCCAAGGCCGCCAAAATTGCCAACGCGGCGCCGATTGGAACTGGTATCGCCATTATGATTGTCCTGCTGGGACTGGTTCTGACAACGGCGCGTGGAGTTGCCCCCTCAGCAGATGTCAAACCGCTGATCATAGGGACTGCGGGTCTGCTTTTGGCCGCGCTCATTGACGTGACGCTGATTGCGCCGACGGTATCGCCCGGGGTCACTGTTTTGTTGCTGTCGCTGCCAATTTCGCTCGTTCTTTATGGAGGCAACCACGCGGTCCGGTATCTGACGCGGAACGAGCTGATCCGTGTGGTGTTTCCGCCGCTGATCCTGATTGTGGCCGTGCTTGGCTCGATCCTGGGTGGGATCACAAATCCGACACCGGCAGCAGCGCTTGGGGCAGGCGGGGCAATCATGCTGGCGGCCTATCGCAAGCTGCGAGACGAGCAGAAAAACCCAAAGATCATCATCGGGTCCACATTTGCGCTAACAATCTGCATTCTGGTTGGGGTGAACTTTGATCTGCGGATCAATCAGGCTGAAGTGGGATTTGAAAACTGGGTCGCTTTCTTCGTTGCTTATGGCGCGTATCTTTTTGCCATCTTTGGCCTGCTGTTTTCATGCTGGGTGCTGTTTCGCTCCGGCGTGCTGTCGCCGGTTGTGCGAGAGACTGCCAAGGTCACGTCGATGGTATTCACCATCCTGATCGGCTCGCAATTGCTGAACCTTGTGGTGATCTCGTTTGGTGGTGAGCATTACATTCAGCAATTCCTCAAGAGCTTTGACAATGAGTTTCAGGTTTTTCTTCTGGTCATGCTGGTGCTGTTTGTTTTGGGCTTTGTGCTCGATTTCCTTGAGATCATTTACATCGTTATCCCAATTGTGGGGCCGGTGATTTATGGCGGCACTTTTGATCCCAAATGGGTCACCATCATGATTGCGGTGAACCTGCAGACTTCGTTCCTGACGCCGCCTTTTGGCTTTGCGCTGTTTTATCTGCGCGGTGTGGCCCCCAAAGAAGTGACAACGGCACATATCTATCGGGGGGTTCTTCCTTTTGTGCTGATTCAAGTGGTCGGCCTTGGGATCCTCTGGTTTTTCCCCGGCATTGTCACAATTGTGCCGGATCTTATTCCGAACTGATCACTGCTGGCGCTATGGACAAAAACAGGGGTGGTCAGCGCTTGGTTCGGCCCACTCAATGCCGCAGAGGTGGCAATCTGCCGTCGGGTTTTAGCGTGTTTTCCGAGAGTGTATCTGAACAAGTGAGGGCTGAGGGTCAGCCTTTGATTGTGCGCTTGTCGGGCAAAAAGATGTTGGCAACCTGCTCGGCAATCGGGTCGGTGGAGAGCGGGTGTGTTTCGGCGCTGTAGCTGTCAGGATCCCGCATTTTTTGCCAATTTCCGCCAAAATAAACCTCAAGGCCTGAGAATTTTGCCTTGTACCCCATCTTTTGACTGCCCGGCACCCAGTAGCCCAAGTAGACATAAGGCAATCCCGCCTCGCGGGCGATCTCGATATGATCCAATATCAGGTAGGTCCCCAGACTGTCGCGCGACCGCGAAGGATCATAAAAGGAATAGACCATGCTCAATCCATCGGTGAGCACATCCGTCAGACTGACACCAATCAGGTCTGAGGTCTTGTTGTCGGTATATTCCACAACCCGGCTGCGTATCGGGGTTTCTTCCACCATGGCCGCAAATTCAAACACATCCATGTCTGCCATGCCGCCTTCAGCATGCCGGCTGTCGAGATAAGAGCGAAACAGGGCGTATTGGTCTTCCGTTGCCCATGGGGAAGTGGCTCGGCGCGAAATGTGGGTATTTCGGCGGGTGGTTCGCTTTTGGCTTTTTGACGGCTCGAATTCAGATATGTCGATGCGGGCAGACAGGCAGGCTGAGCAATCTGCGCAGGACGGGCGATAGAGCACATTCTGGGAGCGCCGAAAGCCCTGTTGAGACAGGCTGTCATTAAGTTTTTCTGCGTTCTCGCCCTGAAGTGCCGTGAACAGCTTACGCTCCATCCGCCCGTCCAGATAAGGACAGGGTTGTGGTGCGGTCACGTAGAACTGTGGCGCTATGGGCAGGCTATGGCGCATGTCACTCTCTGAATAGATTATCAATGATCATAGCAATGTGATCGCGCCACGCCAAGTCTTGATCACAGTCTTTGGTTTACAGGTCTGAACGACGGTTTATCGCCGTGGTTCCAAGCACCATATCGCTAAGTCCCTGGCCGCGTTCAGACGCAGCCATAAACACGATAGAGATTATTTGCAGGACAAAAATGCTGAAGGATACCGCAAAGCCAAGCGTGTGCAGAACAGCCGTGCTGAAGTCAAAGCGAGTTCCGTCTGCGCGTCGAAACTCAATGTTCATCAGTCGCATACCCCATGTAGCAGAGCGATTGGTGATGGTGATCACCCGGTATGCAAAGCTCACGACCAACAGCAGCAAGGGAAAAACCCAGAATGCGAGAGTGACCGTCAGAAAGCCGATCAACAGGCAGAACGCAAAAACGATGATGACATCAATCACCCAAGCAAACAGCCGTTTGATTGGAACGCTGTCGTAAAACTGGGGCTGCGTGTGGGGATCGGGGAGATGGGTCATTTGGGGCCTGTTGCTGTATGAAAGACCGGCCCCTGACACTCAGGGACCGGCGGGGGCGGTTCAGATGGTTTTGTCGTCCGCGGATGTATCTTCTTCGCGTTCTGCTTTAGCGGTTTTTGCGCGTTCGTCCATGAAGTCATCAAATTCGGACTTGTCCTTGGCTTCGCGCAGACGTTCAAGGAAGGCCTCAAAGTTCATCTGCTCTTCTTCCAGGCGGCGTAGTGTGTCCGCTTTGTAGGCGTCAAACGCGCTGTTGCCGGTCGAGGACATCGCGTTCACACCATGGCGCGCCCAGGGTTTCATGTTTGTGCGACTGCTGCAGGATTTATTGAACATGCGTTTGCTCCAGATCATGTAAAACAGAAAGGCGAGGCCAACTGGCCAGAAGAAGACAAAGCCAAGCACCATGGCTGCAATCCAGGCGCCTTTGCCTTTGCTGTCCAGCCAGGCTTCGGACCTTGAAAACCAGCCCATGCGTGGGCCTGTCATTGGGGTGGATTGGGTCAGGGTGGTCATTGGTCTCTCCGTTGTTCAGGGTTGCGGCGGGTGTTCCGCCGCTTGTTGGTACGAAGGTAATGTAAATCGCCTTCACATTACCAAGATTGTGATTGAGCGGTGAACTTGCAAGAGGTAATGTGAATGTTTTTTACATTAATTGCATTGCTCGTTACTTATCAGTACTTTGACGGGTGATGTAAGTGCGTTGGGGGCCGTGACGTATGCTTGTCCAATTGGAGAAACAAACATTTTTTTGAAGCAACCGACCGCCAAAGAGGTTTTGACGCCGTTGATTGTTGATGTGGAGACAGAAGAAACTGGTTCAGCCTGAAGGCGGTGTAACGAACCTTACCATCATTCGTTGGAGTAGCGTTGATAGCAGTTTCTTCTATTCTTTGCCTATTGGTCGCCCTGAGATCGGTTCGGCGTCCGGATGCGGCTGGTTGTCGAAACAATTTCGACTAAAGGAAGTCCACTTTCCCAGTAGCAATGTCATAAACGGCAGCAGCAGATTTCAAATGTCCTGCCTTGTTCAGCTCAGACAGGATTGGGGCTGCAGTTTGCGCCTTTTCGGCGGCCAGCCTCGCATTCTGCGCCGTTGCAGCGGCCAGTAGGTCAGATGGATCACCGGCCATGGCATCATAGACAGCGGGACGGATGGCGTTGACGAGACTTGGCAGATGTCCGGGCGGAAGGATATTCTGCTGAATCGAGGAAATCGCTGCATCGACTGCTCCGCAAGAAGTATGTCCAAGCACGACGATTAACTTGATGCCAAGAATGGCCGCGCCATATTCCAGACTTGCCAGCCCGTCCTCGTTGATGAAGTTTCCCGCAACCCGGACAACAAAGAGGTCGCCTGGCCCCTGATCAAAGATCAATTCGGGCGCAACCCGAGAGTCGGCGCAACTCACGATAGCTGCAAAGGGTTGCTGTCCAAGTGCCCGCGTGGCGCGACCAGCGGAGTGGTCCGTGTTAATCGAGGAATTGGTCACATAGCGCACATTTCCATCGATCAGCCGTTGGAAAGCCTCGTCCGGCGAAACCGGGATGTTATCTGAAGCCGATGCAGAAACCTGCAAAACAAGTGGCGCGGCCAGTGTAATTGCCACACCAGCAATCAGCCCACGCCTGCTGACAGTCCATGATTTATTGTTCCCAACCACAAGCAAACTCCAATCGAATTTTTAGATAACTAACATGATCTTCACGTAGTTGGTTAGGCGTCAATGACGATTGTTTGGATATTGGACACTCAGAGTGGTTGGTACTGCCTCGAACTCAAGCCGAATGACTAACTTCGCGTTCACGGTAAAAATCAATGCCCTAACTGTCACTGACACCGGTTTCTCATTGACGTCGAGCAGCGCGCAGATCAATCCTGCACCTATGGATTTTGCGAGCCGGATCACACGTTTGCCGCGTGCATATAATATTGAGCGGGGGGCGGATTCGCGGGCGTGCATGCCAATGCTTGCGGGTGATCTGGCGGCGCTGGTTGAAGGCGCGGGCGGGTGCAGCCCGTATTTGTCCAGCTTGATCGAGAAAGAAGCGAATTGGCTAGCCTCTGCATTGGACGCCCCCGAGGGCGCGCTGCAGGCCGAGTTTGATCGCCTGCGCAATTTGCCTCCGGATCAGTTGAGCGCTGGATTGCGGCAAGCCAAGCGGCGCGTTGCAGCATTGACTGCGCTGGCCGATTTGGCCGGGGTGTGGTCGTTGGAGCAGGTCACCGGTGCGCTGACCGACCTGGCTGATCTGGCTTGCGATCTTGCGCTGAACGCCGCAATCGCGGTGCAGATCAAGCGTGGCAAGCTGCCGGGTATGAACGAGGACGATGTCGACACGGCCGGGGGGATGGTGGTGCTTGCCATGGGCAAGATGGGCGCGCACGAACTGAATTATTCCTCGGATATCGACTTGATCTGCCTGTTTGACGAGACCCGGTTTGAACCAGATGAATTTGCCGATGCTCGTGCCGCGTTCATCAGAGCGACGCGTGCCATGTCTTCGATGCTGAACGATATTACTGGCGATGGCTACGTGTTCCGGACTGATCTGCGGTTGCGCCCTGATCCGGCGGTCACGCCTGTCTGCGTCGCAATGGCAGGGGCAATGGGGTATTACGAGAGCCTTGGGCGTACGTGGGAACGGGCCGCTTACATCAAGGCGCGCCCGGCCGCCGGCGATCTGGCAGCAGGTGCCGCGTTTCTGCGAGACCTGCGGCCTTTTGTCTGGCGCCGCCATCTGGATTTTGCCGCCATTCAGGACGCACATGATATCCGCCTGCGTATTCGCGAGCATAAAGGGCTCGGCGGGCCGATCACCTTGCCCGGCCACAATATGAAGTTGGGGCGCGGCGGCATCCGCGAGATCGAGTTTTTCACCCAGACCCGTCAGTTGATTGCAGGCGGGCGCGACGTTTCTTTGCAGGTGCGGGGTACCGTTCCGGGGTTGGATGTGCTGAGCCGGAAGGGCTGGGTTCCGGGCGATGTGGCCGCGCGACTGAGCGCGCACTACCGGGCTCACCGACTGGTCGAACATCGCCTGCAGATGGTTCACGATGCGCAGACCCATGCACTGCCCAACGCGGAAGAGGGTTTTGAGCGGATTGCAGCGATGATGGCTATGGACAAGGGGGAGCTCGAAAGGGACCTTACGGATCGATTGACGGAGGTTCATGACCTGACCGAAGGCTTTTTTGCCCCCGACTCCACGACACTTGCTGAGGAGTCTTCGGCGGTGCTTGATGAAGATCTGATGGCACGCTGGCGCAGCTATCCGGCGCTGCGCTCGGATCGGGCGGCGGCGATTTTCAAAAGGTTGCGTCCGGAAATCCTCAGCCGTCTTGGCCGGGCTGCGAAACCTGCAGAAGCACTGGTTGCGTTTGATGGTTTTCTGGCCGGATTACCCGCAGGGGTGCAGCTATTTTCGCTTTTTGAGGCAAACCCTCAGCTGATCGACCTGCTGGTGGATATTGTCAGCACATCGCCCGCGCTTGCGGCGCATCTGGCACGCAATGCTGGTGTGCTGGACGCGGTGATCGGTGGTGATTTCTTTGCCGATTGGCCGGAATCAGGCGCGTTGTGTTTGGATCTGGGTGCGACCTTGGCAGCAGAACAGGGCTATGAAAGCAAACTGGACCGCGCGCGCGCCTGGACCAAGGAATGGCATTTTCGCATTGGGGTGCATCACTTACGTGGGTTGATTGATGCCACAACAGCAGGGGCGCAATATGCTGATCTTGCGACGGCGGTGCTGGCAGCACTTTGGCCAGTTGTGGTTGACGAGTTTGCTCTAAAGCATGGTTCCCCTCCCGGCCGCGGCGCCGCTGTACTGGCGATGGGATCACTCGGCGCCGGGCAATTGTCATCCTCATCTGATTTGGATGTGATTGTGATCTACGACGCCGCAGGGATCGAAGCATCGAACGGACGCCGCGCTTTGCCGGCGCGAACCTATTACGCGCGGTTGACGCAGTCCTTCATCACTGCAATGACCGCGCCGATGGCACAGGGGCGGCTTTATGAGGTCGACATGCGGCTGCGCCCCTCTGGGAGTCAGGGGCCCGTAGCGACATCACTCTCCAGCTTTATAAGTTATCAGCAGAAAGAGGCCTGGCTCTGGGAACATCTGGCACTGACACGCGCCCGGATTGTCGCGGGTGATGCTTGTCTTGGCGACGAGATCGAAGCTTTTCGAGCCATGTTGATCGAGACCAAAAGCGTTCCTGATGATGTACGCCGAGAGGTCGGCAAAATGCGGGCACGTATTGCCGCAGCAAAAAATCCGGCAGGTGTGTGGCAGGCCAAGATAGGACCGGGGCGGATACAGGATATTGAACTGTTGGCTCAGGCCGGCGCTTTGGTTCAGAGCAGCCTTGCACGCGACGTGCAATCCGGGTTGAACGATGCAGGTGCTGCTGGTTGGCTGGACAATGCGGCGAAATCTGCGCTGCTGCGCTCATACGCGCTGAGTTGGGTGGTGCAGCAGTCGGCGCGATTGCTGAGCGATAAGCCTATGGAAAGCAATGAGATCGGGCAGGGAGGGGCGTCGTTTCTGCTCGGCCAGACAGAATATGAAGATTTACAGGCTTTGGCGGCGGAAATGTCGCGGGCGCACAAGCAGGCAGCAAAGATTATCGATCAGGTCTTTGATATGCCCGACACGGAGGATTGAGATGAAAGGGGATGCACTGGACCCGAAGGGCCTGATATACGAAGCCTATCGGATCGAGGGGATTACCGCCGCAGAATGCCGTTCAATTTTTCTGGATTGGGCACTTAGCTTGCCGCTTGAGGCTGACACGGCAGCCACGATAGCCGCGCTTATCGCATCATATGCGAACAGCGTCGCGCGCGATCATCCAATGACAATTGTACTGACTGAAGGTCTGAACGCGAAGGCTGCCCCGCGCAGACGAGGCGGTTGGCGGTCCCGTTCACGCAACTAGGCTGAGGACCAATTTGTTGAACTAAAGCATCAGGTGACGGCAATGAGCCCTTATTGACCGATGCTGCGCCGTGTTAAAACGGAAACGAGACGCCGAAAGTGGATTTTGGTTAGTGGCATTAGATCAGGACCTTCTTGAAAGCAGTTTG
>RCNF010000644.1_pt1 | contig 17948 bp, 21 predicted proteins | sample 2041311 | NCBI WGS metagenome assembly RCNF01 (sample SAMN09708228, study PRJNA481090) | Marine sediment metagenome, whole genome shotgun sequencing project. | biome: marine sediment; feature: ocean; material: sediment; isolation source: Sewage treatment plant 2 marine sediment (STP2) ... | reverse complement strand
ATTCTTTCTGCAGTTCTTCGAGTGTAACGTCGACACCGACTTTGGTATTGTTTCGCACTTCGACACCGAGATCGAGGATGCGTTGTATTTCTCCGTCGAGTACTTCACGTGGCACACGATACCCAGGAATACCATAGCGCGTCATTCCCCCGAGTTCCTCGTGTGCCTCAATAATCGTGCAGGCGTGGCCTTTGCGGCGCAGATGATAGGCGCAGGCCAATCCGGCAACACCGCTGCCAACAATCGCGACCTTCTTTCCAGATTCGGTCTCTGCCGCCGGTAGTGCAAGTTTGTTTTCCAGTGCGTAGTCGCCGATAAACTGCTCAACAGCATTGATACCGACGTGGTCTTCTACTTCGTTGCGGTTACAGCCGTCTTCGCAGGGCGCCGGGCAGACTCGCCCCATGATCGCCGGGAAGGGATTGGCATCCGTTACACGGCTGAAAGCATATTCCTGCCAAGGCATATCACCCGGAGCCTTCTCGATACCGCGTGCAATGTTCAGCCAGCCACGAATATCTTCACCCGAAGGACAGCTTCCCTGACACGGAGGCGTACGGTGAACATAGGTCGGGCATTTATGCGATGCGTCAGCCGTGAAGATCTCTTCCTGCCAGGGCCTGTGTGCATCATCGCCATCTTTGAAGCGGCGTTTTGTAAGCAGTTTATCGGTCATGTTCTCACTCGTTATTCGACTTCAGCGTTGTCGCCTGTCGTTTGGCCATCCAGAACGATGGCGTTTGATACCAGCTGGTGAACGCTGACGATGTTGTCCATATCAAAACCGTATTTCGGCATGACCTTGGAAAACTGTGATTTGCAGATGGCACAAATTGCAGCCATGTGCGTGACGCCGTGTTCGTCTACGACTTCCTTTAGCGCCTGCATTCGGGGCGCGGCACCCTTGGTACGAATCTCCAGCAGGTCATCGGTCAACAAGCCGCCACCACCACCACAACAAAAAGTGTTTTCGTTAATGGTATCGGCGGCCATATCATAGAAATTGTTACAGCAGGCTTTGATGATCGCCCGCGGGATAGTGAACTGACCGCCAGGGCTGTCGCCCATTCGCGAACCGCGTGCGACGTTGCAGGAGTCATGGAACGTCAACGTCATGTGATCGTTCCTGGACTTATCGAGCGTTAACTCGCCTTTTTCAATCAGGTCGTTGGTGAATTCGCAAATGTGCTGTGGAATAGGGTAGTTCTGGTCAAGAAAATCGAACGGCCCGGCCAGAGTGTTCATAAAATTGTAAGCGACTCGCCATGCGTGCCCACACTCACCGAAAATAATACGTTTAACACCGAGATCTTCGGCCGCTTTACGGATGCGTTCCGCAATTTTTTGCATTTGTTCGTAAGAGCCAATGAACATAGCGAAATTTGCGGCTTCCGATGCGTAGGAACTCACCGTCCAGCTAACTCCAGCCTGGTGGAACACTTTCGCGTAGCCGATCAACCCGTCGACGTGCGGTTCGGCAAAAAAATCGGCGCTCGGTGTTACCAGCAGAATGTCTGCGCCTTTTTGATTGACAGGCAGTCGTACGACGACACCTGTTTCTTCTTCAATATCTTCTTCCAGGCCTTCGAGCGTATTGATTAACGCAGGCTCAGGAAGTCCAAGGTTGTTGCCGATCTTGTGAACCTTGCCGATAATTTCGTTGCAGTATTTCTGTCCCTTTCCGATGTGGTCCATGATTTCGCGTGCGGCCATGGATACTTCCGCAGTATCGATACCGTACGGGCAATAAACCGAACATCTGCGGCACTGCGAGCACTGATGGAAGTACGTGTACCAGTCGTCCAGCACTTCTTTGGTCAAGTCCTCCGCACCCACCAGCCACGGGAAATACTTGCCGGCGAACGTAAAGTAACGGCGATAGACTTTGCGCAACAGATCCTGACGCGCGACCGGCATGTTTTTTGGATCACCGGTGCCGAGAAAATAATGACACTTGTCAGTACACGCCCCGCACTTCACGCAGCCGTCCATGTACACCTGCAAGGCCCTGGACTTACTCAACAGTTCGCCAAGTTTGTCGATGGCCTTCGTCTGCCAGTCATCGACCAGTTCGCCTGGAAAGCCGAGGGCTTCCTGGTGGTCGGGTGCGGCTGGAAATGGTGACGAATGATTCATCGCACCCCGATTCAGCGTCGGAATTTCGAGTGGGATTGCTATTTCTGGTGTGTCGAAATCAGCCATGATCTATTTGCCCGGGACCTTGGTCTGCGGAACAAAATGCCTTTTTTCGCGAGGGTTATCGACCTGATTCCGTCCGGGGCTAAAGAACACGCCAGGAGCGTGCAACAGCTTCGAGAACGGAAAAATGATCAGCAATATGAATACGAGTGCGAGGTGAACAAGCAAGACCGGATCTGCCGGAATCGGTTGCCAATCGAAGTAGAGCAAGCCAAGAATGAACGCTTTCAGCGTCAAAATATCTGTGTGAGCGACGTACTTCATCATGAGGCCCGTCGCTGCGATTCCGATTAGCAGCAATAACATCAGGTGATCGGATGGCGAGGATATATAGCGTACTCGCTCGACCGTGAAACGCCGCACCCAGAGGCCAGCCAGACCCGCGACCATCGCAAAACCGGCATAAATGCCGAACGGTTGAACCCAGCCAACCCAGAACCAGACCGGTTCAGTAAAGTAGCGAAGATGCCGCAAGAGTACCAATAACAATGCAGCGTGGAATATCCAGCCGAATAACCACGTCCACTTGTTCGCCTTGAACAAGCTTTCGAAGAAGACGACTTCTTTCGCCATACGAACGACAACGCCTGCCTGCGTGACGGGCGCTGGCGTTGTCGGGATTTTCAATGGTGCAGGGGTGCGCGCGTAGAGCCGGATTCTAGAGGCAAGCCCGACAGCGAATATAGCCACTGCAAAGTAGAAAAGTACTGCATAGACGGTGCCCAGTACCAAGACAAATTCCCTTCCTAGATACAGCCAGTTGGTTTGGGCAGGCCGGCAATTTTGCACGCCTGCTTGGCCGGGCCGTAAGGAAATAGTTCGTAGAGATATTTGCTATTACCCTTGTCCGCGCCGAGTTTTTTCTTGATCGCCTTGGTCAGGACTCGAACGGCCGGAGCGATCTGATATTCCTCGTAATAGTTGCGCAGGAAGTTCACCACTTCCCAGGCATCGTCGCCCATCTCAATATTTTCTCCCTCGGCAATCAGGAGTGCGAGATCCGGGTTCCAGGAGCTAATATCAATGATATAGCCTTCTTCGTCGGCTTCTACTGTAGTGCCGTTGCATTCATAAGCCATGGCTTACCTCATTATTAAAATAGTTACTAAAATTTATATCCAAGACTGGCTGACATCGTGCTCAGTCACCAGATCAACAAAACCTTCGTAATCGACGACGCTAACGTCCTCGATCAAAGGAATATCACCCAAGCCTCGTGCCGCAACATCGGGACCCAAAACATAAAAACGAAAATCATCTTTCCGGCTAACAATTTTCTCCGCGTGCTCGGCTTTCGCCAACGCCGCATACACGCCATCTTCGATCAGCAACACGACATCCCCGGCATTGGCAAGACGTAAACAGCTGTCCAGCGAATTTTTTTCGGTCGGGGATTTGTTAATGATGTGCAGCATAGTGCTCATGAGCTGAATACCACATCTTGCTGAGCCATGATTTCGCGCAACTGAACTGTAGTTAATACTTCAGGTTCAATAATGAGATCGTCGAGAGTCAGGCCACGAGCTTCCAGTGATTCTTTCTCGACGTAGATGCGTTCAACGTCGTAGTCATCCAGCGCTCTGTAGGTCTTCGAAAAATTCTTGGTCCCGATCTCTGTTGTGTCCTGATTTTTGATCAACTGGTACACACCATCATCCATGAAAACCAGACTTTCGAACTGTTCGAATGCGGCGGTGATGAGTACAACTTCGAGACATTCCAGTGCGTAAATCGTGCCGTGTGGTGGTCTGCGATTTACGTACATGAATCGCTTGACGATCTCCGGGCCAGCTTCATCCCATTCTTCCATTTCACTCATTCCATTAATCCCCGAACACGACCATGCGGTCTGACTGGATACCGGTTTCAACGAGCTGACCCAGTCCTGAAATACGAAATCCTTCTTTCAGTATTTCGTCTTGCACGCCGCGGCGCAGAGCTGCTGCAACACATACAACAAGGTCGATTTTATGTTGCTGGCCAAATTCGGACCACAATACAACAAGGTTCCGGTCATCAGTTTGTGGTTCCGACAGCTTATTAGCGTTGTAGACGCCGTCGTTGTAGAAAAACACGCGGTATATCTCGTGTCCCTTCGCAACTGCTGCTACTGCGAACCGATAGGCGCTGTCTGACGCCTGATGCGTGAACGGGCCTTCGTTGATCAGGATTCCTATCTTCATCAGAAGTGAATATGTGCCGAAGCGTTCAGGGAGTTGCGTCCACCGCGCCAGTCTTCGATCTGGTGCTTGGTGAAAGCCAGGCCGGTCATTTCAAAGAAACGCGGCCAGCCAATACGATCGATCCACTCACCCAAGCGTTCCCAGGCTCGCGCGTCTTCCTTGTAAGCGAACAAGATGGTTTTGACGACTTCGGTCACCTCAGGCCAACGCGGTGCATTGTTGGGTAGATTTGCGGCAACCAATTTGTGAAATGTCGGTTTCGTACGGGCGTTTGAGTGTTTGCCACCAACCCATATCGCCAGTTTGGTCGATTCCGGGCTGTTAATCTGCATGGGCGGGCAGGGTGGGTAACAGGCACCACAACAAATGCATTTCTTTTCATCGACCTCAAGCGAAGGCTTGCCGTTTACCATTGCCGGACGAATAGCTGCAACCGGACAACGTGCGACGACTGCAGGACGCTCGCACACATTGGCCACCAGATCATGGTTGATCTTGGGTGGTTTTGTGTACTGCACGTTAATCGCGATATCACCCTGACCACCACAATTGACCTGGCAACACGAGGTCGTCATACGAACTCTGTTTGGCATCTCTTCGTGCGTGAATTCGTAATGCAGCTCATCCATCAGTGATTTGACGACACCTGACGCATCCGTGCCAGGGATGTCACAGTGCAGCCAACCCTGAGTATGCGAGATCATCGACATCGAATTGCCGGTTCCGCCAACCGGGAATCCTGCTGCATTCAATCGTTCGATCAGCGGTCCCGTTTTATCTTCTGAGGTGACCATGAACTCCGCGTTGCTGCGGGTCGTGAAGCGCATGTGGCCATCGGCGAATTCGTCAGCGAGGTCACACAGCGTGCGTATCGTATGCACATCCATCTGGCGCTGCGTACCGGCTCGAACTGTCCAGATCTCGTCGCCACTCTTAGCCATGTGGTGCAGAACGCCGGGGCGTGGTCGGTCGTGCCAATCCCAGTTGCCGTAGTTTTCTCTCAGCACGGGATGCATTTGTGGAAAAGGGTCCGGAACGCCATGCTCATCCGGCCTGCGGGGTAATTCCGCCTTACTCATTTCATGCTCCTCAATTTATGCTGGCTTATCGGCAGTAACGTTCTTGCGCTCATGCCATTTTCGAGCTTCCTCATCCCAGTCATCCGTGCGTACGTAAGAACTTGTACGCGGATGGTTCACCATATTGGGATCGACATCGACACCAATAGCGTCAAGGAAATTGGGAAGACCAATCCTGTCGATTGTCTCGCCAACGCGCTCGTGCTCGAGAGCATTCTCGGCAAAGAAGTCAACCACGGTCTCGGCGAGATCGTTGAATTTCTCATAATCCTCGTCGCTTTCGAGTTTCATGAACGGCACGATAACCGTGCCCATCGTGTCACCGATCTTCAGTGAGCGTTTACCGCCCATCAGGATTGTTACACCCTTGTCGTTACCCGGAGACAGCGCTTTCGGCATCACGTTGATGCAATGCATGCAGCGAACACAGCTCTTGTTATCGATATCGAGCGTGTCGTCGTCATTCAGGCTGAGTGCACGTGTCGGGCAATTTGTGATCACAGTATCGATCATCTGCTTGCGGCCAACTTTGGCCACGTGTTCTTTGACCCTTTCCTGATCGACCAGCATGTCATCGCGCCAGGTGCCTATTGTCGCGAAATCTGCGCGATGGATGGAATTGACACAGTCGTTCGGGCAGCCGGAAAACTTGAACTTGAATTTGTAAGGCAGTGCGGGTCGGTGCATTTCATCAAGCAGCCCATTGATCGTCGTGCGGTGAGCGCGCACTTCGTCATAACAGGATTGCTCGCAACGGGCGTGACCAACGCAGCTCATTGAGGTTCGCAAAGCCGGGCCGGCACCACCCATATCCAGGCCGATCTTGTTCAGCGCATCAAAGGCTGGTTGTACCTTTTCTGTCTTGCAGCCCTGGAACATGATGTCCCCGGACTGGCCGTGAAGAGCGATCAGGCCCGAGCCGTGTTCTTCCCAGATATCGCACATGTTGCGCAAAAGCTCGGTTGAATAATGAAATGCCGGTGGCGGTTGTACACGCAATGTATGGAATTCCTTGGACTCAGGAAACTCTTCAGGAACTTCAGAGAATCGGGGGATAACGCCACCGCCATAGCCAAAGACACTGACAGTGCCGCCTTTCCAGAAGCCTGTACGGGTCTCATAAGAGTGCTCAAGCTGTCCGACAAGGTCCGTCATCATTTTGGCGCTCGGCTTGTCACCATCGGTCGCCAGTCGCTTCAGGCCAGTTACAAAACTTGGCCAGGGGCCATCTTCCAGCTGATCCAACAACGGAGTCTCGTGCTGTTTTTTCGCCATGATTGTCCCTACCTCTCGTATATTCGAAATTTATGATATATGGTTTCTGTTCGCAGTGCCAGCAGAGGGTCTGTTTGGTCATGAGCGTAGGAAAGACGGGGTCTGTAGCCGAAAAATGTTAGCAACCAGCAATGCCGACTATCGCGATTGGCGTGCCGCAAAGCTTGATCGCTACCCCACAAGCGTGACGGAGCTGCTTACTGAAATCGGTGGACTGGTCGACATAAGCGCCACGCAAAAGGGGGCGATCCTTGCCTGTTGCGAACGAGCAAACATGGCGATTTACACGTGTCGGGAAGCATCAGTAGATCGTAAGGCAATTCGGCTATTCGCCGGCCAGTTCGGCCTGACACAGGTAGATCACCATCTGTGTGCGAACGATGATGGCGTCTCAGAATTGACAGTGGCATCGACAGGCGTGAGAGGCGGCTATGTTCCTTATTCCAGCCGCGGCCTCAGCTGGCACACAGACGGCTACTACAATGTGGAATCAAGAAGGTTGCAGGCAGTGGTGCTGCATTGTGCCCAGGATGCTGCAAAAGGAGGGCGGAACGCCGTGCTGGACCCGGAAATCGCCTATCTGCATCTGCGCGACAGCAATCCGGATTACATCGCGGCCTTCCTGCACCCTGAGTGCATGGAGATTCCAGCCAACAACGGCGCTGATGGTGAAATCCGGCCTGCGGTTTCTGGACCGGTATTTTGGTACGACGAGGCCAGTGGCGCGCTGCGGATGCGCTACAGTGCACGCAAGAAAAATATCCGCTGGCGAAATGATGCGGTGACTAGCGCGGCGCGGGAGTGCTTGTCCGAATTGCTCGGCGATGAAGGCGGCCCTGTTCTGCGCTTCAAGCTGAGGCCGGGACAGGGACTGATTTCCAATAACGTCTTGCATAATCGGACGGCATTTGAAGACACTAAGGAGCAGCTACGATTGCTATATCGTGCCCGCTTTTTCGACAGCATCACAGGCGGCGAGGAAGGAACATGAAAACAATCGAGGTTCATATCAGCGATATCATTATTCAACATCCCGAAATCGACTCGTTCGTTGAATTGATGGACTTTGTAAGTGGTATTACGTCCGACAACATGTTGTTTCTGGATTTTGACGTCAAACCGGACTTTCGCGATACGCCGCGGGACTGGCAGTGGCGGCTGGAAGGGGCTTTCGCGGGTGGCCAACGATGACTGAGGAAATCGTCACGGTGCTGAGCGAGATCGATGCTCCTTATGGCCGCAAAGTGGTGTTGGAGAGTGTCGAGCATTCTGCCGACATGCGTTTGTTAAGAATTCGCATTCGTGAAGGCAGTCGCTTCACGGTGCTGGATATAGATAAAGATACTGCATTGCTCTGGAGCGCGGCCATGACCGCGTGGGCAAGCGAACCCCTGCACTAGCAGGGCGAAGGACTCGAAGTGGATCATCTACCCATATTTCTGAATGTCAAAGGACAACGTGCCTTGGTTGTTGGTGGCGGCACAATGGCAGCGCGTAAAGCCGACTTGCTGGCACGTGCTGGCAGCGATCTAACGGTGCTGGCACCTGAGATGAATGATGACCTGGCCCGCGTAGTGGCGGAATTTGAGATTACTCACAAGACAGGTGAGTTGAGTGCGGACGATGTCAAAGCTTGCGTAATCGTATTCGGCGCATCCGCCGACCACGCGATCAACCTGAAAGTGCATGAACTGGCCACTGCCGCCGGGATACTGGTCAATATTAGCGATACGACGGACCTTTGCGACTTCATTATGCCGGCGATCGTCGATCGTTCACCATTATTGATCTCGATTTCGAGTGGTGGTGCAACACCGTTGTTGACGCGCATGCTGAAAGCGCGCTTTGAAACGACCATACCGGCAGCCTACGGACGTCTGGCCGAGTTTGCTGGCAGTTATCGCGATCGAGTGAAGGAAGCCATAACCAACATGGCCCGTCGTCGTCGATTCTGGGAGACCATGATTGCCGGACCTGTCGCCGAGCATCTGTTTTCAGGCCAGGAGGATGAGGCCACTGCGTTAATGGACAAGCTCCTCGAGGACGCCGCAGTTGAGGGCGACGAGGCGGCGGACGGTGAGGTGTACCTGGTAGGCACTGGGCCCGGTGACCCGGACTTGCTGACATTCCGCGCGCTACGACTGATGCAACAAGCTGACGTAGTCTTGTACGACCGGCTGATCGGTGACGGTATTCTCAATCTTGTACGTCGTGATGCCGATCGGATCTATGTGGGCAAGATGAAAGACGACCACAGTGTTCCGCAGGAGGAAATCAGCGAAATGTTGACCCGGCTGGCTCGAGAGGGGAAGAGGGTGCTGCGGCTTAAGGGGGGTGACCCGTTCGTTTTCGGGCGCGGTGGTGAGGAGATCGCGACGCTGGCAGATAACGGCATCAATTTTCAGGTCATACCGGGCGTCACAGCCGCCAATGGTTGTGCCACCTATGCAGGCATTCCCTTGACGCATCGCGATCATGCACAGGGCTACATCGTTGTGACCGGGCACGAAAAAGACGGTGAGCTCAGCCTGGATTGGGAGAATTTGATTCAACCGCGTCAGACTGTTGTCATCTATATGGGGCTGACATCACTCGGCACGATTACTGACGGATTCTTGAGTCATGGCGCAGATCCGGAGACACCGGCGGCCGTTATCGAAAACGGGACTCGTGTCGGGCAGCGCGTGATTACCGGAACCCTGCAGTCACTGCTCGACAAGGTCACCGAAGCTGAGATCAAAAGTCCAGCCCTGATAATTATTGGCAGCGTTGTTACATTACGAGACAAACTTGCCTGGTTCGAAAGCGGAGACGACGCATGAGTGATGCACTGAAATACCTGATTAAGACCCGCCCGGAAGCCATGGGAGCCTATTTCTCGTTCTTGAAAGAGTCCGGAAAACACCTCGATCCCAAGACTCGCTCGCTTATTTCCGTGATTACGAAAGTAGATAGCCAGACCGAACGCGGTTTACGGCAGTATCTGCCGCGTGCCTTGCGTGACGGCGCCACACCCAATGAGGTTCTGGACGCTATTTTGATGGCTTTCCCAACTTTGGGTCTCGCCAAGATAACCTGGGCGATAGACATCATGTTGGACATGGACATTCCCGAGTTTCGAGCAGAACTGCTGGGAGTCGAACCCGAGTGGCACGATTTGACTGGATGGGATGAGGTCCGGGGAAAGGGCACGACTTACATCGAAGACTGCGATGGCAGAAGTGTCTTTGTCTATAGCTCCGGCGATGAGCACGTTGTGTACGACAGCCGTTGTCCGCATCAGGTCACGAATATCCCGCATCTGGCATTATCCGGGACCCGGCTGACGTGTCCGAAACACCAATGGGTTTTTGATGTGGCAACAGGTGAATGTGTCGAGAAGGGTAGCCGCGGGTTGAACCAGTTTGAAAGCAGGCTCAAAGACGGCCGATTACAAGCTCAATGGTAACCGTTGTTCAATTACGCTGAACCTTAGCTTTCGGATTTGACGTTACTGCAAAACACCTCGTGCAAAGTGGCCATGATCTTGACGGCCTGATCGCCAGACAACGAATAGAATATGGACTGAGCATCCTTTCTGGATTCGACGATGTTTTCGCGTCGCAGGACAGCAAGATGTTGTGACACCGCCGACTGTCCGACGCCAAGCAAACCCTGCAGTTCGCCAACCGTTTTCTCGCCCTCGGAGAGCTGGCACAAAATCATCAGACGCCACTTGTTTGACATCGCTTTCAGGAGTTCGCACGCATTGGTCGCCATATCGTGCAACTCTGCTAATCGTCGAAAGTCATGCGTATCAATCGTAGTTTCTAATTCATTCATAAACTTAGCGCTTCTTATTCAAGTGAACTCAGTAGTTCAAATAAGTGTATGAGCTTATTCTATAGTTTAACCAGTCCATTGTAATATTATGATACGCTAATGTTCTTTTGTGGGCCGATCCCCCTAACTTAAGAGGTGTTATCCGATGTCCAGTGAAGCTCAAGTCGTATCAGACGCTGCGCAAGGCGCTCCGGTCGCCGTTCCAGCGACCAAAAGCATGTCAATCATCGTGACTAAGGGAAGCCTCGACTGGGCGTATCCACCGTTTATTCTCGCCTCGACGGCAGCAGCGATGGGTTTACCGGTTACCATGTTTTTTACTTTCTATGGTCTGCCACTGTTGCTGAAGAAGCTTGACCTGCAGCTGACGGCTTCTGGAAATCCGGCAATGAAAATGCCGATGATGGGTGCACACATGGGGCTACCCAATCTCCTGACAGCAATTCCCGGCGTTGACGCGGCCTGCACCAAAATGATGAAGAATCTGATGAACAAGAAGGGTATCGCATCGATCGAAGATTTGCGTGAGGCGTGTCTTGACGTCGACGTTCGCATGATTGCGTGTCAGATGACCCTGGATTTGTTCGAGTACTCGACAGACGACATGATTGAAGGGCCGGAAATTGGTGGCGCTGCAACTTACATTGAAGTCGCGTCGCAATCCGATATTAATCTTTTCATTTGATCTGCATTGGCGCAGATAGTTTAAACGGAGCTTTACTTAAATGGCTGACCATACGCTTGACGCAAAAGGACTTAATTGTCCGTTACCTATTCTCAAAGCCAGAAAAGCATTAAAAGATGTTGCTGCAGGAGAAACGCTTGAAATTCTGTCCACGGATCCTGGATCTGTCTCCGACTTCGAGGCCTTCTGCCGGCAGACCGGTAACGAATTACTTGAGTCGTCAAATGACGATTCGGTGTTTCGATTCGTTATCAAACGTCCAGCTGCGTAGGTTAGATAAATGATAGCGGGACGCGAACGCCTCTGTTCGCGTCCTTAATTCCAGAAATAACGCCACAGGCCTCCAGTTTCGATGTCCATTTCCGAATTATTCGGTGCCTTATGGAATAGAAGATGGCTGAAGTTCGTCTGGCTCAAGTAGCAACGAACTAGAAACAACATTTGAAGGGGATAGTCTAATGTTCACAAGCAATCCGTTCGCAGAACTAACGGCGTTTCTGCCGACTGTAGCGATGCAGATTTATATTGCCTTGATGATACTTGCGGTTTTTGTTGGAACGGTTGCCGACATGCTTCACAAGAACAGCGGCAAGTATTTCGCGCAGCGACAAAAGAAGTCACAGGCAGCAGCGACCAGGAAGCTTAGTGGCGCAGATAAAGCCTCACTGGCTATCAAGACCATCGCGGTCGAGGTTGCGACCGCTGGCGAATTCTGCAACGTGCAAAGACGGATTTCCCATTTGCTGATGTTCTACGGCTTCATTTTCTACCTGGTCACGACCGTCATCATGATTTTCGCTTATCCAACGAACGCGACGCCTACGCCGGCGATCATTCCGCTGCTGTGGAACATTGGTGTCATCTCGCTCCTGATCGGTGGCTACTGGTTTTTCTTCCTACTCAGGGTCAACGTGGCGAAAGACGGCCAACCTGTTTTCCGTCTCGTGATGGCAGATCTGTTTATTGTGACCTTGCTCGGCAGCGTCACCTTCGCGTTCATCTGGGAGATAGTACAGACAACGGGCAACCTGACCGCGACCAAGATCGTCTTCGGTTTCTATATCTTATTTACCACGCTGTTGTTCGGTTCTGTTCGCTGGTCGAAGTTAGCTCACATGTTCTTCAAGCCAGTGGTGGCCTTTCAACGAAGGGTCGAGGAGGCAAGCGGCGCTTCCACTCTTCCTGCAACTCATAACGAACGGAGTTAATCGAGATGCCTACTTTTGTTTATATGACAAGCTGTGATGGTTGCGGAGAGTGTGTGGATATTTGTCCTTCCGACATCATGCATATCGACCCTACACACAGACGGGCTTTCAACATCGAGCCTAATTTCTGCTGGGAATGCTACTCCTGTGTGAAAGCCTGCCCACAAAACGCGATCGACGTTCGAGGTTATTCCGACTTCGCTCCGCTGGGACACAGTGTTCGACCAATTCGTGATGAAGAAAAAGCGACTATTCAGTGGAAAATCAAGTTTCGGGATGGCCGCGAAAAGAATTTCGAATCGCCGATCCGCACCACGCCATGGGGATCTATCAAGTCAGCATCCGATTACGAAGCGCCCAGTCAGGAGGCTATTAACTCCCAGGAGCTTGCGCACGAACCGGCTGGACTCAACATCGATGAGCTGCCCGCGTTAACTCCGGACCAGCTCAAGCAAGGAGTAATGTAATGGGACTGTTCTCAGGGAAAAAAACAGTATTCGTGGATTCCGATGTCCTGGTTATCGGCGGCGGTATGGCGGGCTGTGGAGCCACCTACGAATCAAGATTTTGGGGACGCGATAAGAAGGTTGTCGTTGTAGAGAAAGCAAACATCGAGCGCAGTGGCGCAGTGGCGCAAGGCCTGTACGCCATCAATTGCTACATGGGCATGCAATGGGATGAGAACCAGCCCGAGGACCATGTCCGATACGCTCGCAACGACCTCATGGGTCTCGTGCGCGAGGATCTCGGCTACGATATCGCCCGCCATGTAGACGCCACCGTGCATATGTTCGAGGAATGGGGTCTGCCGATCATGAAAGATCCGGAGACCGGTCGGTACATGCGAGAGGGTAAATGGCAGATCATGATTCACGGCGAAAGTTACAAGCCGATCGTCGCTGAAGCAGCTCGGAAAGCCGCCACCAAAGTCTACAACCGGATCATGGTGACCCATCTGTTGATGGACAAGAAGAAGGAAAACCGTGTCGCTGGCGCCGTTGGTTTCAACGTTCGCACCGGTGAGTTCTACGTGTTCCGCGCCAAGGCAGTTATCGTCGCAGCTGGTGGTGCGTCGCACATTTACAAGCCCCGCTCGGTAGGCGAGGGCATGGGGCGAACATGGTATGCCCCCTGGAGCAGTGCCTCGGCTTATGCGCTTCCGATTCTCGTCGGCGCAAAGATGACACAGATGGAGAACCGCATCGTCCTGACTCGTTTCAAGGACGGCTACGGTCCGGTCGGCGCCTATTTCCTACATCTGAAGACGTACACCGAAAACGCGTATGGGAATGAATACGAGTCCACCTGGTACGAAAATACCAAGGCACTGGTCGGGGATTACGTTGACCGTCAACCGGTACCGACCTGCCTCAGAAATCACGCGTTCCTGGAAGAGGTGAAGGCTGGGCGAGGGCCCATCCGCATGGTTACCAAAGAAGCGTTCCAGGATCCGCACAAGGAGACCGTTGGCTGGGAGAACTTCCTGGGCATGACGGTCGGGCAAGCGGTCGTCTGGGCAGCACAGAATATCGATCCCAAGGAGATCAATCCGGAGCTAACCACGTCCGAGCCTTATGTCATGGGCTCTCACGCCACCTGTTCCGGTGCGTGGGCGAGTGGACCGGAAGATTATGCTCCCGACGAGTACCAGTGGGGCTATAACCGTATGATGACCGTCGATGGACTCTTCGGCGCCGGCGACACCATCGGTGGCACCGCTCACAAGTTCTCATCCGGATCGTTCGCTGAAGGCAGAATTGCCGGCAAGGCGGCGATCAAGTACATCGATGACCTCGGCAAAGATGCACCGGAAGTCAGCGAGGATGAGTACCAGAAGCTCAAGAAGGTGGTGTACCAGCCCATGGAGAACTATTCCGTTGGGCGCAACGAAATCGTTGCCGGGACTGTTTCGCCGAGCTACCTGTTGCCACTCCACGGCTTGCAGCGCCTTGAGAAAATAATGGACGAATATGTCGGCGGTATCAGTGCTCACTACATCACTAACGAGCCGCTGCTCACGCGCGGACTGGAGCTGCTGGAGATGCTCAAGGAAGACCTCGATCACCTCGGTGCCGAGGACCTTCATCAGCTGCAGCGGGCGTGGGAGCTTCAGCATCGGGTCCTGGCGTCTGAGTCCGTGACTCATCACACGATGTTCCGCAAGGAAACCCGCTGGCCGGGTTACTACTATCGTGGCGATCATATGAAACTGGACGATACCGATTGGCATTGCTTCACCTTGTCCCAATACAACCGTGAAGCGAATGAGTGGACGATGGAGAAGGCGCCCGTTTATCACATTGTCGACTAGGGGTGAGTGATCCGAACGATCCTTGCCTTTTCTGCACACCACGCGGGGTGACGGGGAGTAACGCGCTGGCGTACAGCACGCGCGACAGCTACCCCGTCAGCCCGGGTCATTCCCTGATCATGCCGTTCCGGCACTGTTCCAGCTTCTTCGAGCTCACCCCTGAAGAGGTGACTGCTTGTATGGAGCTGGTGGCGGCCGAGCGCAAGATAATTGACGACGAGTTCAGTCCCGATGGCTACAATATCGGAGTGAATGTGAATGCAGCCGCGGGACAGAGTATCTGCCATGTCCACATCCATTTGATTCCTCGTTACAGGGGTGACTCCGCTAATCCACAAGGCGGTATACGGCACGTTCTTCCGAAAAAGGCCTATTACTCCCGGGACAGCTCAAAACACGAGGTTTAGCATTAGCAGCGAAACCACCAGGAACAGGATGGTCATGACGCTGCCAGCGCGAAGGAAGTCAGAAACCCGGTAGTCGCCCGGTCCCATGATCAAGGCATTGACCTGGTGAGTGGGAAGCAGAAATGAATTGGAGGTCGATATCGCAACCGTCAACGCAAACATGGCGGGGTCGGCACCCGTTGCTAACGCCAGGTTGATCGCGAAAGGCGCCAACAACACCGTGGCGCCGACATTGGACATGACCAGTGAAAAACCACTGGCGAGGAGGGCAACCATCGCCTGCAAGATCCAGGGGGAGACCTCTCCGATACGTGCCAGCATGTGCTGAACGACATATTGTGCGGTCCCCGTGGACTCGACTGCGATTCCGAGTGGTAGCAGCCCGGCAAGCAGGAATACTGTCTTCCAACTGACGGCTTTGTATGCGTCATCCATGCTCAAAACGCCTGACACGATCATGCCGATAGCACCTGTCAGGAGTGCGACAGGCAGCGGTATGTTGGTGAATATGATCATGCCGATCGCGAATGCAAAAAAGCTCAGCGCCAGAGCCAGTTTGTACGGCTCGCGTTGTTCGCGGGGATAGTCGGTTGTTACAATGACGAAGTCCCGATTCTGTTCGAGTCGTGACAGGTTTTCCCAGCGCGTGTGACAAAGCAGCATGTCGCCTGCAGCGAACGGAACAGTGGCGATCTGGTCCGTAATCGCCTTGCCGGCGCGAACAATGGACAACAGGCTAAGCCCATAGGTTGTCCGAAAAATCAGCTCTCTCGCCGTTCGGCCAACTACATCGGAATTCGGTGGCACCAGAATTTCCGCTACGCCGGCGATCGAATGTGTTAGCAGGTGCCGGAATACGCGAACTTTGGGCCGCAATGTCAGTTCGCAGGTCTCCACGAAGTTGCTGAGCTTGTCCGGCTGCGCGATGACAGCGAGAATTGCAGGAACTGCAATCGGCGCCTCTACTGACGGAGAAACAAGTACCTTACCAGCGTACTGTATAGCGACGATACGTACGTCGTATTCCGTTTGCACGCTGGCAATATCCATCCGGGCGAGTTTGCTGCCCTTGGGGACTTCAATTTCGCGAACGGCTGTGCGAATTCCATGCAAGTTACGCATATAGCGGGTGGTGCCTGTTCTGCGAGATGCGCTGACCGTATCGCCCTCCGGTAACACCCACTTGCCGAAGTAAACGAAAAAGGCCAGGCCGCTGCCGACCAGCGCAAGACCAATCGGGGTCACGGAAAAGAGGCCAAAATGTTGCATTGCCTGATCCGGGGCGAGATGCAGATTGGCGTTGTCGATCAGGTCGTTAAGCATAATTAGTGGGCTCGATGCGACCAGGGTCATCGTACCGCCGAGGATGGCACAAAATCCCATTGGCATAACGAGCCGGGACATGGGCAGCCGGGTACGCGAGGATATTCGCGACACGACAGGCAGGAATAACGCCGCCGCGCCAATATTCTGCATAAACGATGAAATGACAGCGACCGATCCTGCTGTCAGCGATACGATCTGCTTCTCGGTCTTGCCGCCGTAGTGCAGGATCGCCCAGGCTACGCGCTCCATTACGCCAGTCTTGTCGAGGCCGGCACCCAGAATCATTACGCCGATAATGGAAATAACAGCGTTACTTGAAAAGCCGGAAAACAGTACGTCGTGGGCCAGTAATTCCTGCAACCCGGGTACGAAATTCGACAGGCCCAGAAGCGTCATGATCAGTACTGCAGCTACATCGACACGCAGTAACTCTGTCGCGAATATGAAAATGGCAAAAGCCACGATCGACATCACGATGACTATTTCGGGGGTTAGTACGGGGAGTAAATCCATTGTTCAAGTATAAATGGATTGGCCGACGTTTATTAGGATTTCTTAATATACCTACAGCAGGAAGGCCCGACGTGCGGGTCTTCAAGTATCGGTTGGCGTGAGCGTGCTTCTTATCTCAATCTATGTCGTCGAGAGTAAAAACGCCCCCTGATAGGGGGCGTTAAATTGTATGGTGCCCAGAAGAGGACTTGAACCTCCACCTACATACGTAGACTAGCACCTGAAGCTAGCGCGTCTACCAATTCCGCCACCTGGGCATTTCACTAACCAATCAGGTAATTCAATCTTACTTTCAAACGGCAGATACGACAAAACCATACCAGTCGCATTGCCCGTGGTCGACCTCACCTTGTAACCGCGTGATTCTTCGGTAGATAATCATCACGAGTTACATAGGCCTACTAGCACCTGAAGCTAGCGCGTCTACCAATTCCGCCACCTCACCGCGTACAATTGGAGTACGGCGGGGTGGCGCACTGTACTCAAAGCAGGCGCGGTCTGTCAATTACAACTCACTAGTTATATATGCGGAGCTGTATCACTTGGTACAAAAGCCCAGAAACACGAAGAAAAAGTCCAAAAGCACGGCAAAGACCCAATCCAGAAGCAAGGCCAAAAGCAAGGTCAAGGGAAAGCCGTACAAACACCCGATTCCGAGCCAGAACGATCTGATCGACTTCCTGACAGACGTCGGCAAGCCGCTTAAGGCTGAGCCTATATTGCAGGCGTTCAGTCTAAAGGGTGAGCGAACGCGTTCGCTGTTGGTGGATCGGCTGCAGAGCATGGTCCGGGCCGGGCAAATCCTTGAGAACCGGCGTGGCGAGTTCTGCCTTACAGCCAAACTGGACCTTGTTACCGGCAAAGTGAGTGGTCATCGGGATGGCTTCGGCTTTGTTATTCGGGACGATGGCGAGCCCGAGGACGTCTATCTTTCTGCCAG
>RCNF010000820.1_pt1 | contig 17958 bp, 14 predicted proteins | sample 2041311 | NCBI WGS metagenome assembly RCNF01 (sample SAMN09708228, study PRJNA481090) | Marine sediment metagenome, whole genome shotgun sequencing project. | biome: marine sediment; feature: ocean; material: sediment; isolation source: Sewage treatment plant 2 marine sediment (STP2) ... | reverse complement strand
GCATTGCAGGGCCCAACGGCGCGCGCGTCTTCACCCGTCTGTCCGAGAAGACCCTGCGCGTCGGGTTGCCAGGCGCCTATAGCTATGACGGCTTTCACAAAACTGTGCTGCCCCTCATTCCCGAAGTCGCAGCGCAAGCAGCACTTGATCGCATTGTGTTCGCGGGCGGGTGCAGCGAAAGCTCGGATGTTTCGTCAGCTACGTTAGAGGCCGACATAACCAAGCTATATTATGAAGACTACATAGCGCAGTGGGACGGCCTGCTGCGTGACATCCGACTGGCACCGATCACCGATCTGAACACTGCGCGCAACAACCTCAAAGATCTGTCCTCTGCTGACAGTGCCCTGAACCGGTTGCTGATGGCCGTCATCGCAGAAACCCATCTGAGCAGAAGCGACGAAGCCGAAGGCGGTGGCGCCGCCAACAGCGGCCTCCTGAAACTGGCGCAAAAGCGGCTCAAAAAACTAAACAAGCTTGCCAAAGTCGCCAAGTCGGTTGCGCCAAGCGGCGGCAAAGCGCAGGAAATTCCCGGCGCAGTGGTGGCGGATCATTTCGCCCCACTGCGTGCTTTGATACAGGAGGTTGACGGCCAACCGCCGCTTTTCACCGACACTGTTGCCGCGCTCACAGCGCTCTCAAACGAGTTGCAGACAGTCTCTGCCAGCCCTGATCCCGAGGCTGCGCTTTTGGCGCGCGGCGGGCTGCCGCAACTGACAGGAGCGGTTGCAAACGAGGCCACGTCACTGCCTGATCCAATCAACGCCTGGATTGGCGGAATTGCCGGGGACACCATCGCGGTGACACGCGATGCGGTCATTGCGCAGCTCAACGCCCGATGGCGCGCCGACGTCTTGCCCTTCTGCACCTCCGCCACGTCCGGGCGATATCCGTTTGATCAAACCAGCCGCATTGACGTCAACATATCCGATTTTGCCCGACTCTTTGAACCTGACGGATTGATCGATGGTTTTACCAAAGACAACCTGTTGGCCTATATCGACACGACAACCAAGCCATGGTCATGGCGCGCCGATTTCGGTCTGGATAGCAAAACCCTGCAACCGTTCGAGAACGCGCGCGCCATTCGCAATGGCCTGTTTGCTGGTGGTGCCGGTCCGATCATGGCATTTACGTTAGAACCCAAAGACCTCAGCGCCAATGCCTCTCGTACAACCCTGAATGTGGATGGGCAGTCGCTGGTCTATTTCAACTCGGCTGCCCGACCCACTGCGATGACATGGCCCGGTTCCGACGGAACTAACATGATAACCCTGTCCTTCTCACCTGTAGACGGTACGGCCGAGGCGATAACATCCGAGACCGGGGCATGGGCCATTCTGCGCCTGTTCAGAAAAGGCCAGCTCAGAAAAACTGATTTGCCCGAGTTGTTCAAACTCAGGCTTGGGGTCAGCGGGTTCTCGGCAGATTTTGAACTTAGGGCGAACAGCGTTGAAAACCCGTTTGATCTTGGAATGTTCGGGTCATTTGTATGTCCAAAGGGATTCTGAGTTCGCACCAGGCCGGGTTGTTCGGAAAACTCCCGATGACAGGTGACTTCCTGTCGCGCGGGTTGCCCACAGGGTTGCGGCCAGTATTTGATCGATGGCTAACAGCCAAATTCACCCTTCAGGAAAAAAACAGCTGGCCGCAATCTGGCTACCGCGGCGCTTTTGCTTGGAATGAAGCAGTAGTGTGCGCGCTGGTCATGCCAAGCCATGACAAGCTTGGCCGCGATTTTCCATTGTCGGTTTGTTTTGTCGTCCCGCCGAACGGTGTGTCAGTTGCAGGCATAGACCATTGGTGCGATGCAGCGCTGCCGCCTGTTATCAAAGCGCTGGGCGGCTTTATGTCGGCCGAGGAGTTGCTGGACCAAGTTCGTCAAATACCCCTCCAACAAGGGGCAAGTGACCTTCCAGAGCTTCCAGTAATCTGGTCAAAAACAGATCAGGCGCCCGTTAGTTCTGACTGATTTTGCTGCCCTTCATGGTGATATCACTGCTCGCTTTGACATTGATTTTTCCGCTGCCCTTTATGCCGATGTCTTTACCCTCAATCGCGATGGTTCCATCCTTCTTCATCATGATTGAGGCAGATCCACATTTCAGCGTGATCTGATCCGCAACATCAAAAACAAGCGTTTTGCCGACCTTTGCGGCCATGTCCTCACCCACGGACAAAGTATTCGCTTTCGCGACACTTGTCGTACACGCGCCACCAACGGACACGCTGCTGTCGGCTCCGATTTGAACCGTTTGATTTGACCCGATCTCAATCGATTGATTAGCCCCTACGTTGATGGTCTGATCCGAGCCTATGGTCCAACTGTCACTGGTACCGACACTATGGCTTTGCGATGCCCCCACAGAGACATCTCGCGTAGCCCCTACTGATTGGCTTTGCGCTGCCCCAACGGTGCGGGTCTCTGCTGCCCCTACAGTATCGACCCGGGCGGCCCCGACGGTGATCGTCTGCACAATACCAACGCTCTGAGTATGATTGCTGCCAATTGTCTCGGTCGAGTTTGAGCCGATTGAAATTTTTTCGTCCACACCAACAGTGAGGCTGCGGTTGGTGCCGACCGTTTCGGTGTCGTTGTTGCCAATGGCAACTGACCGGTCGACGCCGACGGATGTTTCTTTGTTGTTACCCACATCCTCAAACCGATCGACACCGATCGACTGGGTCGAGATATTGTCGACCCGTTCAGACATATCATGCTGGATCAACCGGGATTCATCGTTCTTGACCAACTCGGTGTGATCTTTCTCGGCCTGAAAATAGACCTCTTCGCTGCCAGCCTTGTCCTCGAACCGCAATTCGTTAAACCCGCCGCCACCCGGCGACGAATTCGATTTCCAACCAGATTGGGTCGCGTTGTCGGGCAGCCCATACGGCGGCATTTGTGACGCGTTGTAGACCCGCCCGGTGATCAGCGGTTGATCGGGATCGCCCTCCAGAAAGTCAACGATGACCTCTTGCCCGATACGGGGGATTTGAATAAATCCCCAACCGGCCCCGGCCCAGACCGAACTGACGCGCACAAAACAAGATGCGTTTTCATCGCGGGCCCCTAACCGGTCCCAGTGAAACTGGACTTTCACTCGCGCGTATTCGTCCGTAAAGATCTCTTCGCCGCCCGGCCCCACAACCGTGGCGGTTTGCGGCCCGCGCATCACCGGTTTTGGTGTGCGCCGCTCCGGCCGAAACGCGATCGAACTTGGGGCAAGCTGCAACGTAACTTCAAAACCCTCGCCTTTTCTGTCCGTGCCCGAGGCATATTGATCATCCCACATCGCATAATCCACCCGCAGAATGGCAAACTCGTCATTTTCTGCCTCGCGGGGATATTCGACCAGCGCAAAGGTCACACCGGACCATACACCATTGACCGTCCCTGCGGCCTGAACCCGTTGTGCCGGGGACTGGAGTTCTTCAATCCGGATGGCGGAAAGTATGTCCCCTCGACTGAGTTCAGTATGATTACTCGGGTAGTGATAAGCCTCTCCATCATCCAGTTCATGGCCCAAGAGGCTCTCGGACTTTGACATCAGATCGGCGGCAGGTTTGGTGAAATCGTAATCGGTATGGCTCGCAGTTCCGGTCTGAACCGACGCCCGACGGGTCCATTGTGTGATGTAGTCCCCGTCCTGAAACGTCAGCAGCTTGTCCGGTTGAAATTTTATCTCATCCAGATCCGGATTTGGCACAAGTTTTGTGACGGTGTCGGTCAGGACAAGCGTGTGTTCCCCGTCGTCATAATCGAAGAAATAGAAGATCCCTTCGTGCTCCATCAGGCGCTGGACAAAGTGCAGATCACTTTCGTCGTACTGAACGCAATATTCTCTTGGGTCGTAGGTCTCTTGCAGCCGCTTTTCAAACTTGGCAGTTGGATATGAGCCAAAGATCTCTTCAATGATCTCGATCACGCTCATGTTTTGAAATATCCGGTTGTCAGAAGTCTTGGACAGAAACCAGAGCCACGGGCGCAGAACGGCCCCGTAATGGGCAAACCCGTCGGTGATGTCCTCTAGCGAAAACTCCGCAACTAGCCCGTGAAAGAAGCGCTCCCTTTCATCTTTACCAACCCGGACAGTGATCGGGTGCCCCAGCAGATCTTCTGCTTTTATGTCCATATCTTCGCTGACCATCGCTAGATCAAAGGCAAAGCACTGGCTGACTTCATCAAACCCTGTCATTTGCGCAAACATCAGGTCTTCATCAGGCAGCGGGGTTTTCACTGAAATTTGTCGATCTTCGAACATAATAATTCGACCTCTCGAAATAGGGTGGCGCATTGTGCCCTGTGGAAATCACGCCCCAGTATAGCGCAAAAATAGGCGATCGTCGAAATTAGGCTAGGGCCAAGAGCAAAAGACTGATCGAAGCCGTCAGATGACCAGTCTGAGCCCTTTGCCTTCATTTGTGCCCGCCGCCGAAAATTCACACTTTGAGTCCAAACTGGCGCTGGTCTACAATTGATCAATGTCCGCTTAGGTCGAATAATTTCTAACGAATCGCGAAAACAACCGCCCGTCGGTCACCGCAAAACCAAGGGCAATTATGGCAAAACCAATCCATGCTTCCGGTGCCATTCGCTCATCAAGAAACAACACACCGAGGCCAATTGCGAATGGTGGGATCAGAAGCGTAACCAGCATAAGATTTGCCGCTCCAGCCTTCTCGAGAATGGCAAAGTAAAGAAAGTACGCCAGTGCAGTCGACAAGACAGCCACACCTAGCAATGCTCCCCAAACATCAGCCGAAAGCGCAAGCTGTGGTGGACCGTCAACGACAAACACAATCGGGATCATCAGAACTGTGCTTCCAAGCAGCATGCCGAGAGCGTTCATAAGCGGAGGTTGACCAGCAAGCGTTGTTTTCCCCCAGACACTGGCAAACGCGTAGGAAAGGGCCCCGCCAATCACCGCCAACTGAGCCAAATTGCTGGGATTGAAACCCGTTAGAACATCTGGGCCCATGATGAATGCCACGCCAACAATGCCTAACCCCGCGCCGACGATTTTCTTAGTCGTCAGTGGCTCGTCAACCAACAACAGACCTGCGACCACTGCTCCAAACATTGCCGTGGTGCCATTTAGGATCGAAGCCAAGCCGCTTTCGATTTGCGTCTGCCCCCAGAAAATAAGCGAGAAAGGAATTGCATTGTTGAGTGCGCCCATCACGAGATAGGCCCCCCAGACACGGTTGGAACGCGGAACAATAATTTTCCGCAAGCGCACAATCAAGGCTAAAATCGGCACCGCCCAGAACACCCGGTGGAGCGTAATCGTGAGTGGCGGAACTTCACGAAGCGCGATTTCCGCGAAGAAAAATGACCCTCCCCATACCGCAGCAAGCAGCAACAACAGGATCGTGCTGTTTAGGTCCATTGTTGTTGACAGTTTCGAGTTCATACAAAGCAATCAAAATTGAGTTCTGGGCGCATTCTACCAACGCACGGCCAATGGGCGACCCGTTTCTTGCTAAAAAACGCCACCTCTCGTGGAGGCAGCACAAACAATGATGTCTAAAAGCGATCTTTCGAAATAAAACCCTCGAATGGTAACAAAGTCCGCACAGCGGACCTTAACAGTAGTCGAATTCTATGGGTTCTGATCCTAGAGGGCCGGCGGGCAGGTTAGATCTTGCATCAGCTTTCGGCCTGAAACCGGATTGGCCGCATTGTCAAAACTCATCTCGACAAACAACCGGCCTTGCGGCGCGCGCATGTCGATCAGGTATCTTTTCCCCTCGTTTCGGCTGCGCAGTCGCATCCCATCCAGCAACCGAAACAAGCCCCACGGTCCTACCTCTCTCAATCGCGCGTCTGCACTTTTGTCCTTGAAGCTCAGCTCAATCCCGTTGACCGGAACCGGCCCTGGCCAATCAAGTGTCTCGGGTGCACCAGTTGCTCTGACCGGGGCACCCTTGCCGCCGATCGCCATGAAGGCCTGCCCGCGCTCGGCCAATGCTGCCAGCTTCATCGGGCGGCCAAGCTGCTGTGCGGCGTCAAAATACGCCTCCGAGATCGCTCGGGTCCTGTGAAAGAAGACCGCACTCTCCGGCGTCAGGCCGGTCAGCCTCGCCTCAGGTTTCCAGCGCCACGGCGTTGCGTCAACGTCCAGATAACGCAGCGCTTCGGCGCGCAGAAAAACATCGATCACCCCCCCGGGGGCCAGCAATTCTGTAAAGCCAGCGATATCTGCATCCGGCCCTTGCCCAAAGGGATAACGCCCATTCATCACAACACGACATAACGGATAGACATTGGCCTGCCACCGGCGCGTCAGCGGATTGGTCAAAAGACTGGAATGGGCAATCGCCGTTTGCGCCAGCACATCTTCGACAATCTGAACCACAACGACAGGTGCTTGCTGCAAGGCAGAAATTGAACGCGCGCGTTGTTGCAAGGTCATCAATCGTTCTACTCCGCGCTCCTCGTCGACCTCAATCGACCCAAGAGCCACATTCAAACCCGCAAACAGGGCCGAAATATCTGCCATCTTGCCGCGCTCGACATATTGGATCATCGGGCCAAATTCGGTGACGATCTTCAACTGCGTTTCGTGGCGGCGGTTTCTGTCTGCGCCTCCGGACTGAACCCAGACTTCCCGTAATACTTCGGTCAGCGGAGAATTTTCGACCGCCAATCTCCCTGAGATCAGAATCGAGCTTTGGGCATCCTCAAACGGCCGCACACGAAGATCAGTCAACCAGTCTTTCCAGAATGCCACAGTCTCTTGTTGCAATCGGTCCATTACAAGATCTGGGGCTTCATTCTGCCGGGCCAGCGGCTGCCTAAACAGATCCGTTGCCACTTGTCGACTGCGCTGGACGGCCAGCCCAACGCCAAATTTCTCGGCATAGGTCCAGCCAACTGCCGTAAAGATACCCGGCACTGGCAAATTCAAAGCTGTACCCGACCGCCGCAACACCACATCTGATAAACCGGGCACGGCCCGGTCCGCGACCCAGCCTGGAAGACTATTGGCTCCTTCTGACCTCAGGAGTTCAAGCCATGCGCGGGTGGGCTCGTCAACCTCAGAGGCAAAGGCACGGGCCTGATCCAGTATCTCGGGGTCAGGTTTGGGTAGGGTTGCGTCGGGATCCAGATGCATGCCTGCGATATGAGGCGCAAGGCCTGCTATCTGCAATTCGGCGGCCTGATCCCTGACCCACCCCGCCAGATAGATGTCCGACCACTCAGCCTGTTCTTCCAGAATGGTCCAGGTTCTGAGCGCATCATATAGCTTCAGGCTGTCTCCTTCGGTCGCCAGAACTTCAGCCACTGCTTCAGCGATGGCGGGTGGAACACGCGCAGTGACTGCGGCATCGTAGCGGGCGCGCACGTGTGCCTCTTTGCCTAGAAACGACAGGCTTACATACCGGCCAAGAGGGGCATCTTCGGCAGCGCGCAAGGCCCGCTGCATCGCAGCGTGAAGTCGATCCAGGCCCTCTGCAAGGCTTGAGTCTGCGGTAGCCTCGCTCATTCCGATAGTCTCAACCTCCCGTTGAAACGCCGCAAATAGTTTGGACTGATAGCGATACTCTAGAACCGACGCATAGGCCGCGACAGCAATCGCAAATCCGAGCACGCAAAGCACCGAAAACAGCGCCCATGACGACTGAGTCCTTTGCCGTCCGGCACGACGTTTTGTCTGCGCACGCCCAATAACGGTTTCAAGAAATTCGGCCACCGGAGTGAAATCACCTCCCTGGTCGCGCGCGGTTTGGGCAAAGCCACCAATTGTGTCCCAAGACATATCGCGCCCATCAAAAAGCGTCCGATGCGACGCCGCAGACCACGCCCCTACATCCACACCCGGCACTTGTCGAACCGCATCGTCAATCAGAACCGCCAAGGCATAACGTGCTGGCGGAACAGTTGACGCAAGCGCACCGGTTTTCAACATCTGGTCGTCAAAACCCGCCAGCAAAGCCCTCGCTTTGCCCAACAAGTGGTCGCGATCCGCGAGGCTGTTACTTTCGATCTCGGCGACGAACTGAAAAACCGGGCCAGACGCGGCCTGAAAACCAGCCGCATGATGATCGGATTTGCGCGATTTATTCAACCGCTATAGCTGCCCTTCGGCAGCCCATTTGCGAAGGGTTTCTTCGCCGACTTCAAAATGCATGGAATCCTCGCGGTTATATGTCGCGCCCCAGAACCAGCCTTCTTCATTGAATAGCTCCGCCAAAATCAACAAGCCGAATTGGGTACCGCCGTCGCCAAAACCGTCAAGCTTGCCCTCAAGCTTCAAATCAATCGCCGTCCCCCAACTGTGATTGGACACTGAAGAGCTTGATCCTCGGATCAGCCGCACGCACAACGCACCGGCGGTCCCGACTGCGGCATGGATGTCCGGATCAGTCGCCTGCAATCGCGCCATGATCCGTTCCAGCGACTCCAATGCAGGTTTGATCATCGTCACCCGGATGGGCCCAACCTGTCGGGTTTCCACCAGGGCTTTGAGGGCTGCATTGGTGACCGGCTGGCAATTTGTGCCATAGCTTGACCGGGGCTGACCCAGAACGTCCAACATCGTACGGTTACGCGGTTGGGTGATCCCGGTGTTAAATCGCGCTTTCGCCAACAGCATCTCTTCTGTCAGATCTTCGGTATCAGCATGTTCTCCGATCTGGCCAGCGGCATCTATCCCTTCGGTCGTGACCGGAGCCTGCCCCTCGTCAGACCGGGCCGCCAGAACTGCCATATCGTCCCGCAAGCGCGATATATCGGTGCGAAGCTGCCTGATCTCACCCGCCATTCGGGTCTGCTCGGCCTGCGCGGCCTGTACCTGCTCTTCTGCGCGTCCAACCCGCAGTTCTGTCCCGACATCCGCAGTCTGAAGCAGGACTCCCACGATGGCAAACACAATGGCCGCAACAACAAGGCCGATGGCAATAATGACAGGGCCGATTAGGTTGCCTTGTTGCATAATCAGTTCTCCGCAAAAATGACGGTGATCACGCTGACATTGTCAGGCGCTCCGTTTTCCAGAGCATTTCCGATCAGAGCTCGGCAGATCTCATCCGGCGTTTGCCCGGCTCTCAGATGATCACAGATAGCCTGATCCGCAACACAGGCCGTTAACCCATCGCTGCACAAAAGAACGCGGTCTCCAGGCGCCACCAGAAGCGTTGCAAGCTCGGGATCAAGCTCATCATCTCCGCCAACGGCTCGGGTCACGACGTGGGCCTCCGGGTGGTTGGCTGCAGCGTGGCTTTCAAGAACGCCGGTGTCGATCAGACTTTGCACAACCGTATGATCCCGGGTCAAAAGCCGCAGCCGGCCATCGCGCAAAAGATACGCCCGACTGTCCCCGGCCCAGACAATGTGGGCCACGGCCCGCTCAACAACCATGACCACAACCGTGGCTCCCATGATCCCGGCCCCGGATGTGACAGCGCGGGCAACAACGGCGGCGTTTGCACGGCCAAGCTGGGCAATGACGGCCTCGGCCGGTGCACTATCAAGCGTCAGGTCCGCGAGGTATTCTGTTACGATGTCAGAGGCTACATCACCGTTGCCATAGCCCCCCATGCCATCAGCAACCGCCCAAAGCACACCCTCCGGATCAATCAGGATTGCATCTTCATTGCGTTCGCGCACCAGTCCCCGATGGCTCAGCCCGGCACCGTTGGCAGAAAGTGGGGCGACATTGCTCAACGGAACCCGTGTAATGGGACTCTGCATCAGGCGCCTGCCAGTGAAGCAATAGGGACAGTCGATGAAGTGTGTTCAAGATCCACGCTGACCCCATAAATCAACAAAATTGTATATTTCTCGAGAATACAGTAAAATGGTACTCAGTTTAATTCATTTTTTAGGATAATGCTGATGCGTTTTGCAGCTGTTGTGGCGACCTTACTGGTAATCGGTTCTTTTGGCACTACCGCCGTGGCCCAAAACTATAGCGATCAGGAACTGCTGGAGTTGTTCCAGACCCAGCGTGATGCGTTCAACGCTGCCGCGCAAAGCACGACGGGTGCAACTCGCGGCCTCAAACTGGTGACGGTTGACAGTGTGGCGGCCCCGACGACCAACGAGACAGCGACGGTCACGGCCCAGTCCGACACCGCTACGTCGAGCCCATCATCAACAGATCCCAACGCTCCACTGGTGCCACAAAAGGTGGTTTTCGGCGAACTCGATACCGAACTGCAGGTGAATGTGCGCATCGAATTCGCTTTTGATTCGGCTGCCTTGTCGGACGATCAGTTGCCCGCGTTGACGCAGCTTTGCAATGTGATGAAGGGCAGTGACATCAAATTGTTCCGCATCGTCGGTCATACTGATGCATCAGGGTCAGACAGTTACAACGAAAAACTGTCCCTGCTTCGGGCCGAAGAGGTTCAGCGCCACATGACAACCAACTGCGGAATCAAAGCGCCGCGCATGGAGGCCATCGGTCTTGGGGAAAGGTTCCTGTTTGATCCGGCCAATCCCGGCGCTGATGGCAACCGCCGGGTAGAATTTCAGGCACTCAGCTAAACAGTCTGACGCACCTGAATTGAAAACCGCCAGCCCGGTACGGAATTATCGGACCATGCTGGGGACGCGCTTGTCGGCGCCTGGTTTGCCACTAGTCCCAGCATTTAGATTGTTGGTCGGCCTCTGTTCAATACCTCATCTCATAGCAAGCGACATCTCGTCTCTCATATCCCTAAGCACTGTGTGGTATTTTTTTGCGGCAGAGCGCTTGGATCGCCAGCGCACTAAGGTATAGAGCTTTGTATTGAATGAGGTTTGCTCGCAGCCTGAACAGGCTGCCGTGTGCCCTAAAGACACTACATTTGAGAAGTAAGGGAATTAGCCATGCCGAAAATGCGAAACACGTACAGGTGGATGCTGGGCATTCTCCTGTCGCTGGGGATGTTCTTGGTGGTGCCGGTGGCAGCACAGGAAACAGTGACTGACACGCCACCTGCCCAAAGCGCGTTTGAGGCTGTACAGAATCAAGAGTTGAGCGAGTTGGACCTTGCAACTCTTATGGTTCCATTGACTTCGGATGAACTCGCTGAGGTGGCGGATGTCTGGCAGAGTTACATTCGGGCGACACTGGAAGAGAGTGCACATCTGAATGTAGCGCTGAATAATGCTTCGAAAAGTGACGCGAAGCCACTGCGGGACAAGCTGGCGGCGCTGACGAGAGCAAGCCGTAAACTGCGGGACTCGTATGCGTTGGTTCTAGCAACGTGGGAGCGCAAGGGCGCGGATGCAGAGGCCCTGAAAAAGCATAAAGACTATGTGCTGGCAGTGCAGGCCGCAACGGTGCAGACAGCAGACCCTTTGAGCCTGTTGCGTGCGGCAGGAAAATGGCTGGTGTCGTCCGACGGCGGGCTGGGCGTTCTGCTGAAACTGGCCGGATTGGTTGTTGCGGTCTGGGTTATGTTCTTTGTGTCGCGCATGGTTCGCAAGTTCGCTGCGCGAGGCCTTGAACGGGTGCCCAACCTGTCGCGGCTTTTGAAGTCCTTCGTTCTAGGGGCCGTGTACTGGCTGACATTTGCTTTGGGTGTCATGATCGTTCTGGCGCTGTTCGGCGTGAACATCACACCGCTTTTTGCGGTCCTCGGCGGCGCGTCGTTTATTCTGGGTTTTGCCTTGCAGGAGACACTTGGGAATCTGGCCAGCGGCCTGATGATCATGGTGCTCAAACCGTTTGACACCGGAGACTACATTCAGGTCGCGGGAACCTCCGGCGTCGTCGATGATATGTCGGTGATATCAACAACGATCCGTACCTTTGACAATCAGGTCATCACAGTACCCAACAGCAAGATCTGGGGTGACGTCATTACCAATGTCAGCGCGTCGGCAACGCGGCGGGTCGATCTGGTGTTTGGTATCGGATACGGCGATGATGCCTCACATGCTATCGAGGTTCTTACGGATCTTGTCAAAGCCGACGGACTTTGCCTGAAAGACCCCATTGCAGAGGTATTTGTCGGTGAACTGGGTGATAGCTCAGTGAATATTTTCTGCCGACCGTGGGTAAAGTCTGACGACTATTGGACGGTCTATTGGGGACTAACCGGGAAGGCCAAAGAACGGTTTGATGCCGAGGGTATTTCCATACCGTTTCCTCAAAGAGACGTGCACCTTTATCAAAGCAAGGCCGAAGGTTCATAGTGCCGAAAAAGAGGCGCATCGGCCTGTCCTCATCCACGCATGGGAACTGGCCGGGTGCTCAGATGTCAAAAAAGACGGTTTCGCCATGGCCTTGCAGGCGGATGTCAAAACGATAGACAACCGTGCCATCTGTTTCGGTGCGTTGCGCGATCAGCGTTTTGCGGCGGTTTTCCCATTCGATCAGGTTGATCACTGGGTCACCTGCGTTGGCGGCCTCTTCGTCGCTGAAATAAAGCCGCGTGTTCAGCCCGACATTGATGCCGCGCGCGACGATCCAAAGGTTGATATGAGGCGCCATCATTGTACCGGACCGTCCCGCAACTGCCCCGGGTTTGATGGTGTCAAAACCCCATTCACCTGAGTCAAAATCAGTGATGACCCGCCCCCAGCCGCGAAAACCCTCTTCGGTCTCGCCGGGATGTTGAGGGTGGGCATAGATGCCGTTGCGGTTGGCTTGCCAAGCTTCAATAAGCACGTCTTTGACCGGGCTGCCAGTACCATCAATAACCAGACCTTCGATCCTGATGCGCTCACCTTTGGCATTGGGTCCGGCGATGTCCCAGCCGAGTTCCTGTTTGTAAATGTCAAATCCGGCCGCACCCGGGGCAAGACCGATATGCACATATGGCCCGGCGGTTTGAGAGACGGTTTCCTTCAGGTAATTCAACTCCTGTGGCATGGTCAGTTCCCCTCCAATCGGTTCTCGAACAGAGTCGAGCGCCGACCACGCAGCACGATGTCAAATTTGTAAGCGATGGCATCAAGCGGGATCGAGGCGTTCATATCCAGACAAGCAATCAGTTGGTTGATGGCATCCGGATCGGGAATGGCGTTCACGATCGGGCAGAAGGGGATCAGGGGGTCACCTTCGAAATACAGTTGCGTGATCAGGCGCTGAGCAAAAGCAGAGCCGAAGATTGACATGTGAATGTGCGCCGGACGCCAGTTGTTGACCCAATTGCGCCAAGGGTAAGCACCGGGTTTTACGGTGCGAAAGAAGTAGTATCCGTTTTCATCTGTCAGCGTCCGGCCGCAACCGCCAAAATTTGGATCGATCGGGGCCAGGTAAGTATCTTTTTTGTGCCGGTAGCGCCCGCCGGCATTGGCCTGCCAGATTTCGACCAGCGTGTTTGGGACTGGGCGGGAATTTTCATCCAGAACACGCCCATGAATGATGATGCGTTCGCCAATCGGGCTTTCGCTGGTCTGGGCGTAGTTGCTGATCAGATCATGGTCGAGCGGGTCAATATCGTCGTGGCCAAAGACGGGACCTGTAATTTCGCTGGCTGAGTTCTGCAACGAGATCAGCGCGTTTTGCGGAGAGCGCGTCACGGATGTTTTGTAGGTGTGGGACAGGGCCGGGGGCTGGCGCTCGCGGTTGCGCTGATAGAATTCGCCGGGTGTCAGCATTTCAGCTTTCTCCTCGTTGGGTTGGGACCTGTTTTGCGGGTTCCAAGGTTATTCAGTTTCCATTTCTGCATAAGTTTGTTTGGCCAGTTTCAGCGCCTGATTGGCGCGCGGCACGCCCGCATAAATTGCCACATGCTGGAAGGCCTCAAGCACGTCCTGTTTGCTTGCGCCGGTATTGGCAGTGGCGCGAATATGCATCGGAAGTTCTTCAAAGTTCCCAAGGGCCGCCAGCAATGCTAATGTCAGCATCGAGCGCTCGCGCGGGCTGATCCCGTCGCCTGACCAGACCGTACCCCAAGCTGCTTCGGTAATCAGGGTCTGAAACGGGTCATCAAAAGGTGTTGTTGCCGCCTCGGCACGATCCACATGGGCATCGCCAAGAACCGCGCGGCGGGTGCGCATCCCCTGTTCAAACCGATCACTCATAATCTGTCTCCCTGATAATGTCGTTGGCCAGCCTGGTGCAGTGTAGCCTGGTTCTGCGCCGCAATCTGCATCAGTAGGGCAACCCGACGTAGTTCTGAGCCATCACCATCTGTGCGCCAGCGTTTTCGCGGAGGAATTCAAACTCGGCCTTCTGCATCTTGAGGTCAAACCGGCTCTGATCCGGGAATCGGTGCAAAAGGTTGGTCATCCACCAGCTGAAACGTTCCGCTTTCCAGACCCGCGCAAGGGCCTTTTCCGAATAGCGCTCAAGCCCCTCGCCGTCACCGGATTGATAGTAGTCAACGAGGCCATGATAGAGATAGTGAATGTCGCTGGCGGCTGTATTCAGTCCTTTGGCCCCCGTGGGCGGCACGATATGGGCCGCATCACCGCACAGGAACAGACGGCCCCAACGCATGGGTTCGGTCACAAAAGATCGTAAGGGTGCGATAGATTTCTCGATCGACGGGCCGGTCACCAATTTGGCCGCGTGTTCGGCCGGGATGCGGCGTTTTAGCTCTTTCCAAAATGCCGCGTCGGTCCAGTCGTCGGGACTGTCTGACAGCGAACACTGGATGTAATACCGGCTGAGCTTGTCGTTGCGCATCGAACAGAGCGCAAACCCCCTTTCAGAGCTGGCATAGATCAGCTCTTTGTGTACGGGGGGGGTTTGCGACAGCACGCCGAGCCAGCCAAAGGGGTACACTTTTTCGAATTCCTGACGCACCTCCAGCGGAATCGTCTGGCGGCTCACGCCGTGGAACCCGTCGCAGCCTGCCACGTAGTCACATGTGACATGCTGCTCCGCCCCATCAATGTCATAGGTCACAAAAGGCGCGTCACAGTCAGCGTCATGGATCACGACATTCTCGACGCTGAATACGATCTTGCCACCCGCGGCTTCACGTGCATCGTAAAGATCGCGGGTCACTTCTGTCTGGCCATAGACAACGATGTTTGATCCTGTGTGAGCTTTGAAGTTTATGCCAAACTGTTCCTCGCCAAAGGAAATGACGGCGCCGTCGTGGACAAGACTCTCTTTGTCCATCCGCTCGGACACACCGGCCTCGCGCATCAGCCCGACAAAACCAACCTCAAGAATACCGGCACGAATGCGCCCCAGAACATAATCGCGGGTTTTGCGCTCAAGAACGACCGATTCTATGCCCTTTTTGTAGAGAAGTTGGCTTAGCAAAAGCCCGGAAGGCCCACCGCCAATGATGACAACTTGCGTTTTGATAAAGCACTCCTCCCCCGAACAACATGACGGATTGAAAACCCGAAGTAAAACCGGGAATGATGCGCGGCCGGCTCGCAAACACGGATGTCATTTGGTCGCGGGGCGCAACTGTTTGAGATTGATTGAACCGATGAACTCCCCCACACTAAAAAGCGCGCGGGGAACCTGTGCGCGGCAAACGGAGGCTCAAACAGATGTGGAAACTGTACCAGAAAACTATGGGCGGTGTATGGGCGTCGGGGTTGCCATCATGATGCGGATTGACAATCTGCAATATGCCAACTGGTCCGACAAGATCTTTCGGCAGATGCGTGAGGGAGACGTGGACGCGGCGCATGTAACCATTGCCTATCACGAGACGTTTCGCGAAACTGTGCTTAACTTTGAGCAGTGGAACCGCTGGTTCGAGCTATACCCTGACATGATTATGAAGGGGCAGTGGGCGTCGGACGTGGATGTCGCGCGCAAAACCGGCCGCACAGCGATCTTTTTCGGATTCCAGAACCCCAGCCCGATGGAAGACGACATCGGATTGATCGAAATCCTGCACAGTCTTGGGGCGCGGTTCATGCAGCTGACCTATAACAACCAATCCTTGCTGGCGACCGGGTGTTACGAGGCCGAAGATACGGGCATCACCCGCATGGGCAAGCAGGTAATCAAAGAGATGAACCGCGTGGGTCTGGTCATCGACATGAGCCATTCGGCAGACCGATCGACAATTGAAGCTGCGGATTCATCTGAGCGCCCCATCGCCATCACCCATGCCAACCCATATGAATGGTCGCCCGCATTGCGCAACAAGAAGGATGACGTAATCAGGGCGGTAACAGAGAATGGCGGCATGCTGGGTTTTTCAGTTTACCCGCATCACCTGAAAGGCAAATCCGACTGCACACTGGCGAGCTTTTGCGAAATGATTGCACGCACGGCGGAAAAGTTCGGGGCGCAGCATCTCGGCATCATCGGCACGGACCTGTGCCAGGATCAGCCCGACAGCGTGGTCGAATGGATGCGCGTAGGGCGCTGGAGCAAAGACATCGATTATGGCGAAGGTTCAGCATCTGCCGCTGGCTTCCCTCGCATGCCAGAATGGTTCAAGGACAACCGCGATTTTGGCAACGTCGAACGGGGTTTGCGTGCAACGGGTTTGTCTGATGCAGATGTTGCCGGTATCATGGGGGATAACTGGCATCGGTTTTACGCCGAAAACTTTATTCCAAATGCTGGTTAGGCCAGATTGCTGACGATTTCCTGAACTGGAGACTGAAACGATGGAAGTGGCGCAGAACAATACTCATCAAACGGTGATTACAACATATGAAGTCACCCCGGGAACGTTTCTGGATCTGCTGGAGGAACTGGAAACAGCGTTCGATACCTTCGTCCGAAAACAGGACGGTTTTATTGCCGGTGCGATCCACACCAATGATGCGCAGACGAGGATTGCCAACTACACGCAATGGAAGACCAGAGAACAGTTTCAGGCGACGCTCAGGTCAGACGAAATGCAGGCATACGCGCGGAAATTCAGCGCACTGAGCAAGACCTTTGCGCCGGTCCTTTATGATGTTGCCTCGACATTTTACGGGGATGACAGCACATAATCGGGTCCGTTGACGGTGATTTTGCCGTATAACCTACGCGGTCTTCATGGTTGATTTGGCTTCGGGCTTAGACGGCCAATCTTCACAAACGGCATTGCGCACCAGCACCTATCATTCTGCGGACGTTGCGTTTTTCAGGAACCTGATCAGGTCGCTACGGTCGGTTTCAGCGGTTATTCTCTGCATCGGCATTTTTGATCCGGGGATAAAGTTGTCCGGTCCGTGATCGAAAAGCTGATTGATCGTGACGTCCGACCAGATGATATCCGAGGTTTGTAATGTATTTGAATATGAGTAGTCGCTAATGCTTCCTGCTTGACGCCCGAACAAGCGATGCAGCGAGGGACCGGCGCGGCGTTTGCCATCCGGACCCAGCGTATGGCAAATTGAGCACTTGCGCTGGAACTGCCGCTCGCCGTTTGACATGTTCTCAGGCGGGTTCAAAAAGCTGCGTTTGGTGTCGATCATTTGTGATGCGCCGCCAAGGTCCCTGACCGGCCAACTGTACATTGCATTATCGAGCCCACCAGCATGAATGTTTTGACCATCAGGTGAGAATGCCAGCGACCAAATTGGACCTGACAATGTCGCTTGAAAATCATCTGCGATTTGCCAATTCGTAGCGTCGATCATCATGATGTACCCCTGTGCATCACCAACCGCGATGCGCGAAGTTCCGACGTCATAGTCCATTGCCAGAATGGGGCGCCGGTCAAGTGTGAAATCGCCAATCACAGTTGCTTCCGGCAAGGCGATCACGCGCGTTCCGCCGTCAACGGCCCCGTAGGCGATCCAGGATTCATCGTGCGCAAGTACAATTGTATTAATGCCAAAGCCATGCTCAACAAGGCGCTCAATTGGGGCACCTGTGGCTGTATCCCAAATCCGGATCGTGCCATCAGCTGAAGCGCTGTAAAGCCGCGCACCATCGGGTGAGAACACGACATCATTGACAATGTCGGCGTGCCCCGAAATCTCGACTGGTCCCACGCCGACGCTCAGTTGCCAAATACGCGCTGTACCGTCCCAACTTGCTGAAGCGACACGGCTCTTGTCAGGAGACACCGCTAATCTGATGACTTTGCCATCGTGGCGTCCCAATTCGCGCGACATTCCCTCTGAACTATTCCACAGCCGGA
>RCNF010000642.1_pt1 | contig 17958 bp, 10 predicted proteins | sample 2041311 | NCBI WGS metagenome assembly RCNF01 (sample SAMN09708228, study PRJNA481090) | Marine sediment metagenome, whole genome shotgun sequencing project. | biome: marine sediment; feature: ocean; material: sediment; isolation source: Sewage treatment plant 2 marine sediment (STP2) ... | reverse complement strand
GTCGGAGCGTTGCTTACCTCTCTCGACCGATTCGCTCGGGATCTCCGTCAGAGTTCGCCATTTGCTGGTGTCCTTAGCGAGGGAGAGCGGCGCCATGTGTTGAGTGGGGTGCAGAGGTGAACCTTGCCATACTCGGCCATGAACCGGAATTCAGGGTAATCCGTTCAGGCCCCCGGGGTACATTCTGTTTTGTATTGGATTCCATGGTTGGAAGGAATGACATGTATATAGCTTCAAATCATAATGAAGAGGACCTCCAGATCCGTATCGATAATGATTTTGCTAACCCCGCGGTAAGATTCCCTGAAATACCCTTCATCCTCTCTGAATCAGAAAAAGAACTGGCCGCCGAGATCATATTTAATATGCAGATCAACAGCCATTTCCAATCTCACGACACCAACATTTCTGAGACAGAGGAGGAAGAAGATTCCGAAATAATCTCATTTTATGGTCTGCCAACAGCTTCCATTCTGATTGATGATTATATAGATCTGCCAACCTTAAAAGAAGTGTTGATCGAACTTGCCCCCGGTGTATTTCCCCGTGAACGTGACAAAGAACCCTATCTCAGCTTTAATGGCAACAAGCTGACATTTGATCTTATCAATCAGTATCCTCCATTGCTTTTGGTGGATCATCTACCCGTATTCGACCTGGAGAAGCTATTATTAATGTCACCAAAAAAGATTTACAGGGTTGAGGTTCTGAATGAAATATTTATTCTCGGGAGGATTTCTTACGGCGGGATTGTAAACGTTATCACAAGAAAAGGTGATCTTGCCGGGATTGATCTGCCTGACAATTCATTTTTCTTTGATTTTACATCATTTCTGCTGCAGGATGAACAGGCTTTCCCCCGTCACGAAGACCAGGAATTTGACAGTGAAAATCCGGATTACCGGAATTGCCTTTACTGGTCGCCTGATATCAAAGCAGCACCCGGACAGGATCTTGAGCTGGATTTCTTTACTTCGGATAACAATGGGGACTACGAGGTACTGATCCGCGGTATTGGTAAAGATGGCTCAATCCTGCAGGGGAAGTGTTACTTCAGCGTTGAATAATATCCATTCCAGGGTTTACATGGCCAGGCCATAACGTAGTTTAATGGTAATTTGGCTGGCATCATACTGCCACCACCTCTCAGGAATGGCCTGCTGAATATTGTGTTTGTACACAATGAAGAGATCTCCCAGGGGGGCAAAGGTCCATCTGAGCCTCGAGTAGGAGCCCACTGAACCAGAATCATTGTCATACTGAATAAATGAACTGATATTCAGGTCAGAAGTAATATTGAAAACCGTCCTGAAAGCCATCAGTTCCTTGTTGAAATTCCCTGCCGGGATACTTGCAATGTTGTTCTCATACATGAACTCCAGGATTAGGAAGGACATCAGCCTCCAGTTCAGTTGCAATTGTACCTGTTTAAGATTGCCCCCGTAGAATCCTCCGAACTGTAAGCTGGCCGCACCATTAATGGCCCTTTTGCTGGCTGTTCGGACTGCAAGGTTGTACCTGAGCCAGTGGTAGGTTCCTTCCTCTATAACTACCCCTTGGGATATTTCAAATGGAACTTTCAGGTTTTCACCCTGGGGTTGAATACTTGCTTCGAACTGATCACCGCTCTCGAGCTGGGGATTTATTGGCACCATAGAGATACTGTAGCTTTCCCACTGGTGACTAAGATCGGTGTACAGGGATGGCGAGATCAGCAACTTGTGTTGTCTCACAACACTGCTCTCGGGTCGGGGCATAAATTGGACCTTACCTGAATAATAATTGATAGCAGGCCGGGTCACAAATCCCAGGGAGGGATCGAAGGCATCACCTATATGCCTGTACATCAGGAACCAATCCCACAGGTCATTGGGATAGTCAATCTTAAAGCCATAGGCGGTTTTCTTACCTTGCAGGTCCTCCCGATCGTTTACCAATCCCCATACCCCCACAAGGAAGTTTTTATTCCCTCCAAAAGTGGAAGTCTGATAGGTAAAATCAACACCCGCCGTCCATGCCTGCTTTCGACCTGCCGGATCTCCCATGGTGGCAATCATGCCAAAGGAGGATTCCTTCAGGATATTCTGTTTAACCCGTACTACTGCCATACTCGACCTGGGTACCAATGAATCAACTGCGGCGGTTTGCGTTACCAGGCTTCCGAAATGGGTGTTTTTTATCTTACCGTTGATTTTACCTCCCCATAAAATCGGGATCTCTTGTCCTCTATGCAATCCGATACGGCGACTGAAAAAGGGCATGAAAGACCTTCCCAGGCTCAGGCCGAAATCATATATATCCGCCCCTTCCAGGAAGAACTGGCGTTTTTCTGGGTATAGAACCGGGAACCTGGTAAGGTTGGTTTGCCTTGAATCCACTTCGGTTTCTGCAAAATCCGTATTCACAGTCAACTGTGCTGTGATATCAGATGAGATTCTTTGGGTTACATCAAGGCTGGGTTTCCAGTCGTATGTTGTTTCTCCATCTCTCTTGTGGGTAGCCTTGACAAGGCCTGAAACTGTTGGTGTCAAACCTATCCCCAGGTTGAATTCCGGCAGTTCAGTCAACAAGCCGGCATGTATTGTCTGTCCCAGGGTATAGTCCCGGCTGATAGCAGTCCACCTGTTCACCTCCAGGTAACGCTGAATCCTTCTCTCGATATTAAACCCCCAGGAATCCAGTCCCCTTCTAAAAGTAAGCGTACTCACAGGGATCCTGATCTCGGCACTCCAGTAGCTCTCATTGATCTGGGTTTTTGCATCCCAGGCCCCGTCCCAGTTAGGGTTCTCAAATTCTCCGTTAAAGGATACCAGGGCATCATACCTGGCCCCAAACGGATTGATCGAGAAAATGTATCCGTTCCTGCCATCACGGTAGGTATCGAGAATTAATTTGATATTGTCCTCATTTTCCAGTTCAGCGTCCCTGGCTTTGGAGAATGAAACTATTTGATCCGGCTGGTTATCAAAACAGATCAGACCTATATAAATATTCTTCTGGTCCACCAGGATCTTCACGACTGTCGGGTAGGTAGGCATACCGTTTTCCTCAGGTTCTACCATGGAGGCAATAATAATTGAATCTGCCCGGTCCCAGTCAGCTTCATTAAGCCATCCGTCCAGCCTTACCGCATCCTGGGCAGGTATGCAAACGATTTGAGGCTTCCCCTCGTCCTGGCCGGAAGAAGTAAGGCAAAATGGTAGCAACAACAAGAAGATTATCAGCAGCCTGATTCCATGCCTGTCCCAAAAATTTATGATTAAATGAGAATACATCGGGGGCGAAAATAACTAATCTATCAATACAACACTAAGGTTGATCTTTAGATGTGGCAAGAAATATAATGGCAATAACGCTTTTTCTCATAATCTGGATCCTATTTTTTTCGAAGTTTTACCCTGTCAGCCCAGTTTACTAACCTTCTCAGAAGGTCAAATACCAGGGTGAGGTAAAAGAGAAAAGAGGTCACCCATATGAAGATGAAATTGAACAGGTAAGTATCAATTGTCAGATTACCGATCTTCTTCACCGGAGCATAGAAATGTGCCCTCCCAAATCTGGATAAAGGCACCATATAAATAAGATTTTTCTTGCGTATCAGCCGGTTGTCAATTTCAACCGCGGATTTAATAAAATGTTCGTTTTTTAAGAGGTTTGCAATTTTGTCATTTCGGTATTCATTCATAAATTTCAGGTAAGCATCCTCCCCTCCAAGATCATTCTCCAAGGCTTTATATATCAAATCACGGCGGTCCAATGCTCCCCTGATAATAACTGATAATTGTTTCTTTTCCCTCACCAGGTAAGCAATCAGGGTGTTATAAACCTGCTGATCAAACTTGCCGGTACTGAGTTGATCCAGATTATTGAATGGTTTGACTACGCCCAGATCAGAAAGATTTATCAGTTCAGCTTGGAGGAAGTCAAAGCTTTTATCGGCGTCATAAGTTGAATCCTTAAGAATTTTAAAATTTGCATTATCCAGTTCCTTCTGTACCTCATTCAATACATACTGATGGTAGGAGGCATTGCTGCTGAGCATATCCTCGGCAAAGTAGTTCCTGGTGTATTTATTGTCCTTGAACTGGTCGACAGCAAGTGCTTCAAAGGCCCAGCGGGAAGTCATCAAATCTCCGATTACCGGCACATTAACGGGGTTTCGCCATATCTTATGGAGCTTGTCATAATTTACGGTAAAACCACTGAAGAGTAGTTGCGGGACCAGGATAAAGGGAATGATTATGTAGATCGTTATCACAGAGTTCATTCCGGATGACAAATTCAATCCTATCATGTTGGCCAGACAGGATGTGGTGAACAGGATCAGCCAGTAGGAAAGGTACATGCCTTTTATCTCCAGGATCAGGTTTCCGACTATAACGAATGATAAAGTCTGGATGGCTGAAATACAAAACAACACAAAGATCTTTGAGTGGATATAACTCAACCAGCTTAGCCGTAGGAATGATTCCCGTTCAAGGATCTTTCTGTCCCGGATGATTTCCTCCGCACTGACCATTAAACCCATGAAAAGTGCAACTACAACAGCCATGAAAAGATACACTGGCAGGTTCACATTATTCATGAATACATAAGTACCCCCCGATGAAGGATCGACAAACTTCGTAAAATACCCGATGATAAGGGCCAATAGTGGCGCTTCGAGAAAAGTAACCAGCAAGTATTGCCTGTTGGCGAGCTTTGACAGAACGTTGCGAGCTACATATACCCTGAACTGGCTGAAGGCTCTCGGCACCCTGAAATCAATATCAGGCAGCTTGCCCTCCCTGGGCCTGATCTCCTGTTTCGATTCAATTTTCTCCTTGTAGACAGCATGCCATTCCTCGGGTTCAACTTTCCTCTCTTTGGTTAGCTTCCCATATTCATTAACCTCCCTGGCTTCCACGATTTGCAGGATCTCTTCAGGCATTACGTTCCCGCATGAAATGCAATGTCCCTCCTCGGCATTCACATAATTACTCAGGGTCTTAAAATAGACAATGGCATCGATGGGATTGCCTTTATAAATAATATAACCTCCTTTATCCAGGATCATGACCTGGTCAAAAAGTTTATAAATATCAGAATAAGGTTGATGAATATTGGCTATCACCAGCCTTCCCTTTAATGCCTGTTCCTTTAACAGAAGCATGACCTTCTCCGAATCATGGGATGAAAGTCCGGATGTAGGTTCATCTACGAAAAGCACACCCGGCTCCCTGATCAGTTCCAGGGCTATGTTAAGCCTTTTACGCTGGCCGCCGCTGATTAATTTTTTCAGGGGATTTCCGACTTTCAAACGCTTCGTCTCATCCAGTTCCAGGTCAATAAGGATCTCGTTCACCCGCCTTAATATTTCATGTTCTGAGAAATGATCCAGGCAGAGCTTTGCATTAAAATACAGGTTCTCAAAAACGCTCAGCTCTTCTAAAAGCAAGTCGTCCTGTGGAACGAAACCGATCAAGCCCCGAATTTTATCAGGCTCTTTATGGATATCAATGCCATTGATAGTGATCCTTCCGCCTTGTGGCTTAATCTTGCCGCTTAACAGGTTGATCAGGGTGGACTTCCCGACACCACTGCCACCCATAATACCAATCAGGGCACCTGATTCCTTTTCAAAGCTGAATTTTTTAATGCCTTTGGAACTGTTTTTAAATTGAAACTCAACTTCTTCTGCTACAAAATGCACCTTGGATGATGCTTCAGAGTGGTGAAACCGGTTTGCTATATCGCTGTAATAAATGGGATTGATTTTATGCCCGGTAACCATGGCCCCCTGTTCCATTATTTCTATTCTGCCAGGGATGATATTATATCCATTTAAATAGAGCGTCGAATCACCTTCATAGCGAAACACAAAAGTATTGGTGCTGGCATGCCTTAAAATCACAATCCTGCCTTCCATGTCATGCACATGGATATGCTTTACCCCGGGTATGACAGGTTCGGCATCGTCATCAACTATAAGCAATTTATCTGTCTGTATCTCCTGAGAGAGCGAATCAAGAACAAATTCCCTGATATTGCTTTGTTCTGTATCTGAAATATTGAATGTATTGGCAACGGTGCGGATGAAATCCAATTCCTGTGCCGTCATCACATCGTCTTCGTTGATAAATTCGACGAGGCGCAGGAAAACAATAAATTTTTCCCGCTGTAGCAAATTCCGGTTGATGGCATTGCCAATTTCAGTAACCTTCTGTGAATCAGATAAGGTTGTTTGACCACTGCCTTCTTTACCTCTCAGAATATCAGGATGGTGGATCTTAAGGTAATCATCAAAAAGCCTGAGGTATTTCCTTATCAGGTTTGAACTGAGATGTTTTGAGAGATAGGATTTTACAATATTCCTTGCCTTGAATGAGATCCCGTCTTCAGACACGTTGGCAATAATCGCAAACAGCTGAAGTAAGGCATTTAGGATAAATTCATTCATGGAGGAAGCAGCTTAGACTATGCCTTCCCTTAATGGATCGATAATGCTCAACATCTTTTCAAGCTGATCGTTTGTTAAGGTTTCTCCTACTTCCTCATAGATCTTTGCCAGATCGCTCAGTCCATTATAGATATCTGATATATCTGCATCATTCTTGATCGGGTCGATAACATCAATCAGGGTATTCAAAGATCCCTTCTGATGGGCAATGACCTCCAGGAAGCTGGTGTTATCAGCAGCGGTAATGGCAATTTGTATGGTAATGTATATGCCTTCAATATAACTGCCGCTAATCACCAGTATGGCCAGTTTGTCCTGTTCATTCTCTACCAGATATCCCCAGGTATCAATGAATGATTCAGATATGATCGCGATCAATGAGTCCCTGGAGTCCAGGTTATTTTCCACCCTCTCAGCATAATCAAGGTTGAACCTGGTTGAAATTTCCAGTTCATCGACAAGTTTTTTTGAGGATTCAAGGTACTTCATCGTCTCCTGTTTCATCATATAGGTACTGGCATATGAAAGATCCGAACCGTAAACACCAAGGTTCAACGCTTTTTCTGATGAGGAAATATAATTCCCAACATTGCTGGCCGGGTTTGACAGGGTCAGGATATAGGATGCACCAGCTTTTTGTAACATATCCGTGACTTCATAGGCGTCAGGTAAGGGATAGGTGGTCAATTCCTGGATCAAAGATTCCTTTGAGGAAAGATCTTCAGCCGGTTCGATAGTATCAGCAGATTCTTTTTTGGACTGTTTACATGCTGAAAGGATCATTAAAACACCAAAAATGACGATAAAGGTCCTTAATATGGACTGGTTAATTGAATGTGTTTTCATTAGTTTGAAGTATTGTTTTCGAATTAGGTTTAGATCAAAGCAAATCACAATTTATAAAAAACAATAACATAATTGCAAAAAGGCAGGCTAATTTATCAGAATTAATAGAAGAGATAATATATTTTTCTAACTTGAAATCGGATTCTAATCTGCTATTAATAAACATTTCAAAACAATGTCTGTACCCACTAAGCCTGATTCATCCCCAGTTACGGGGTTTGATAATGAAGCCTACCTGAAAGAACAAACTGCCTCCATCCTGGAACGTGTTGAAAGATTTCATCATAAACTTTACCTCGAATTCGGCGGCAAGATCATGTTCGACTACCATGCGGCCAGGGTACTTCCTGGATTTGATCCCAACGTAAAAATGCGTTTGCTCCAGAAGCTCAAAGATAAAATAGACATTATCCTTTGCATTCATGCGGGTGCCATAGAAAGGAAGAAAATAAGGGCAGATTTCGGGATTACCTATGATAACGATGCCTTAAAGACAATTGACGATTTCAATGACTGGGGCATTGAAGTCACAGCCGTCGTTATCACGCGCTATCAGAACCAACCTGCTGTCAGGTCCTTTAAAAATAAGCTGGAACGGAACGGCATCAAGGTATATACCCACAGGTTCACAAAGGGTTATCCTTCAAATGCTGACCTTATCGTGAGTGATGAAGGATATGGATCCAACGAACATATTGTAACCACCAAGCCCATCGTGGTGGTTACCGGACCCGGACCAGGAAGCGGAAAACTGGCCACCTGCCTGAGTAACCTCTACCATGAGTATAAAATCGGAGCGAAAGCCGGCTATGCAAAGTTTGAAACATTCCCCATCTGGAACCTGCCGCTCTCTCACAAGGTTAACATTGCTTATGAAGCAGCCACAGTGGATTTGAAAGACATTGTACAGATAGATCATCATCACCTGGAAGCCTACAATATTAAAACCGTAAATTATAATCGTGACATAGAAGCTTTTCCTCTCCTGAAAAGGATACTGGAAAAAATCACCGGAGAAGAATCAATTTATAAATCTCCCACTGACATGGGTGTAAACAGGGCCAGTGCAGGGATCATGGATGATAAAGTAATCCAGGTTGCATCACACCAGGAGATTATTAGGAGGTATTTCAGGTGTGCGGTGGAGTATGCCATGGGACTGATGGAAAAGGATTCTGTGGAAAGAGCTGAGTTGATCATGGAAAAGGTAAACGCGAAAGTGGAAGACCGGCGAGTAGTGAAGCCCTCCAGGGATGCAGCAGTGAAGGCAAATGAGGAAGGAAAGGGAAACGAGGGTATTTTTTGTGGAGCAGCCATTGAACTAAAGGATGGAACCATCATTACCGGGAAAAATTCACCGCTGATGCATGCCGCATCAAGCCTGATCCTGAATGCAACCAAGTACCTTGCCAATCTGCCGGAAGACATGCATCTGCTTCCCAAGAACAGTATTGATTCACTGACTTTCCTGAAGAAAGAAGTATTGACAGGTAAAATGATCAGTCTTGACACCGAAGAAACACTTATCGTCCTCGGCATATCTGCTATCTCGAACCCGGCAGCGCAATTGGCCGTTGAGAAACTAAAAGAACTGAGGAATTGTGAGGTACACCTGACCCATATCCCCACTCCGGGAGATGAAGCGGGTTTGCGAAAACTGCATGTCAATCTTACCTGTGATCCTGAATTTTCAACCAAGAGCCTTTTCCTTAGGGAATAGTTAGTGAGACTAATCAATGGCAAATCTAATTACCAACCAATAAACTAAACCAAATGAACAATCTAATTCGATTGCTGGTCATCTTTCTTGCCCTGCAACTGGTTTCCTGTGGGAATTTCCCTGATCCCGGGGCAAGCACAAGAAGCTTTAACGGAACTTACGAAAATGAATACCTGGACCGGATTGCTTTTCCTATGGGTGGCATTGGGACAGGCATGATTTGCCTGGAGGGGACAGGAGGCATTTCGCATGTGTCGGTCCGGCACAAACCAGATGTTTTTAACGAACCTTTTACGTTTGCTGCCATCTCCGTAAAGGGAATTGAAAATGGGGCTAAAGTACTTGAGGGGCCCGTCCCCGGATGGAAACAATTTGGCCTTACAAACTCAGGGAATGGAATTGGAAGGGGTGTAAGTGGTTATCCGCATTTTGAAAAAGCTTCTTTCCAATGCCGTTTTCCATTCGCTACCGTTGCGCTCCAGGATGATGACATCCCCCTGGATGTAAGCCTTACCGGCTGGAGCCCTTTCATACCAGGTGATGCGGATAACTCAAGCTTACCTGTGGCATCCCTTGAGTATACCTTTAAAAATACTTCAAAACAGGAAATACATGCTGTGTTTTCCTTCCATGCTGAGAACTTCATGCGTATGGAAACGGATGGTGAATGGGGACGGAGATATATCACCGAAGGCTCCATTTCAGGGATCAGGAACGGATTCCTGCTGGAACAATCATGCCAGCCCGATAAGCCGCAGTACAAGGGTGATTTCGCCATATTTACCGATCATAAAAATACCGTCACGGATCTTTCCTGGTTCAGGGGAGGATGGTTTGATGCAAGAACAATGATCTGGAAAGACCTGAGCGAATTCACCTTTGAGGAAGATTCTGCAAAAGTGGGATCATCGGGAGCCTCGCTCTATGTTCCGCTGGACCTTGAACCAGGAGAAGAAGAAACGGTCCGGCTTCAGATGGCATGGTTTGTACCTCATTCCAATTTGCGTACTGGTCCAGCACCCAGCGACGAAGAACTCAAACAGGCAGCACAAACAGCATGTGATCCATCCACGGGCTGCTGTCCTCCGGGCACCGCTGACCTCTTTTACGAACCCTGGTATGCCGGCCGTTTCAAGGACATCAATGAACTGGTAAAAAAATGGACATCGGGTTATGAGGAATTAAGATCAGCCTCCCAGCTTTTCTCGGATGCCTTCTATACCTCCAGCCTGCCGGATGAAGTACTGGAAGCCGTTGCAGCCAACCTTACCATACTGAAATCTCCAACTGTTCTGCGCCAGAAGGACGGCAATCTCTGGGCTTGGGAAGGATGCCATGACAACAGTGGTTGTTGTGCAGGTTCCTGTACCCATGTATGGAATTATGCACAGGCCATACCAAACCTCTTCCCAGACCTTGAAAGAACACTCCGGGAAACAGAATTTACCGTAAGCCAGAGTGTTGAGGGCCACCAGACTTTTCGGTCACTCCTGCCAATACGGGAAGTGGGACACGGATTTCATGCCGCTTCGGACGGACAGCTAGGGGGTATTATGAAGATGAATCGGGAATGGAGAATATCAGGCGATACGGAATGGATGAAAGAGCTGTTGCCGGCTGTTAAAAACAGCCTGGATTATTGTATCAATACATGGGATCCCGACAGGAAGGGCGTACTGGAAGAACCCCATCACAACACCTATGATATAGAGTTCTGGGGACCGGATGGTATGTGTACGAGTTTCTATCTCGGCGCCCTGTCAGCATTCATCAATATGGGTGAGGCGGCAGACCTGGATGTCTCGGAATACCGGGAGATCTTTCAGAAAGGAATATCTTATATGGAAAACAACTTATACAATGGGGAGTATTATATACAGGAAGTAAAATGGCAGGGTTTGAAATCACCAGACCCTACCAAGGTTGATATTGAAAGCATGGGGGGATGGTATTCACCTGAGGCTTTGGCGCTTTTGAAGGAAGAGGGACCGAAATACCAGTATGGGAACGGATGTATTTCTGACGGGGTCCTTGGCAACTGGATCGGTGAGATGTCTTTTGTCGATAATTTTCTTGATGAGGAGAAAGTCAAAAGCCACCTCCTATCCGTGCACAAGTATAATTTCAAGACGGATCTGTTCGATCATGTGAATCCTCAAAGGCCCGGATATGCCAATGGATATGAAGGCGGGCTTCTGTTATGCTCCTGGCCGAAGGGTGATGAGCCTTCACTGCCCTTTGTATACAGCAATGAAGTGTGGACAGGGATAGAATACCAGGTGGCATCACATCTGATGATAGCAGGAGAAGTTGAAAAAGGACTGGAGATTGTCCGGGCAGCCAGGCAAAGGTATGATGGCAGGATAAGAAATCCTTTTAACGAAATCGAGTGCGGGCACTGGTATGCACGGGCCATGAGCAGCTATGGCTTGATACAGGGTCTTACCGGGATTACCTACGATGCCGTTGACAGGAAAATGAAAATAGATTCAAGAGTGGGTGACGATTTCACAAGCTTTGTTTGTACACAGAGTGGTTGGGGGAATCTGAGATCTGAGGACAATGTGATCGCCCTGAAAGTGGAGCATGGATACCTGGATCTGCAAGAGCTTCATTTTACCCGTGTGGGCAGTTTTTCTTCCATAAGAAAGATGACCGTAGGTCCGGATGAAGTCTCATTTGAATTTGAGCAGGAAGGCAATGTATCCAAAGTCCGTTTCAAAACATTGCTAAAACTGGACGAAGGGGATGAACTGGTTATTTCACCTAAATAAAGCAATGTAATGGTTTCTCATTTCAGAACTCAGGTTTGTAACCCATTTCAACAGATTTCCAGACAATATTTCTAATCACAATATTTCTGATCTGAACATGGCTTCTCCATGCTGTAAAAGCAATTTTTCCATATTTCGTATTATCGATAGGTTCCGGGTCATTTACTTCGATAATTTCTTTGCCGTCAATAAATATAAAGCAATGGCCATTGATGCTTCCTGCCTGCACTTTATATATCCTGCCCGGTTCAAGCATAAAATTCTTTGTGGTTGCTCTCAGCTTATATCCCGGCGACTTTTCAATTCCCGTCCTTCCGGACCACCAGCCGCTGAGTCCTCCTATGTATCCAACGCCGCAGCTGTTCAGTTTGTCACACCATTCACCATTCCACATAAAATCAATATCATGGGTTGAAGGGTACACAGTACGTCCTTCAAATTCAAGTAGAATATTTCCTGGAAAGTTTTGCTTCAACATAGCCATACCTGCTGATTCATTTGAATTTCTGCCATCCAGCCAGCCGCTTTTTATGGTCCATGAACAATTATATATGTCCCAATCGGTCTTCAAATCTTTAGCCGTTATGGGCTTATTGAACAAAACAGGTGAATTTACTAAATCAATCTCCTTGTCAATTAAATGAAATTTATCCACAGAATAAATATTTTATTGAAAATTGCTTGAAAAATTTGTTCTAATACGCTGCTAGTTTTTCTGCAGTAGAATATCTGTGATCTGATCCGGTTCCAACTGTATCTTCGGATTAAATGCAGGGCTATTCATATATTGCAGAATACTGTGCAGGAGTTGCCTGGAAACTGGCCTCTCAGCTATACTTTTATGGAGATCGATGCTACACATCAACAATTTTCCCTTCCCGATTGTGGCCTCAAATGCAAGGGCAAGCCTCCTGTTTTCAAACCATGTATCAATGGGTTGGATCAAAGGTCTCAGTGATGGAGGAAAGTCATCAAGGATCATAACCTGAGAATGAGATACCGGATCCCACCATTGCCAGTTACTGTGGTATTCCGTGGGGAATTCTCTGAAAACCGGGTGATCCGGTTGGCATAGTATGCCGAGTGTGTGTGGTGCCTGGCCCCGTGTCCAGGCCGTATTCCAGAAAATACTGGAAAAACCGATTTCAACCCTGGCTCCCTTGTCTACGCTGACCTTTCCATGACCAAGCAGCAAAACAGATCCCCCATTTTCCAGGATATTCATAGCTTCCAGGTCGAGTCGGTCTGTGATATGTACCTCTCCCTGATCAGGCTGGATATCAGAAGGATAGACCCAGAAATCCCAGCTGTTTGAAATACCTTTGCCTTCAGCACCAACTTCCAGGGTTAGTTTTTGTGCAACAGTAATATCCTGTAAATCAAAATCAATGGATCCGACAGGCAGGGCATTATCAACAGGTATTTTATCTATTGCCAGCACTTCCTGGTGAAGGATTTCTCCACTCTCACTTAATATTCGACAATCCAGGTCCAGGTCAGATAATGGACGCTCACCAAAATGTGCCATTTCAATCCTGGCATGGAAGGTTTCATCGTTGATGAATACCCTCTTGTCCATAAGTGCAAGCGGGACGGTCTGGCCGCAAAACCTGTTGAATTCAGCAGGGGTAATGTATCCTTTTGAATCAAAGAAGGCATTGAGAACTCCCACCAATGCGGTTCCCTGTCCGGGGAAATCATGAAGCTGCAGCAACTGGAAACCGGCAAAACCGGGGGTTCTCAATGCTGCCTCAATCTCCTGCTTGTAGCACATGGCCTGTAACTTACCGGAAGCCATCAGGAAATCCTCTGCCTGGTCACCCATATGATTATCCTCAAGTGTTTCCTTAAATATTTCGAAATTTGTCGCTTTGAGGACGCCGGTATACTTCTCTATTTCCTTGAAATCAGGATACACACACCACTGACCGATCTCGTGTGAAATAAGCGGTACATCATACTGGGATATAATATCCCGGTAATCGGATGTGGTTTGCGGCGGATCAGCATTGATACTGCTTGCCAGGCCTTCACCCCATTGCTGGATACGTGGTTCGGGACTGTTCTGGTATTCGTTCTCAGGCAACACAGGCCAACCTGCACCTGCTGTATATACCCTCCTGTTGTCCTTGGATTTCCAGTAAGTCAGTAAGTCACCGAAATACTGGTTTTGATTACTGCCTCCTGGCTCATTTCCATAAGCCATCATGCAAAGGCTGGGGTGATTCCCATATGCCTGGAGTATCCTGTCGCCTTCCGCATAGATATAATCGTCAATGGGATTTCCATCTCCAATAGTGGTTCCCTGGTTTGCCCATGAACTGCATTCCACCTGGAAATAAATCCCCAATTTGTCTGCGGCCTCAAATGCTGCTTCCGGGGGGCACCAGGAATGGAATCGCAGGTGATTCAATCCATGGTCTTTGCAACGTTTCAGTATATGTTCCCAGGAGGCTTTATCTGTCGGCGGATATCCCGTCAGCGGAAAGATACAGCACTCGAGGGTTCCACGTAGAAAAACGGGATGTCCGTTCACCTGGAACCGTGTTCCCCTGGTGGTAAACTCCCGCATCCCGAAATTTTCAGCCTGCTGATCCAGCAGATCATCGGTAGAATTTTTCAATTTTACATCAAGCCGGTAAAGGGCCGGTGAAAATTCACTCCAGTGTTGCGCCTCGTCGCCCATATGATATTCCAATTCAAAGGTTTGTTCAGATCCGGCTAGTGAAATTTCTTTTGAAACCCTGTCCGGGGAATGCTCTTTTTCAGTATTGAAACTGCCGGCATGAAGTTCGATTTCACCCTCAAATGGACCTTCATTCTGATTGGCAAGGGTTACATCCACCCTTGCAGTCTTTGAGGAGATATCAGGATAGATCTGAATTTCCTTTATGTAAACAGGATTACTTGCCTCCAGGTTAATCTCACCCACGATCCCGTTCCAGTTTGACTGGGTGTGATCACTTACACTGTGTGAGTTAACACCAACGGGGACAATCATCCTGTTGTCGATGCGAATACTGATACTGTTCAAACCCGGATCAAGCAGTTCGGTAATATCATAGCTATGAGGTGCAGCAAGGCTGTTCCGGTGGCCAGCTTCAAGCTTATTGACAAACACCCTTGATTCCCAATGGCATCTTTCAAGGTAGAGGACCACTCTTCTGCCCTGCCAGTGATCCGGTAAACGAATTTCTTTCTGGTACCAGGCGGGTCCCATATAATGCTTAACCGGCTTTAACCAGAAGGGAATTTTAAAATTATCGGATTGCCGGTATTTTCGATACTTTTCATCAGTGAAATAAGAACTATCTACTATGTTCCCGACCCATTCAGTCCCCAAGGTCACTTCATCACCTTTCCTGTTTTCGGCCATAGAACCCGGCAGGTTCACATGCTCATCGAATGATAAGGCATACCATTTTTCAGCCAATCCAATATCGAGTGAATCCAGCCTGAAATCCCACTCTCCAGCAAGTGATATGGTTTCACGGATTTCACCAGGGGTTGAGGTACAGCCTGCCAGGATCAGACAGAAGTATAGAAAATTTCTCATGTCAGAATATTTTGTGGTTTAACTAATACTTGCCATATTCCTGCAACGTATCCCACATGGCCCAGAAATTGGCAGGAGGTACATCCTCCTGTATATTATGCACAGGTGCAAAAACAAATCCGCCACCGGGTGCCATGATATCCAGTATTTTTTTTACCTGATCCTCAACCTGTTGTGCTGTGCCCTGGTTCAGGACAGTCTGTGTATCCACACCCCCTCCCCAGAAGGTCAGCACATCCCCAAAATCTTTTTTAAGTCCCACGAGCTCCATCCCCTTTGCTGTAAACTGAACCGGGTTCAAAATGTCAACACCGGCCTCTATCAGGTCCGGGATCACTTCCCGGATGGCCCCGCAACAATGCATAAATGTTTTGACATGCGGCAGGCGTTTCTTTACGTGGGTAAAGATTACTTTCAGTCTGGGAATGACCACCTGCCTGAGCTTATCCACTTCCAGGATGGTTGAACTCTGTGATCCAAGATCGTCACATTCAGAAACCACCTGGATTTTCTCTTCATTCCCGGTAGCAAGGGCCCAGTCGATGATGATGTCCCAGTACCTGATCTTATCATCCACTATCCTGTCCAGCAAAGCCTCTACCCCCGGAAGATCAACCAGTGTATCGATATACCAATTTTCATATCCCCTGATCCTGAGACTATTCTCTGTTAAACCTGCAGTATTCCTGTCTGCAATACCGCAATGTTCGCCAACATAGTCAACCTGTTCATCCAGGTTTTTTGAAACAGCATGAGCATAGGCTTCCCAGTCTGTTCCCGGCAGATAGGGCATGGCCTCTGACAGGCTATCATATTTTTCAAGGGGGAAGGATGCCTGGTTGAAATAGATATCTTTTTCAGGATCCTGCTGCCACCGGCATCCGTAAAAATCCACTACCTCGATGACTCCACCGCTGACCGTTCTGTTTTCCGGATAATCAACTATTCTCTGAGCCCCTATCCGCCGGGCATCTGCTTTCAGATAATCCAGGATTTCCTCATCAGGGGTGATAATTTGTTGTATGGGGTCAATATTCTCAAATCCGAAATCCTCCTTCAATCCCCTCATTCTCATCGCCTTCACGTAGGCATTCCTGGTAATGGCGGTAACTGTGGTGCCCCCAAGGTCGTATGGAACCCTGTCTGCTTCCCTGTGACCCAATGCAGCCAATATTCTTTCTCTTCCAGTCATACCGGGGAACTATGCACTTTTCATCTCTGTGAGTGCACGCTGCATCCTCCCGGTATAATTATCAATCTGTGCCGCCTGTTCAAAACCGACGATGATCATATCCACACTTCCAAGTCCCAGTACAAACTTCAGGGAATGATCAATCATATCACTCTCATCAATTAATTTGTCCCCTCCTACCAGTTTCATTCCAATGACTCCCTTTCCCGAGTCATGTAGCTTATGGATCAGGGAAACAACCTCTTCGGGTTCCGGTTTGTCCATCACCATGCCGTATGGATTGATACGTGCATGAAGAACATCTACCCAGGGACTCTCAACAGCGGCTTTCATGGCTTCCCAGGTGTGGACAGATACTCCATGGGCCTTGATGATCCCTTTTGCTTTCAGGTCTGAAAGAATATCCATCTGCCGCTTTTCGGTATCAGTCCAATCCTCTGTGACCATACAATGGAGCTGCATAAGGTCAATATAATCTGTATTGAGTTCCTTCCGGAAACGGTCCACCACAATATTTGCATCAGGACGTTCATTACCAGGTATTCCACCCTCCCTGGTCCAGATCTTGGAAGAGAGCAGGATCTTTTCGCGGGGCAAGTCCTGCAAGGCTTCCGCAATAATATCATGGGACCCATAAAGATCGGCACCGTCGAAAAAACGGACCCCGGCATCATAAGCATACCTTACAAGGGCCACGCTTTTGCTCCTCTCCTGCCTGGTCAGGAATGATGTGCGCATACTACCGTGGACGCCACATCCCATTCCAAGCAAGGTGGTTTCCAATCCGCTCTTTCCCAATTTCACAATTTGAAAAGGATCAGTGGAGGTAATATTTGTACATCCGGTAATCGGATTGCTGAACATCAGGTATCCAGTACCGAGGGACAGCGCAGAAACAAATTCGCGGCGATTAAATTTTCTCATATCTATCGTATTTAATATTTTCTACCAGGTTCTGCCTTTCAGGTATTCGTCAAGCTCCTCTCTGGTCATAGGCAGCCGGTCCGGGTTGGCTTCTACCCATTGCAGGAAATCTGCCTTGATCTCATCGCTCCATTTGCCATCGATCTGTCCGGGCGTATATGTTCCTTCCCTCAACCGCATGTGTCCGAATGCATCCTTAAGTCCAATAAATTCAGAAGTGATCACGACTTTCTCCAGCAGGTGGGGTGGAACAAAAATAACACCCTCTTTTTTGGCCAGGACTGCATCCCCCGGGAAGACTGTTGCGTTTCCTATTTTAATGGGGACATTTATGCCCGCTAACATAACTTCGGTTAAAAAAGAGGGATCCCAACCCCTCACATAGGCATTGAAACCTTCTATTTTAGAGAGTCCTTCAAGATCCCTTGAACCTGCGTCGAAGATGACCCCCCTCTTGGAATTGGTATAAATGGCATTACCCAGGTTATCCCCTATCAATGTACCGTC
>RCNF010000641.1_pt1 | contig 17981 bp, 14 predicted proteins | sample 2041311 | NCBI WGS metagenome assembly RCNF01 (sample SAMN09708228, study PRJNA481090) | Marine sediment metagenome, whole genome shotgun sequencing project. | biome: marine sediment; feature: ocean; material: sediment; isolation source: Sewage treatment plant 2 marine sediment (STP2) ... | reverse complement strand
GTATCATCATTCCCTCCTAAAATATATTCCTGTTTCACCTCGGGAAATAAACCGTTTGGGCAAAGTTTTGTCATCAAAACGGACACCGAGCTTGAAGCAAGGAACTCGCGGTTGCGACACTTCAATGACCACGCTTAAAATGCCGTCAGGCTGTCTGGTGCATATCAACAATTCGCGCCGGTGTTCGTACGGTTTTGATCAGCGGATCGAGGCTTTTGGCGAAAAGGGCATGATGCAGACCACCAACCAGCGCGATGAAAATCTGATCCGCTGGGGCGTGGGTTCCACCGAAGCAAAGCCGCCTCTCAAGCACTTTTTCCTCGAACGCTACGACGCTTCGTTCAGCCATGCCCTGGATGAATTCTATAACGCGGTAACAGAGGGGCGGGCGCCGTCTTGTACTGTGCAGGACGGACGCGATGCTCTGGCGATTGCTCTGGCTTGCGATCAGGCCAGCAGAAACGGTGCAGTGGTCCCGCTGGATTGGACATAGGGATATCTCATGACACAGAAACCTCTGTTGCGTGTGGGGCTGGTTGGTGCCGGCTTTATGGGGCGCTGCCATGCCAATGCTTTTCGCTCGGTCAGTGGGTTGTTTGATCTGCCGCTTGAACCAGTGGCCGAAATGCTGGCTGATGTTTCGGATGACATAGCCGCGCAAAACGCTGCCGCGCTTGGGTTTCAACGGGCCACCGGAGACTGGCGCGAGATCTGTGCTGATCCGGGGATCGATCTAGTGGCCGTCACCGCGCCCAATGTACTGCACGAGCCTGTAGTGATGGCCGCTTTGGCGGCTGGCAAACATGTCTACTGCGAAAAACCGCTGTCGACTACTCTGGAAAGCGCAACACGCATGACCGAGGCCGCGCAAAAGGCGGGTGTTGTAACGATGGTCGGCTTCAATTTCTTACGAAATCCGATGATCCGGCTTGCCCGCGACCTAATCAAGGCGGGCGAAATTGGCGAAGTGGTTTCGTTTCGCGGGCGCCATGCCGAGAATTATATGGCTGACCCGGACGTGGCGCATTCGTTTCGCACCGACCCGGATGGAGGCGGCGCTTTGGCCGACATAGGCAGCCACATTATCTCGATGGCGCGGTTTCTATTGGGGCCCATCGCCAATGTGACTGGCAAAAGCAGAACCATTCACAAAACCCGCCCGATCTGTCCAGGATCGGTCGAGCGTACGCCTGTTCTGGTGGATGATGCGACATTCGCTTTGGTGGAGTTTGAAAATGGCGCCGTGGGAACGATTGAGGCAAACTGGGCGGCAAGCGGACGGACGATGGATCTGTCTTGGGAGATCACCGGAACCGAAGGGGCACTTGTATTCAGCCAGGAGCGGATGAATGAATTGCTGCTGTGTAGAGGCACCGGAGCCGGGCGTACCTCTGGGTTTACGAAAATTGAGGCGGGCCCCGATCATCCACCTTACGGAAATTTTTGCCCCGCTCCGGGCCATCATCTGGGGTTCAATGACCTGAAAGTCATTGAAGTGGCGCAGCTTATTGAGGCCATTGCTGATGGAGTAAATCCCGGCCCTGACTTTCAAGAGGCGCTGGAGGTGCAAAAAGTTGTCTCTCGCATCGCCGCGTCCTGCCAGAAACCAGCAGGACCGGTACCTTAGTGCGACGGGACAGGCCGCCCCGAAAAATCACAGGTCAGTCAGTGTCCCCAACACCCTCTCAGCTGCGAAAGCCACCGTTTCTGAAAGGGTCGGATGGGCGTGAACCGTTAGCGCAACATCTTTGATCGTGTTACCTATTTCCACTGCCAGAGCCATTTCAGCCAGCAACTCGCCTGCATATGTGCCGACCAATTACACTCCAGAATTAGCAGAATGTCAGGATCGTAAACAAGTTTGGTTAATCCGTTTCTACCGCCTGAACTCAGGTTGCGCCCGCTTGTGACCCAAAGAAAGCTAGTCGTCTTGTATGCACGCCCGGCCTGTTTGGCCTGCGCAGCCGTCAAGCCGACCTACGTCAGTTCGGGGCTGGCTTACGCGGTATCGCTGGTGCTACGCTGCAAGGGTATCCCGCTTTGCAGATCTTCGCGCGCGATGCTTTGCCGCCTAAGATCGCCGGCCAGTTTTTCCAGATCAATCCCTTTTTCAAGCGCCAAGGCGCGGACAGAAGGGCTTGCGATGACATCGGTCATGTCGCTTACGTTACCAGTTGGCGGAAATATATTGCGTTTCCATGAATTCAAGCATGCCCTCATGCCCGCCTTCACGCCCAAGGCCCGATTGCTTGACCCCGCCGAAGGGCGCAGCCGGGTCGGATACCAGCCCCCGGTTTAGGCCGACCATACCGTATTCTAGCCGCTCGCAGACCTGCAATGCGCGTTTCATATCCTCAGAGAATACATAGGCCACCAAACCGTATTCCGTGTCATTGGCACGTCGGATGACATCATCTTGGTCGGTGAACGTCTGTAAGGCCGCAACAGGGCCAAAGATTTCGTCGTTCACGCATTCGGAATTCTCCGCGACGTTAGACAGCACGGTTGGCGGGTAAAAAAAACCTTTGCCAACGGGCACAGTGCCTCCGAGTTCAACCTTTGCCCCTTTGGCGACAGCGTCTTTGACAAAAGCAGCGACTTTGTCGCGCGTATCAGCATTCACCAGAGGGCCAACATCGACACTTGGGTCAATCCCGTCGCCCACCTTCAACGCCCCCATCGCAGCGGTGAATCTGGTGGTAAATGCCTCGGCCACGTCCGTATGCAAATAGATCCGATTAGCTGCAGTACAGGCTTCACCCAAATTGCGCATTTTCGCCAACATTGCGCCTTCAACAGCAACATCCAGATCGGCGTCTTCAAAAACGATCAGCGGGGCGTTGCCACCCAGTTCCATAGCTGGCTTCAGGACTTGATCAGCGGCGGAATGCAGCAATTTACGGCCCACCCCGGTGGAACCGGTAAAACTGACCACGCGCACACGGGGATCATGAAGCATGTGATCGACCAATGCGCCGGTTTTGCGCGAAGGCAGGACGTTCACCATGCCCTTGGGCACGCCGGCCTCTTCCAAAAGCGGCATCAGCGCCAGCATTGTAAGCGGCGTCTCGGATGCGGGCTTGATGATGACAGCGCAACCAGCTGCGAGCGCTGGCGCGATTTTGCGGGTGCCCATTGCGGCCGGGTAGTTCCATGGCGTGACCAGCACAGCGATGCCTGCAGGTTTGTGCTGTACGATAATGCGCGCTCCCGATGCAGGTGCGTGGGTGATCATTCCGTCCGCACGCACGGCCTCCTCCGCAAACCAACGGAAAAACTCGGCGGCATATGTGGCCTCGCCCATCGCGTCAGCTCCAGCTTTACCGTTCTCCAGTGTGATGAGATTTGCGAATTCCGGTAAGCGGGCGGTCATCAGCTCCCATGCTTTGCGCAAAACTTCGGAGCGGTGGCGCGGGGTCAGTGCGGACCAAAGTGCCATCGCAACCTCGGCCGCATCAAGAGCAGTATCAGCGTCGCCAATTTCGGCCGAAGCCACAGAGGCCAGGACCTCTTCGGTGGCAGGGTTAATCACGTCAAATCGGGTGCCGGATGCGCCTGCGCGCCATTGGCCATCAATGTAGAGGTCGGTATGTTTCATTTGGGTTTCCAGAATTTTAAAGTAGGTGGCGCAGGGGCTCGGACAGACGACCCGTGAACTCCGAGATAAGCCGGATGGCCTGTGTGTCGGACAGCTCATCGTTGGTAAATTCGAGACTGAGTCGATAGTCACCGCCAACGGTGGCAATGCTGAGTGAGGGCTGTCTGGAACCCGTCAGACGCATGCCCGTGATAGGACTATCGCTGAGATCGCGCAAGATCAGGTCAGCGGATGAGTCAGGATCGGCCTCGAGCAGATTAGACAGACGTGCCCGATCCGGATTGGTCAGATAGCGCGTATCAGCATGCAGGTCCGTCAGTGCGATAACCAGCGTTTCGTCCCCGGCTTGCGTCGCGTCGCGCAAAGCCGCAGCGGCGAAGGCGGCCCAGAGAGTGGAAGGAGCGAGTGCGATTTGGCCTTCGCATAGCATCCGATCCAGGAAATCTTCGGTGCCTTCGCGCGGAACACGGGCGGTGATCTGGTTTGGCAAGGCCACGCCCTGCGCTGCAGAATTCGCGCCGCTTTGCGGCAAGCTTCGCAAAACCTCGAGGTCAGCCACGTGAAAGGGTTGCGGGTGTCCAGCCGCAACCAATCGCGTCAGATCCAATCCTTGCTCTTTCGCCAAGCGGCGGGTTTTGGGAGAGGCGAAAACGCGCGATCCCTCGGCCGCTATTGGATTGCGAGCCGCGATTAGGGCGCCAGAGGCCTTCGGCTCCTTGGGAACAGCGGGCAGCTTTCTCATCGGCTCGGTGCTAACCGACGCGGCGGATGCCTGAAACGGTGCCTCGGGGGCGGTAGCCGAGACAACAGCAATGACGTTCCCAACGGGAATATCTTGACCAGCCTCTGCCAACAGTGCGGCGATGAAACCGTCGTGTCCGGCAGGAACTTCCATCGTGCTCTTGTCTGTTTCCACTTCGAGCAAGACATCGTCAGCGTTAACTTTGTCACCAGGCGATTTGTGCCATGCCACAATCAGGCCGGTTTCCTGCGCCATGCCGAGGGCTGGCATGATGATGGATTGTCCGTCTGGAGTTCCGGCAGCCGCAGCTTTGGCCACAGGAGCGGCTGTTGCCGCGACCTCAACACTCTCAGAAATGATCGCTACAACTTGACCAACAGGAATGTCATCGCCAGCGGCAGCGCTGACCGAACCCAAGTATCCATCGGCGAGCGCTTCAACTTCCATAACCGCTTTGTCGGTCTCGACCTCCATCAGCACGTCACCAGCCTTAACGGCGTCACCGGGCTGTTTTTGCCAACTGACAATCTTGCCGGTTTCCTGCGCCATCCCGAGGGCGGGCATGATCACCTCATGAGTCATTGAACATCTCTCCGCGCATGAGCTTGCGGGCGTTTTGAGCGACGGCTTCGGGTGTTGGGACAGTAATATCCTCAAGCGCTGGCGAGAACGGGATCGGCACATCCATGGCTCCCATGCGGATCACTGGCCCGTCCAGATGATAGAACGCTTTTTCCATGATCCGCGACGCAATTTCGCCCGTAATGCCATAGCTTTGGTGGCCTTCATCAATCACAATGGCTCGACTGGTCTTGCGAACAGATTTCAGAATTGCGTCTTCATCCAGTGGCACGATGGTACGCGGGTCAATCACCTCGGCGCTGATCCCTTCAGCCGCCAAAATGTCGGCGGCGGCTTCGGCAATTTGCACCATCGAGGAAGTCCCAATCAGAGTGATGTCAGAGCCTTCGCGCTTGATGTTGGCGACACCGAAGGGGATCAGGAACTCCTCTTCGGGCACAGGGGCCTTGTCGTTGTACATCAGCTTGTCTTCGAAGATGACGACAGGGTTGTTGTCTCGGATCGCGGTTTTCATCAGGCCTTTGGCCTCATAGGCCGAGGACGGCATCGCAACCTTGAGGCCCGGAATATGGGCAACCAACGCGTGGAGAGATTGGCTGTGTTGTGCAGCCGAACGCCTGGTCGCTCCCATGTTGGTGCGCAGCACGAGCGGTGCGTTCATTTTGCCACCTGACATATAGTGGGTCTTGGCGGCCTGATTGCAAAGTTGATCCATGACCAGAAACAGAAAGTCGCCAAACATCAGATCAACGATGGGGCGGCTGCCGGTCATTGCGGCGCCCACGGCGATTCCCATGAAACCCGGTTCCGAGATGGGCGTGTCGATAATCCGTTCGGTGCCAAATTCCTCGACCAGACCGGATAGGATTTTGAATGGTGTGCCTGCCTCAGCGACATCTTCGCCGAGCAGAAAAATCGTATCATCGCGCCGCATTTCTTCGGCGATAGCCTCGTTTACGGCCTTGGAAAGTGTAATCTCGCGCATGGTTTTTCCTTAGGCGTTGGCGGCAAAGACGTGCATGTCGACTTCGGCCTCATCAGGGTATTTGGCGGCCAGCGCGTATTCCACGGCGGCCTCGGCCTCGGCTTTGACATCGGCGCGGATGGAATCCAGCTCCTCCGCGGAGGCGATACCTTCAGCGGTTAGCCATCTGCCAAAGTTGGTGATTGGGTCGCGCTCGGTTTTCCAGAAAGTCTCTTCTTCTTTGGACCGGTAATACTCGCGGTTGATATCGCCCACGTGGTGGCCGTGATATCGGTATGTTTCCAGTTCAACAAAGAACGGGCCTTCGCCCTTTCGGCACCGTGCGACCAGTTTTTGAGTTAGCTCATTGACTGCCAGCACATCTTGACCATCCACTTTGAACGCCTCGATGCCAAAGGCCTCGGCGCGGGCTGTGATCGATCCGGCCATGGTTTCCTCTACTTTGGTGTATTCGCCGTAAAGATTGTTTTCGCAGGCGTAAATCACTGGCAAATTCCACAGCGCTGCCATGTTCATGACCTCGTACATTAACCCCTGTGCCGTCGCCCCATCGCCAAAGAAACAGACGGTCACATCGTCCGTGCCAAGGCGTTTGGCGCTGAGAGCGGAGCCAGTGGCGATGCCCATAGAGCCACCGACAATAGCGTTTGCCCCCAGATTGCCATTGGACTGATCCGCGATATGCATTGAACCGCCTTTACCCCGGCAATAGCCCTCTTCCTTGCCCAAAAGCTCGCAGAACATCTGTTTAAAGTCCGCACCTTTAGCAACGCAGTGCCCATGGCCGCGATGGGTCGAGGTAATTTTATCCGTTTTGGTCAATGCCTCACAAATACCAACGGCAACGGCCTCTTCACCGGAATACATATGGGTCAGCCCAGGCATTTTGGCGCTGAGATACAGTTGGTTGGCATTGTCCTCAAAGGCACGAATGCGCGCCATCTGCGTATACATACGCAGGTAGTCTTCGGTGTTGGTTTTGGCGGGGCTCATATCTGGTCTTTCGCAAAAAGTGCCCGCTTGTGCGCAAAGGCACAGGCGGGCAAGTTCGGGGAGATTAGTATCGGTTGGCGATCGGCAGATCTTGCGCCGGGAACAGTGAGATCACCTTGCAACCAGTGTCGGTTACCACAACTTCTTCTTCAATCCGGGCTGCCGAATAGCCATCTGTGGCTGGGCAGTAGGTTTCCAGCGCAAAGACCATCCCGGTCTGGATTTCCATCGGATTTTCGAGTGAAACCGAGCGACTGATGATCGGGCGCTCGTGCAGGGCCAGACCCAGGCCATGACCGAATTGTAGGCCGAAGGCTGACAACTCATCAGGGAACCCGAACTCTTCGGCCTTGGGCCAAGCTTGCGCCACCACGTCCGTTGTGACACCTGGGCGGATTAGATCAATTGATGCATCAATCCATTCACGCGCCTTGATGTAGGCGTCGTTCTGGCTAGGGGTCGAGAAACCGACGTTGAACGTTCTGTAGTAACAGGTCCTATAGCCCTGGTAGGACTGCAGAATGTCGAAGAATGCCTGATCACCGGGGCGAATGAGACGGTCTGTAAAGTTATGCGGATGCGGGTTGCAGCGTTCGCCGGAAATGGCGTTGATCGCCTCTACATCGTCAGAGCCCATTTCATAGAGCATCTTGTTTGACATCGCCACGATGTCGTTCTCACGCACACCCGGTTTTAGTTCCTCGTAGATCATGTGATAAACACCGTCGACCATAGCGGCAGCTTGGTTCAGCAGCTGGATTTCGTCGACGTTTTTGATCTCGCGCGCGCTCAGCATGACCTGCTGACCGTCTACCACGTTCAGTCCGGCCTCTTGTAGCGCAAAGAACATCGCGGTTTCGGCATAGTCCACGCCCACCGGCATATCCGCCATCCCGGCCTTTTTGATCAGCCCGGCGATTTCTTCCGCATACCGCTTCATCAGTCCAAAGCTGGGCGGGATGGTGCCGCGCATGCCAACAACACCGGCCAACATCCGCTCTGGATCAAGCCAGTCGCAATACTCACGGTGGTGCACAGCCGCGCTGCCGAAATCCCAGACATAAGGCTCATCGTCGCCAGCCAGCAGGCAGAAACGGCACATTTTGTCGCGTTCCCATTCGCCGATCTTGGTGCCCGAGACATAACGGATGTTGTTCACGTCAAACATCAGCATCGAGCCGAGGTCCGATTTTTTCAGCGCATCCTTGGCGCGTGACAGCCGATAGCGGCGCAGCCGGTCGTGATCGACGCGGCGTTCAAAATCGACGGCGGTGTGCCCTGACGACGGAATATGTTTGTCCCAGCGCCAGTTTGGGTCGATATCGCCCGGTTGTAGGATGCGCGGGTTCAGCGCAGACGTATTGGGTTGAGCCATTAAAGCCTCCTTGGCACCCCGAAAAGTGCGTTTCTAATCCTGAATATTGTTTTGGCACTGGGACCTGTTGCCTACTGGATGCACCACCCGCCATCGATGTGGATCATCTGTCCGGTCATATAGTCGCTGTCGTCGCTGGCGAGGAATGATGCTGTGCCAACAATGTCTTTGGGGTAAGACACACGCTTAATGACCAGCTCGTTTTCGGAAATGTCTTCATAGGCTTGCCCGGCTCTTTCCTTGAATCCGATCTCTACTAGATCCTTGTCCAGCTGGTCCCAAAGCGGGGTCACAACCACGCCCGGCGCATAGCCGTTCACTGTGATATTGTGCTCGCCCAAAGCAACAGCGCCGCAATGGGTCAACGCCAGACAACCGTATTTCGAAGTGCAGTAAACCGTCACGTCCACCAGCGGCTTGCGCGACGCGATAGAGCCGACATTGATGATCTTGTAGGGATGATCTTCCATCGGGCCCTGCTTGATCATTTGACGCGCAGTTTCCTGCATGCCCAGCCACATGGCCTTTGTGTTCACGTTCATGATCATATCCCAGTTGTCTTCATCAATATCCATGAAGAACCGGGGCTTGTTCAGGCCAGCATTAAAGACGCCAACATTGATCGATCCAAACGCTTCTACGGTCGCCGCCACAGCCGCCGCGTTATCCTCACGTTTGGTGACATCCATCAGGACCGCGACGGCCTTGCCATTCCCTGCAGCATTGATGCTGTCAGCGACCGTTTGCGCCTTCTCAAAATCCAGATCACCAACGCATATATTAGCGCCTTGCGCGGCAAAATTTTCCGCATTGGCGGCACCCATGCCACCAGCGGCACCAGTGATGAGAATATTCTTACCTTTTAGGCGATTGGGGTCCATGATTTCCTCCCTAGGAATTTAGTTTCATTGCATTTTCGGCCCGCTGCTGGGCCTGTTTTAAAGCGTCACGAGGGGAGTTAATCCCGCGCAGCATGTCGTGCATTTCCTGACCGCAAATGTGGATAATTTCAGAGATTTCCGGCACCGGTGGACGGGGCCAGAACTGAAGCTCGTCCCGCCAAGACATGCCGTCGACGGCCTCAAATATGGTGGACAGACGGCGCACCTCAGGGTCAGCCCCAACCGAGTAGCGCGGCGCTGTGCGACTGCCAGACTGGATGTAAAGTTTCTGCGCCTCGGCTGACGTGAAAGCGATCAGCGCCTCTGCTGCAGCGGCGCGCCTGTCCACGGGCACGTTGGATGGAATGCCCAGCACATAGCCGCCAACCGGCGCAACCGGTTGACCTGACGGACCTGCGGGATGCGGCAGATATCCGGTTTGCCCAAATGCTGGGGATGAAGGATCGGACTCAAAATAAGGCGCCAACAGCGTATACCCATAGGCCATCGCAATCTTGCCTGCCGCGTAGGGGCGGACCCGTTCATACCATGACATGGACAAGATGTCGGGCGGCGAGAAATCCAACAGGTTTCTGAGATATTCAGCGGCCCCCAGCGCCAGAGGTGTATCAATTGTTGGCACCAGATCGTGGCGGTCAGCAACATCCGCATTAAAGCCACCTGCAATCGGGTGCAGGTTCAGGATCGGCTGGCCAAAGTCTGCACAGGCCATCATAAACTGATGCCCTAGGGCGGTGCCACGGGCGGCATTCCACGCGACGCCATACCGCCCACGCGACGGGTTATGCAGCGCACGCGCAGCATCTAAGAGCTGCTCGGTCGTTGTTGGCGGCTCAATCCCGGCTTCGGCGAACCAGTCTTTGCGATAGAACAGCAATTCGGGGGTCGTTTGGCTGGGAACGCCGTATGGGCGACCACCCCAGTGGGCAGCTTGCCAACCGGCGGTATGAAAGTCGCTGGGGTCTAAACGTTCAACATCTAGAATGCTGTCGAGCGGAAGCAGCAAACCCTTTGCGGCAAATTCACCAATCCAGGGCAGATCAACCGCAATAATATCGTACCGGCTGACTTTGCGGTCAAAGTTGCGCAAGGCTTCTTCGTGCAAGCGGTCAATGGAAAATGCGCGCTGATTGATTTTTTCGCCGATCATTTGCTCAAACCGACGCTTGAGGTTCTCCATGACCATGAACGTCGGATCACCATGCACCAGAATGCGCAGACCACCCGACAACGCCAGCGGCTCAGACAACACCTGCGGCGATTGAATGGTTTTGCCGGACATATAAGAGCCGCCGTAGTAATAATCCTTTTCAGCCTCTTCACTGTGGCTGGTTCCAAGACTTTGCGCAGCCAATCTCAGCACACGCCCGGACAACCGGCCCCATTTGGACATCAGATCCGCGCTTGGGTGAAGTGAAAATGATTTACCACTTTTCGTACGCGGGCGCTGCTCGATCAGACCAGACGTTAGCATTTCGTCAAGTTTGCGGCGGCCTGTCGCGTACGGAACCCCAGAGGCGGCCACAAGCGCCGAAGCCGTGACCATCTTGCTTTCAAGATGATTGCGGATCAGTGTTATGGCCATGTTCAGATAGGGGTTCGGCGCGCCGGTCTCCAATGTTGTTTCAACTTCAACAGTGAAAGCTTCAAGAAAGCCGATTACACGCAACAACTCGGCGCTCCCCGTCGGGACATCTGCCCCGGAGGGATCCTTTTGGGCCATCAGATGGTCATTTGTAATGACTTGCATTTTCAAGGGAGCTGGTCCGTATTTGCGAGAATCGTTCATTTTTTTCTTGGGGGGATTCGCCCCACCTCCCTAACTTGTCCATAATGAGCTTGTGGCAATATGGGGTAATTATCCATTTTGAACACCAAAATGTTCAAACTGAACTTATTCGACAAGGGTTGAGCGACGCTATTTGAGAAAGTGGCGGGGCGAGGTTGCTTAAGGATTCGATACGCGTTCCGAAAGGAACAGCAGCCTCAACAAGAACAGATCAAAGGGAGGAACCCGAAATGAACAAATCACTCAAGACACTGATTGCAAGCACAACGGCTATCGCAGGCCTGGCGCTTGCTGGCGCAGCTTTTGCTGAAACCTACAAAATCGGCATCACGCAGAATAATGTGGGCGTGGACAGCTACCAGACCACATATGAAAAAGCGTTTATTGCTGCGGCAGAGGCCAATGCCGATGTCGAAGCTGTGGTTCTGGATGCAGGCGGTGACGTCGCCCGCCAGATCGCTCAGATGCAGGATCTTATCCAGCAAGAGGTTGATGCAATCATCATCTGGCCGACGAATGGCGAAGCGGTGATCCCTGCTGTGCGTGAAGCGTTTAAAGCTGGTATTCCGGTAATCGTGACCAATTCGAACATCGCCGAAGCCGGCCATGAATTCGTCAAATCTTTCTCCGGCCCAGACAACATCACGCAGGGTGCGCGCTCGGCCGAACTGATGTGTGAAGCGCTGGATGGAAAAGGCCGCGTTCTGCAAATTTCAGGCCAACCCGGATACACCACCGCGATTGAGCGAGCCAAAGGGTTCGAAGATCGCCTCCCCGAAGTGTGCCCGGACGTTGAGCTGGTCGAAACACAGCCCGGCGACTGGAACCGTGAAAAATCGCAAACCGTCATGGAAGCTTTCCTTGTCAAATATGATGTCATCGACGGTGTATATGCCGGTGATGACAACATGGGTGTTGGCGCTATGAATGCCGCAATCGCTGCCGGCCGCGTCGGTGATATTGCCTTTGTGGGCGCCACAAACTTTGCTGTTGGCTACGAAGCGATGGCACGTGGTGAATACTACGGATCTATCTATCAATCGCCGGTAGACGATGCTGAAGCTGCGCTTAAAACCGCTCTGGATGTTCTGGGTGGCAAAGAAGTTCCGTTCCTGAACTACTTTGACACACCAAAGATCACCAAGGCGAATATGGACCAGTTCACGAAGCCCGTCTTTTAAGAACTCTCCCAAAGGCGGACGGACCTTTTTGCGTCTGTCCGCCAAATTTTTCAGATAATTTTGACCAATCGGGGGTGACGCTATGGGGCGAGTCACAGGACGATCTTGTATTGTCACGGGTGCAGCACAAGGCATTGGTCGCGCAATCGGTGAAGCACTATTGGATGAGGGCGCCGACGTTTGTTTCGCTGACATCAATGGCGTAAAAGTGGCTGATGTCGCTGCCGAAAACACGCAGCGCGCTGCGGACAATGGCGGAAAAGTCATGTCCTACGCTGTGGATGTCACAAAACGCGATCAGGCTTCGGCGCTGATTGCGCAGACGGTCAAGAAATTTGGTAAATTGGACGTAAAATTCAACAATGCTGGCGTCAACAAACCGATGAATTTTCTGGATGTGACCGAAGAAAACTGGCATTTCATAATGGATATCAACGGCCTGGGCGTGATGATCGGAATTCAGGAAGCCGCCAAACAGATGATCGCGCAAGGCACCGGAGGGAAAATCATCAACACTGCGTCGATTGCCAGTCGGCAGGGCTTTGACAATGTCGCGCCCTATTGTGCTTCAAAATTTGCGGTTGTCGCACTGACACAATCCGCCGCGCGCGATCTGGCAAAGCATGATATCACCGTCACAGGTTTTGCGCCGGGTGTTGTGGCCACCGAGATGTGGGAAGAAGTGGATCGGGACCTGATGGAAATCGGAGCCTTCAGCCGCCCCGGTGAAGCCATGGAAGAGTTTGCGGCTGACATCTTAAAGGGACGTGTAGCAGACCCGGCGGATATCACCGGAACGACGACGTTTCTTGCATCAAAGGACAGCGACTACATGACCGGACAGATCGTAATGATCGACGGGGGAATGACGTTGGTCTGACAGACCGCGTTGGGAGGAAAAGACGATGACAGACGATAGAATGAAGACCATAGGAAACGTGTTGGCGCGTCAGGGCATCCTGATCGCCTTTGCGATTTTTATGGTCGGTTTTACGTTGGCAAACGAACGGTTTCTGGGACTTGATAACGTTCTGGGTGTGGTACGTTCGTCTGCCATTCTCGGCGTGATGGCCCTCGGCGTGACCTTTGTTGTCATCAGCGGCAACCTTGATCTTTCAGTTGGCTCGATGATGTCCTTTTCCACAATCGTCGTGCTTGATTTACATGACAAGATCGGCCCCGAGCTTGCCATTCCCGTCATGTTTGGGATGACGATGGCGCTTGGTGCATTGATTGGTTTTCTCGTCGGCTATCTAAAGCTCAACTCGCTTATCGTGACGCTGGGCATGTTGTCAGCAATCCATGGTCTGACGCTAACGTATTCTGGCGGCAAGAACATGGATATCGCCGACAAGCAGGGCACTTGGTTCGGCTTTTTCGGCCAAGAGGCCGTTATGGGCGTGCCTGTACCTGTTCTGATCTTCGGGCTCTTGGCCGTTGTGCTGAGCGTGGTGCTGGGCAAAACTCCGTTTGGGCGTAAAACCTATGCGGTGGGCGGCAATGGAATTGCGGCGACGTTTTCGGGTATTCCCCGCGCGCGCGTTGTCTTCATGTGCTACCTGATGTCTTCGTTTTGTGTGGCCACGGCCGGTCTCATTCAGGCCAGCCGGTCTTTAGGTAGCCAAAACACGGTTGGTCAGGGGCTCGAGCTTGACGTTCTCGCTGCGGTCATCCTTGGCGGGGCTTCTTTGCTGGGGGGATCAGGCACAGTTTTCAAAACGGTTATCGGCGTCTTGATCTTGGGCTTCATCCAAAATGGCTTGCTGCTCGTTGGGCTACAATTCTACGTCCAATACGTTGTCACATGGGTCATCATAATTTTGGCTGTCTGGCTTGATATCGCGGCCAAACGTGGCCGCCTGCTGTCACCGATCGCGTGAGGAAATAGGTATGGATAAAACATCAACACTCAAGTTCCTGAAAAACAACGCAATCTGGGTTTTCATTGTGCTGGAACTCATTTTCTTCTCCGTCGCGGGTGAATTCCTGTCACTTTCGGACAAGGCATTTATGGATGGGGCAAACATGTTGCTGCTGTTCAAACAGTCGGCCCCTATTGGGATCATCGCGCTGGGGATGACGATTGTAATGATCAACGGCAACATCGACCTTTCGGTCGGGGCAATTTATGCGCTTTGCGCGGTGGTGATGCTTGACAGTATGACGTGGCCGATCTTTGCTGGTCTCGGAGATTGGGTCATCCCGGTTTCGATCCTGCTATCTTTGATTGTTGGCATGATTCTGGGTTTGATTAACGGATTGATTGTGTGGAAGACGGGCGTTGATGCCTTTATCGTCACGCTTGGGTCCATGCTGGGATTTCGCGGCTTGGTCTTTATGTATAACGGTGAAAACCCGACCTCCAATCTAAACTGGACACTGGTGGATTTTGCCGAGGCCGATATCCTCGGAATCGAAACCCCGACGATCATCTTTGTCATCGCGACAATTCTCATCTGGTTGTTGATGACCCGCACAATTCATGGCCGCAACGCCTATGCAGTGGGCGATAACCGCTCCGCCGCCGTGAACGCCGGGATTAAAGTTGGCCCGCATATGGTGTTGAATTTCGTTCTGATCGGGTTTCTCGCGGCGCTTAGTGCGGTGGTTTTCTATTCGGCCAGCGGGTCGGTTAACCCCAACGACGGCACACTTTATGAACTGTGGGTCATCACGGCTGTGGTCCTTGGTGGAACCAAACTGACAGGCGGCAGCGGGTCAATTATTTCAACCTTTGGCGGTGTGCTTGCAATCCAGTTGTTGCGCAAAGGTCTGGGTCACATCGGAGCCGATACAGCCATGGTCAATCTGGTGATTGGTCTAATCCTGATCGCAGTCCTGCTCTTTGACCAACAACTGAACCGTAAGGGCAAAGAGGAGTTGAAAGTATGACAGACCAGATCCCCGCGTTGCGGCTGGAAGATATCGTAAAAACCTTCCCCGGCGTGCGTGCCCTTGATGGTGTTTCGTTTCAGGTGATGCCCGGCGAGGTTCACGCGCTGTTGGGCGAAAACGGTGCTGGGAAGTCAACGTTGATGAAGGTTCTCGGAGGGATTCATCAACCCAATGAAGGACGTATTTTCATTGAAGAGGTCCCTGCCATCATGGCTTCTCCTTTGGACGCCAAGTCAAAAGGCGTTGTGTTTATCCATCAGGAGCTGAGCCTTGCTGATGAGTTGAGCGTCGCCGAAAATATCTATTTGGGTGAACTGCCCGGAAAGAGCTATGGCCGTGTGGACTTCGAAAAACTGTACGCAGATTCCGGCGCCATTCTGGATCGCCTGAAGTGCGGCTTTACCCCCCAGACAATCGTCGGCGATCTTTCGATTGCCAACAAACAGATGGTTGAAATTGCCCGCGCTCTGACGGTCGACGCCAAGGCGGTGATCTTTGACGAACCGACAGCTTCGCTGACCGATGCGGAAAAGGTTGTGCTGTTCGATATCATCAATGACCTGCGCAGCCAGGGCGTGGGCGTTGTTTATATTTCCCACCGCATGGACGAGATTTTCACAATATCCGATAAAATCAGCGTCCTGCGGGATGGCGAATATCGCGGGTCTCTTGTGACTGCTGACACCAATGAAGATGAGGTGACGCAGTTGATGATCGGGCGCAGTCTTGATCTAACAGCTGCCATCGAACATGCGCCAATAGGCAAAGTCGCCCTTGAGGTGCGGGATCTGTCTTGTGGCTCCCTGTTTCATGATGTGAGCTTCAAAGTGCACGCCGGTGAGGTTGTCGGTTTTTACGGGCTGGTTGGCGCTGGCCGCACTGAAATCGCTGAGACGCTGTTTGGGCTGCGCAGTCCAACGGCGGGTAAGATTCTGCTGGAGGGGCAAGAGGTAACTATCAGCTCTCCGATAGACGCGATCCAGCACGGCATTTCGCTGGTCCCCGAGGACCGCAAGGAACAAGGGCTGGTTTTGGGTATGAACTGTCGCGACAACATGACGTTGCCTCAGGTTGGCGATCTCACGGCTGGGCCATTTGTTTCTGATGGCGCCGAAATTGCGATCTTTGACCAGTATCGTGACAAGTTGGCGATCAAGACACCTAGCTGGCGACAACAGGCTGGCAACTTGTCGGGCGGCAACCAACAGAAGATTGTCATCGGCAAGTGGCTGTCAATGGCACCGCAGGTGTTGATAGTGGATGAGCCGACACGCGGCATTGATGTTGGGTCAAAATCTGAGATCCACAACCTGATCCGTGAACTGGCAAAGCAAGGTTATGCGATAATCGTTATCAGCTCGGAAATGCCGGAAGTTCTGCGTGTCTCGGATCGGGTCGTTGCTATGTTCCATGGTGAAATCATTCGCGAATTCACCTCGGAAGAGGTAAACGAGGATAATCTTGTGCAGGCGATCTCCGGTATCAGATCTGACAAGGTCGCTTGATGCGCATCGGGTTTGCCGGACTGGGCCGTATGGGAAGCCATATGGTACGAAATCTGATTGCCGCTGGGCACGATGTGACCGTGTGGAACCGATCACTGGACAAAGCAGAACGACTCGTACTGCAAACGGGTTGCGGCGTGGCCCCCACACCCAAAGAGCTTGCGGATAAGACTGACGTAATCATCACAATGCTGGCAGATGATGCCGCTTCAGAGGCAGTCCACCTGGGCCCGGAAGGGATATTCGCCGGTCGACGCGCGCGCACGTTGATTGAAATGGGAACAATGAGTCCCGATCACATTCGCGCCCTAGTGCTGGCCGCCCCGGCGAACACAGTTGTTATCGACGCCCCGGTTTCCGGAGCGACACAGGCCGCTGCTGACCGGCAGTTGATGATCATGGCGGGGTGCTCAGCTTCCACAGCCGCCCCGATAATGCCGCTGCTTGAGGCCCTCGGCCGCGAGGTCATATTCCTCGAAAAATCAGGTGCCGGTGCGGTGATGAAACTTGCCGTAAACTCATTGATTCACGGAATAAATCAAACCTTGGCAGAGGCAATCACATTGGCAGAGGCTGCTGGAATACCCGCCCCACTTGCCTTTGACACGATCGAGGCTTCAGCAGCTTGCGCGCCGATGCTGAAATATCGCCGCCCACTCTACCTGGACGAGTCGGCGCATGATGTGACCTTTACCGTGTCGTTGGCCCGTAAGGATATGGCAGTGACGTCGGCTTTGGCCAAATCACTCGGTGTTGCGATGCCGCAAGGTGAGGTCACACTGGAAAAGCTGATGCAAGCCGAGGCCAAAGGGTTTGCGAACCGCGACATGGCTTCAATCCTGAATTACATGCGAGAGGAAAATCAATGAAAAAGGCAGCCTTGTTCGTAGGCGGTTGGGAAGGCCACAAACCAACGACATTCAGCGATTGGTGCGAGGCTCTGTTGCAGGCCGAAGGCTTTGTCGTGGAGATTTATGACACGCTTGATCCGCTCGCTGACCCCGAAAGCATGGCCGATGTTGATTTGATCGTGCCGATTTGGTCTTCCGCCAGGTCATCTCATCAACCTGAGTATGGCAACATGACCAAACCACAGGAAGATGGTTTGCTGAAGCTCATTGCGACAGGCTGCGGCATTGGCGGATGGCACGGTCATATGGGCGACGCGTTCCGCGACCGTCCAACCTATCACTTCCTGATCGGCGGCCAATTTGTAGCACACCCTCCTGGTTGGCCCGACAACCCGGTACCGTCCGATGATTTCGTGGACTACGACGTGACGATCACGGCACCTGATGACCCGATCGTCGCAGGTATCGAAAGCTTCCGATTGCATTCCGAGCAATACTATATGCTTGTGGATCCTTCAAACGATGTCCTCGCAACAACAACCTTCTCGGGCGAGCATTTGTGGTGGATAGAAGGTAACGAAAT
>RCNF010001125.1_pt1 | contig 17985 bp, 21 predicted proteins | sample 2041311 | NCBI WGS metagenome assembly RCNF01 (sample SAMN09708228, study PRJNA481090) | Marine sediment metagenome, whole genome shotgun sequencing project. | biome: marine sediment; feature: ocean; material: sediment; isolation source: Sewage treatment plant 2 marine sediment (STP2) ... | reverse complement strand
TGCACGAAAAAAAATCCCCGCCGTGCGGCGAACGTCATCCAGATAGACAATGGCCTCAGGGTAGTGCTGATTAGCACTGTTGGTAATAAAACGATGCCAGATTTTGCCGATGAATTCTTCCATGGGTGGACTATTGTTGCAGAAACCTTGACCAGTCAGGTGGCAACCATAAAATCATCACCACACAGAAAATAATAAGAGCAATAAAAAACAGTTTAAATTTTTTACCCAGATTAGGTGGCAGCGGCATACCACAATGCGAACAGGTTTTTTCACCCGTCTCAACCTTGCCACCACAATGTTCACATACCAGGCCTTTCATTTTTTATCTCCATGGATGGAGTGTATGCTGAAAATCGTCAGGAACGATTTCAGTGCATTTAAAATTTTTCATTATTCATTATAATAGGCCCTGTTCCTGAGCAACCGGCGAGTTAATAAAGCTGCCGATCAGCGGGTAGCTGAAATCGATTCCCTTTATTGCTTTGCTAAAACCCATAATACCGACTATCAGAAACAGCGGTAGCAGTAGCATAAAATAAAACTCCAGTGATAATAAGGCGGTTACCGAGGCATAACCACTTGTCAGTATAATAAAGATATTGATGGCGATAAAAATAGCAGTGCTTATGCTGCTGCCAAGCAAGGCCTGTTTTAGGTGATGCTGGGTAATGACGGAGGCTAGTTTATAACGCCGAAAATAAAGTACCCACAATGCCAGGTAAAAGGCACCGACAAAAAGCAGGTTACCGATGTAAAAAGCTTCAGCGTAAGCGGCAGTATGGTCATGGGGTTGATGTGTCTGGTTCAAGTTAATTTGTCTCCATTTTTGCGCGAACCACTTCCATTAAAGCCTCGACGGTTTCTTCTTCATCACTAAGCGGTTCGATAATGGCCGCGCGGCAGGCTTCTATCGGGTCAAAGCCGGATTTGATCAGGGTAGCGGCATACACCAGCAAGCGGGTTGAAGCGGATTCTTCCAGGTCGTGGTCTTTTAATACGCGTAGCGCATGGGCCAGTTCAATTAACTGTGTCGCCATGGCCTTGTCGATCTCAGTTTCTTTTTGGATAATCGTTGTTTCAGTGTCGATGTCAGGGTAATCAAAACGCATGGAAATGAAACGCTGGCGGGTTGACGGTTTCATGCCTTTAAGCAGATTTTGATAACCGGGATTGTAGGAGACGACCAGCATGAATTCAGCTGAGGCATGCAATACTTCACCGGTGCGTTCGATGGGCAGAATACGGCGGTCATCCGACAGCGGATGCAGTACCACCGTGGTGTCTTTACGTGCTTCCACGATTTCGTCCAGATAGCAGATGGCCCCTTCGCGCACGGCTTTGGTCAGGGGGCCATCGTGCCAGTAGGTTTCGCCATCACCAATTAAATGCCTGCCCACCAGGTCGGCTGCGGTCAGGTCATCGTGACAGGCAATGGTATACAAAGGACGCCCCAGTCTGGCGGCCATGTGCTGGATAAAGCGGGTCTTACCACAGCCGGTTGGGCCTTTAATCAGCATCGGTAGCTGGTTATTGTAAGCGTGTTCGAATAACTCAATTTCGTTATTCTGGCTTTGGTAATAGGGGATGTTATTTTTTGTTTTGTTCATAATACTTAAGTTCTAACCCGGTTAAAGACTAATAATGTAGGCAATGGCAATAGAAACACAGACAACCAGCAACCAGCCATACATAATAACGCGCCAGAGCAATGACACGCCGCGTAATTCCATAAAATCACGGATAACCATTCCTGCTTTAACAGTGGCGGATGACAGTAAAAACAACATGACCGCCATGCCACTGTATTCGAGTTTACCCATGGCATAGGTGGTTAGCGTTAATACCATCATGGTCAGCCAGATGCTATGGATGTTGTAGAGTTTATTTAGTGCAGTGGCTTTCATCGGATGATATACACCAGTGGAAATAAAATAATCCAGACCAGGTCAACCATGTGCCAGTATGATGCACCGGTTTCTATACCGATATGGTCCTGCGCGCTATAACCGCCGCGCTGTGCTTTGATGGCGACGGCAAATAGAATGATCATGCCTAAAATCACATGCAGAAAGTGGAACATGGTCAGCGACAGGTAAAACATATAAAAGGTATTGGTGCCAAGATTAATACCTTCTGAAAATTTATCGTTATATTCCACTGACTTTAACAACAGAAAACCGCCGCCGCAGCCCAGTGATGCATACAGCCAGCGGATGCAGCCTTTAACATCATCAAGCCGGATAGCGTGAATCGCACGTACCACAAAATAACTGGCAGTAATTAGCAGCAATGTATTGGCCGCACCCAGCTCACGGTTGAGGGTGAGCTGAAACTGGTTAAACATGTCCACATTCTGTACCCGTGCCACGGCATAAGAAATAAAGGCAATGCCGAACACCAGTAACTCGGCAAAAATAAAAAACCAGATTGCAAAATCACCGGGAAGCAGCCTGGGCTCTACTAACACGGGTTCATCTACTATGGGTTCTGTTATTGTTGTGTTCATGTATTCTGCGATATTTAGATGTTTATCAGTGGGCCACTAGTCTTCTAACGGGTCTCCACACACGTCTTGTGTTTTTCCTGGATATGCCACATTGGCAAACCAGCAATCTTGCAGCGGTGGGCAGGAGATGGTTGTATATTCTAATGTTGAAACCCTGAAAGTGCATTGATGCTTATCAAGAGAGTTGTGTGCAATAGATCAGAGGCTCCATAATTTATCCCCGGACCATGCTCGTACCAACGCCCATAGGGCAAAAACAATAAAAATAGTATGCACGATAGTGAAATAGGAAATCACATAAACCCAGGTCCAGGGCGAATCAAAACCACCCAGTAATATCATTAGCGCGCTGACCAGAAACAGTACGGCTGCGGCAATTATATTAATTTTTATGCCTAACACAACATGGTAGCGATCAATCGCATCAGACTGCGTTTTTCTGTAAATTAACAGTAAGGCAATAAAACTTATAATGGGTAGAATGGTCAGGTTGAGCAGTGAGGCCAGCGCTGCGTTTGATGCACGATTTTGTTGTTGTTCATTTGTTTTTGCTGAATTCATCTGTTTGATCCATCATGTTGTGTTATTTCTGTTTCATTTAAAACAGTTTGGCTTTACCGCATTATAATGGGCACAAAAAAATACCGCCTGAAGCGGCGGTATTTTTTTGTAGCTTAAAGCTTAGGTTGCAGTCAGAGGCTCCCTAGCTTTTTACCCTGTCTTCTAGTAGTACAACTTCTTCACCTTTCACAAAGAAGCTGATGATATAGACGATAAGTCCTACCAGGAAGATCAGGCCTGCACCTTCACGCATCCAGTAGAATATTTCTATCTTATCCTGCGTCGCCATAAAGTTTAGTGGATCATCTGAGTAACGTTGCAGGTAAACCTGCAGGATGCCCGCACCGGTCAGGAACAGGGTGATAAAGACCATCGATACTGTCATCAACCAGAATGACCACATTTCCATTACCTGACTTGCATTTGCGGCTTTTTGGCCACGCATGATAGGCATTGAATAAGAAATCATCGTCAATACCACCATGACATAAGCACCGTAGAAGGCCATATGGCCATGTGCTGCGGTGACCTGTGTACCATGCGTGTAAAAGTTAACTGGTGCCAGCGTGTGCAGGAAGCCCCATACACCCGCACCCAGGAATGCCATGACGGCAGTACCTAGTGCCCATAAAGTCGCCGCTTTATTAGGATGGTCGCGACGTCTCTTGTTTACCACATTAAAGGCAAACAAAGTCATTATAAAGAATGGAATAGGCTCCAGAGCAGAGAAGATAGAACCTAACCACTGCCAGTAACCCGGGGCACCAATCCAGAAGAAGTGATGGCCGGTACCGATGATGCCGGAGATCAGCGCCATGGCGATAATGATATATAACCATTTTTCGATAACTTCACGGTCAACACCAGTTACCTTGATCAGCACATAGGCCAGCAGCCATAATTAATTCCCACACGCCTTCTACCCATAGATGAACAACAAACCACCAGAAGTATTTATCCAGTACCAGGTTTTCAGGGTTGTAGAAAGAGAACAGGAAGAATACTGCCAGTCCGACCAGGCCGGTCAGTAATACCAGTGTGATCACTGTTTTACGTCCGGTAAGAATGGTCATGCCTATATTGAAGACGAAAGCCAGGGCAACAATAACGATACCTATTTTGGTGATCGTGGGTTGCTCGAGGAATTCTCGTCCCATGGTAGGCAGCAGGTCATTCATGGTGATCTCAGCCAGTGTCGCATAAGGCACCAGTAAATAACCGAGGATGGTTAGCGCACCGGCAACCAGGAATATCCAGAACATGAGTTTCGCTAGTATGGGCGAAAAAAGTTCACGTTCAGATTCCTCGGGAACCAGATAATAGGCGGCGCCCATAAAACCAAACAGTAACCAGACGATCAGTAAGTTTGTGTGTACCATGCGGGCAACGTTGAAGGGGATTTCCGGGAACAGGAAATCGCCCATAACGTATTGCAGGCCAAGGATTACGCCGAACAGGATCTGTCCGACAAAAAGACCAATGGCTGCAATAAAATACAGCATGGCAATGGATTGTGATTCATATTTCATGTGTATTTCCCCTTAACCTTGAATGTTGGGTGGCCAGTCTCTGGCAGTTTTAATGCCATCGGCGTATTTTAGGAATTGCGCAATTTCTTCCAGCTCCTGATCACTGAAATTGAACTGCGGCATGCTGCGGCGACCTGGAATACCATCGATGGGACGACTCTGGATAAAAGCCTTGATGGCTTCCGTACTTTCGCCATAGCGGGTATACACATTGCCAAGCTCGGGAGCAAAATATGCGCCTTCACCTAACAGGGTATGGCATCCGATGCAGTCATTGTGTTCCCACAAACGCTTACCTGCTGCCACCTCCTCGGTTATATTTTCTCTATTGTCAGTTTTGGGTATTCTTTCTACCGTATCGACGGTTAAGCCAATAAATACCAGGAAGAAAAAAACCGATCCTCCGTAGTAAATATTTCGTGCCATGCCCTTGGTAAAGGTTTCTCTCATAGCGATTCTCACTTGATTGTTGTTTATAATTTTCGATGGTTAATATTACAGGTGGCATCATAGCTACACGACAGTCTGGTTGCCTTGATGTTAATCAAGTCAAAGCTTACATTGATTTGGCGGTGCTGTGAATGAGATTATTGCATCGCTAACGTAACGGATAGCCCGTTACCCGGTATTGTCGTCAGCTGTTATATGGGAACCTGATCTATTACAGCCGGTTTATGAAAACGATGATTCATGGCAAGCGAATTTGATACTGCCTCGATATTTAATGACTGGTTCCTTCTGAGCGATGAATTTTGTTATAAACATTATATTTGCCAACGGGTTTATTCATCGGTAAACGTTTTACGATTTCCAGTGTTTTACTGTCATAGACAATGACTTCGCCATCGTTTTCCCAGATGCTTAATAGTGCACGACTGCCATCACGGTTAAATTCGATATGACCAGATGTTTTTCCGGGAACGGGGGTCAGTGTCTTTATAATTCCCAGTGTTTTTTTATCGATGACGTGCATTTCATCTTTATGCGGACCGACAAATACATCAACCCAGGCATAAGGTGAATTCTCGTGGCTGCGCATAAAAAATCCGGGGCCATCGGTTTTTAGTTTTTTGATGGTTTTCCAGGTTTTCATATCGATGATACTGATAACACCTTGTTTCAGGTTAGGGGTAGCCAGTACCGTAGTGTCTTTGTAGTTCCAGGTGATGCCAGAGCCAAGATGCGGCATCCCGGGCAGGTCGATGTCGGCAATTTTTCTGCCAACGATCAGGTTGATGACCTGACCATTTTCCCCATTGCGTGAAGCACCGATCAGATTTTGATAAGACTGGTCGAAAAAGAAGTCATCCAGGTAATCGTCCAGCGTTATACGTCGAACAGGAAACGGGCCTTTTTCGGCGAGGCCTTCACCCATCCTGTAGTCATGCACATAACCACGATAGACTTTTGGTGGATTGTCGGTGTAGTTAATTTCCCAAACTTGTTTAATATCTTTTAGCGCAACAATAAAACTGTTACGCGGTGGGGCAGTATAAACTGCGCTGACGCGTGATGAGTTTCCGATATCATCTTTAACCTCGATGATTTTAACCAGGCTAAGGTCTTTGGCATCAAGAATCACCAGGCTATGCGGCAGATAGTTTCCTACCATAACGTAACGATCATCTGCAGATACGGCAGCATTACGGGTATTAATCCCGGCGCGGATTTCTGCAATCACGTCCAGCGTGACCATATCAAACTTGCTGATCCAGCCATCGCGTGAAGCGAAATAAACATAACGTCCATCGGAGGAATACTTGGGTCCTCCATGCAGGGCAAAACGTGATTTAAAACGATAAATCGGTTCCATTTTGTCACCATCGAGAACGCTAACATGATGATCGCCACTCTCGACGACCAGGAACAGATTGAGTGGATCTGCCTGGTAAACCGGTTTAATATTTTTATCCTTGCTATTTTCATAAGCATCTTTATAGAGGAGATGACTTTGAGATATTTCTTTTTCGCCCCAGGCAGGCAGGGTATCCAACGGTGTATAGACGAAGTCGACCAGAGATTGTATCTGTACTGAGCTTAATGTTTTATCGAAAGCTGGCATCTGTGTTGCAATGCGGCCAGCTTTTATCACATCGATAGCTTTATTCTTACGCAGACGTTTCAGGTTTTCCGGTAGCAATGCCGGGCCAATACGTCCGAGGCGATCGTCACCATGACAGCTGGCGCAGTGTTGTTGATACAGTTCGTTATCGATAGAAATATTACCGCTCGAATTCTTACTGCTCAAAACATTACTGTCTGAATCGTTGTCTGTTACTGTACTCGCAACAACGCTGACAGAAAAAAACAAAATTGCAGTTAGCGCAATAAAAAATTTTACTGAGAACGGTTTTAGCATCCTGGCGCAGCCACAACTTTCTCTGTTTTTCGTGACCAGGGAGTAACCTGCAGACGATCTTGATTATCGTTAACGCCTATTTCAGCGTTTGTAAGATAACAACCTGGATCTTCTGCCCAGAAATTGCCGCTTAACTGCCAGGCGCGTGTGCGTGAATTACCGCCACAGATATTTAAATACTGGCAGCTGCTACAGCGTCCTTCGACTGGCCGAGATTTTTTTTTAAGGCCTGCCATTAACGGGTCAGACGTATCCATCCAGATATCTGAAAAAGCACGTTGTTTGATATTGCCGATGCTGTAATCCCACCACATGGTATCGGGATGTACATTGCCTATATTATCGATATTAGAAATATTTACGCCCGAAGAATTACCGCCCCAGTTGTTTAACATGGCTTCGAGTTGTTTAGCATGTTGCGGAAGATTTTTTCGTGTCCATAACAATAGATAAACGCCGTCTGCGTCATTGTTGCCGGTAACAAATTCTCTTTTCTTACCACTGAGAATGTCATTCCAGCAGGTCTTGAATAACAGGTCCATGGCATTGCGTGTCATTTTATGATGCAGGTCATCACCACGGTTTTTGTTGCCGCGACCGGCATAATTGAGATGTGACAGATAAAATTTATCGATGTCTTCATTATCCATCAAGTGCAGTAAAGCGGGTAGATCCTGTTGGTTGTCCTGAGTTAATGTAAATCGCAGTCCGATTTTGATACCAGCATCACGGCACAGGCGTATGCCGCGTAAGGCTTCATCGAAAGAGCCCTGCTTGCGGCGAAATTTGTCATGTGTTTCACGCATGCCGTCGATGCTGATGCCGACATAGTTATAGCCGACATCGACAATGTTCTGGATATTGTCTTCGTTAACCAGGGTGCCGTTTGAAGACAGACCAAGATAAAACCCCATGTCTTTAGCATGGTGAGATATCTCGAAAATATCTGGGCGCATTAGAGGTTCGCCGCCAGAAAGAATAAGCACAGGAACAGCAAAACTTTTTAAATCGTCCATAACATTAAATACTTCACCGGTGTTTAGTTCACCGGGAAAATCTTTGTCGGCCGAGGTGGCGTAACAGTGTTTGCAGGTCAGGTTGCAGCGGCGAATCAAATTCCAGATGACGACAGGACCGGTCGCTGCTCGAACGGGTCCGCGAGTCGATGTCGATTTGGGAGCCTCTTTTAGAGTATGTAGATACTGGCTTAATCGAAACATAAATAATTCCACTATTATTTTTTAGGCGGCAAGTCGAAGCCCGGTTTTTTTCAGAATGGCCGAACTGAATAAGGTGTCATGTGTTTTACACTTACTTCCAAGTATCGACTTTATCTGCTTAACTTTCAGATTGACTTCGTCCCTGCTATGACCGTGTACCATGGCGAACAGATTGTAGCGCCATACTGGCAGGTGACGCGGGCGCTGGTAACAGTGGCTGACGAAGTCGAGCTGACCGATGATGTTGCCCAGTTCGATCACTGTATCATCTTCGACATCCCATACGGTCATGCCATTGGCCTTTAGTCCTAATCGATAATGATTAGGCACCGCGCCAATACGCCGGATGATGCTACAGTCCAGCATGCTTTTTAGTCTTAGTAAAACGTCGCTCTGGGTAAGACCAATGTCGCTTGCTATCGTTTGATAAGGCGAGCGTTCGATAGTAAAACCTGCCTGTGTGACGCTGATCAGTTTCCTATCGATGTCATCAAGAGTATAACGCTCAGATTTGTTATCTGTCTGATCAGGTACGGGCAGGGTGGTAACACTGCCATCGTCTAATAAATTCAACCAGAGTCCGATGTAAAATTCTTCCTGTTTTGGAAAATTGAATACTTTCAGACCTGTCGCCTTTTCTATCGAAGAAATAGTATGTGTCAGTTCTATCGGAGTTTCTGTTGCTAATACAAACCACATATTGAGCTCATGTTCACGGCGATAATTATGTGCAACTTCTGGATAGCCGTTAACCAGTACAGTGATAATTTCATATTGTTCTTCTGGTACGGCGATTGCAGCCAGCGTTAAGCCACCTCCGAGTCTGGCAGCATCATATAAAGGGCCAAAACGCGTCAGTGTATTTTCAGTTTTCAGTTTATTAACGGTGTCGATTAGCTCGTTTTCGTGACAGTTTAACTTGTCTGCCATGCGTCTGAAGGGTCGTTCTTCTAATGGAAAGTATCCCTGGTAACTGTTGATAAAGTCACGTTCCAGTGGTAATAATTTTAAGGCGGACGGTTTCATATTGACGGCTTTACCATGGTAGATTTATTAATAGCTTTATCATCTGACCAGATTAAGGCGGGCGGTTTTTTTATTGTCTGACATGCCGTCTTTCTGCGTGTAGCTGGCACCGCGTTGTTTGAAACGCCGGGTACTGAACAGGATGGTATGTTCGATAGTCTGCAATGCGCATTGCTCTACGATCTCTTCTATTTTCCGGATAACCTCTTCGCGGCTGTTGCCGTGTACCATGGTAAATAGATTGTATGGCCAGTCCGGCAGGCGGCGAGGGCGACGATAGCTGAGTGTCACGCAGGCGTATTTGCCTATACTGATGCCAAGTTCCTCCACTGTGTCATCCGGAATGTCCCATACCACCATGCCGTTGGCGTTATATCCGAGCTCTTTATGACGCACCACGACGCCGTAACGTTTGATCGCGCCGTTATCCATCAAGCGCTGCAGACGTGTTATCACGTTTTCTTCAGTTGTGTTCAGGCATTGAGCAATTTTTGCATAAGGCCGGCTGACCACGGGCAGACCATGCTCAACCGTCTTTATCAATAATCTGTCGTCGGCGCTCAGCTGTACCACCTTTCTGTTGAGTTCTATCATACCTGTGCCTGTTTCAGTTCAAATCCAAGATCAATAAAATAGTCGTCCAGCATCGGTAGCGACATCAATTTATGTTCGGTGTGCTGCTCGATCTCATAAAGCACGATATCTAGATGTTCTTCACTGGACGCAGTAACCACAAACCACAGGTTGAAGGTGTGCTCGCGTTCGTAGTTATGGTTGACTTCCGGAAAGGCACTGATGATGCGCGCTACACAATCCAGTTTATCCGCGGGCACCGACATCGCGGCCAGCGTACTGACTCCTATGCGGTTAGGTCTGAATACCGGGCCGACGCGGCTGACGATGCCCCGATCCTGCAGTGACTGTATCGACAACAAAACCTCTGCTTCACTAACTCCCAGCTGTTTTGCCATGTCGGCATAGGGCGTTGTAGATAAAGACAGATCACGCTGAAAATCATTTAGCAGGTGCTGTTCAAGTGCTGAAAAATCGTTAATTAATTTTGTCATAATATTAATGTCTGATGATATTTGTACGGGATTATAAACCAGTGCGGTGAGCTCGTGACGTCAGGAAGATACCACTTGGTTTTTTCGCAGAAATAGTAACGAGTTGTTCGAAAGTATCTGTATCAAAAACAGCAATACGGTCCTCGTCACGAATCGATACCCAGACTTCTTCGCCGCGCGGTTCAAACTCCATATGTAACACGCCTTTGCCGGGTGTCAGTGTTTTGATTATTTTTAAAGACTGGGTATCTATGACCTGCAGGGTATCGTTGTTTGGCACCGCGAAATTAACCCATACATTGCGTCCATCCGGCCGCGCCATAACAAAAACCGGCTGGCCATGCACCTTGATGCGGCCGGCTTCAGTCCAGTCGAGGGTATTGATCACCAACACTTCGTGGTGGCCGATGGCGGGCACGAAGGCATAATGACCGGCTATGGTCCAGCCTTCGAGGTGCGGCATCTTGTATACCGGCAGCTTTTCCTCACCCTTACCATAACCATTGAGGATACGTTTCACACCGCTTTCGAGATGCCATAGATCGAGCATCGCCATGCCGTCTTCACCGAACAGGCCAGCGATGTAATAGCGACCATCAGGCGTGACCAGGGCGTCATAGGGATTGAGTCCGATGTCCTTAAATTTGGTGATCTCTGGCTTGCTGACATCTGACAGATCAGCCACCCATATCTCGCTGGCATCCCACAGGCTGAAGACAAATTTCTGTCCGGGTGCATCGACCAGTCCGATGACTTTAGAAAGTTGCCCATCATTGCCATAAACAGCGGGGATATCGGCTACCAGATCTAAAGAACCGGCATCAAATATTTTTACGCCCCCCGGCTTGTAGTTGGATACAGCTATCAGCCGACCATCTTGTGAGATAGCGCCACCGATACTGTTACCGGATTGCATCACACGTTTAACCAGCTTTTTGTTGATGATGTCGATTTTTGTCAGGCCTCCATCACGGCCAAAAACATAGGCGTATTGTTCATCCCGGGAGTAGACAGCTGATGCATGTGATAAATCACCCAGACCTTCGATTCTGCCCAGGCTGGTATTGGTGCTTGTTTCAATTACCTGCACACTTCCGTTTGCGCGTTCGATAACGATGCCAAGATCGCCGGTGCCACGCGCTTCAGCATTTTGTGTCAGCACTATTGACAGCGCCAATGAAAAAATTAGTACTAGCGGAAATATAGGGTTTCGCGTCATTTGGTTTTTCCTTTAGTAATTTCTGTTTGTTTAGTTATGCCATGCTGTAACTGTTCGCTCATCCAGACTGCTTCTGCCTGCGTCAGCATGCCTTTCCATCCTGGCATTGCGGTATTCGTTCTGCCTTCCATGATAGTTGCTGCCAGATAATCTTTGGCTTGTGCCGCCAGTGTTTCGGGTAGCAGGGCGGGGCCGAGTCCGCCTTTTAAAGTCATGCCGTGACAAGATCCGCAATCGTGTTTTATGAGATACAGCAGCTCATCCTGACGGGATGATGCAATGTCTGCAAAACAGTTCTGTGTTAGCAGAAGGCTAATAATGAAGCATATTTTGTTCATGTGAAATCGCATGTTTTATTTCATGATCATGTACAAACCAGTCGAGTTCCTCAGCCAGAGAAACCACCTCGCCAATAATTATCATTACCGGTGCCTGCATCGCATGTTGATTGATAGCTGAATGCAGATTTACTAACGTTGTAAGCACCCTTTTTTGTAGTTTTGTCGTACCATTTTGTATTGCTGCGGCTGGTGTCGATGCAGGTAAGCCGGCATCGATTAAAGCCCGTGTAATCTGCGGCAGATTTGCCAGGCCCATGTAGATCACCAGAGTCGACTGAGGGTCGGCGATAGACTTCCAGTTGAGTTCGAGCGGCTCGTCATTATTGAGATGACCGGTGATGAACTGTACTCTGCGGCTCATACCTCGATGGGTTAACGGGATGCCGCTGTAAGCACTGCAGCCTGATGCAGAATTGATGCCAGGCACAACTTCAAAGTTGATATGATGTTTTTTTAGTGCGAGAACTTCTTCACCGCCACGACCAAACATATAGGGGTCGCCGCCTTTGAGGCGTACGACACGACGGCCGGCTTTTGCCAGGTTGACAATTATTTCGTTGATCTGGTCTTGAGGTACACAATGTTTTCCAGGAGATTTAGCGACAGACATGCGGCTAACACCTGCTGGAATTAATTCGAGTATGTCTTCTGAAACCAGCCGATCATAGATAATAACATCCGCTGTCTGTAATAAACGCAGCGCTTTGATAGTAAGCAGTTCGGCATCTCCAGGGCCAGCGCCCACCAGCGAAACAAAACCGATCTTCTTCATGCAGACTGTCTCCATGTTTGTTGTTGTAAAAATAAAATTGCGGACAGGTCGGAATAATGAACTTAACCTGCCCGCAAATTTCTACTTAGTAGATGTCGTGCACGGTGTTATGAACGTTAAACTTGCCGGTTGGCGTTACCAGTCGTTTGTCCTTGATAACTTTTTTCAGCTTGCGAGTTTTATCGTCGACAACTACCAGTGCAGATTCTTCTGTCTTACCGTTCCAGACGGAGAACCAGACTTCGTCACCGGCCTTGTTGTACTCCGGTTGCACCACACGTTTGGGTCCTTCACCCAGTTCAGCCCAATCTGCAATCGGCAACACAGTAAAGCCTTTGTCCAGATGAGCGATGTCAAAGACCGCGATTGACTGGCTTAGTTTGGCATCAGGATTAAGCGGTGCATCTACCCACAGGTTTTTGGATTTTGGATGTGTTTTGATAAACAGCGATCCGCCGCCCATGCCGTGTAGAGTCTCGACCACTTTCCAGGCATTTTTCTTATGCTTGACAGGGTCGGTACCGATCAGCGTGATGTTGTCGTTGCCCAGTGCGCTGGTTGACCATACCGGACCGAATTCAGGATGTACGAAGTTCGCACCGCGTCCAGGATGCGGAATTTCGGTGGCGTCGACCAGTGCTTCCAGCTTGCGTTCCTTGGAGTCAATCACCGCAATCTTGTTCGACTTGTTGGCCGCCGTCAGGAAGTAACGGTGGGTGCTGTCCCAGCCACCGTCGTGCAGGAAGCGTGCAGCCGGTATCGTGGTGACTGAAAGGTTATCAATGTCTTCATAATTAACCAGCAGCACCTTACCGGTTTCTTTTACGTTAACGATAAATTCGGGATGTTCGTGCGAAGCAACGATCGCCGCAACACGCGGTTCAGGATGATATTCATGTGTATCCACGGTCATGCCACGGGTAGAAACAATCTGCTCTGGTTCCAGGGTAAAGCCATCCATGATGGTGTATTGTGGTGGCCAGTAAGCACCGGCGATTGCATACTTGTCCTCATAACCTTTGAACTTGGAGGTTTCGACGGAACGCGCTTCCAGGCCGACTTTGATGGTAGCGACGTTGTCCGGGGTTTTCATCCACAGGTCGATCAGGTTGACCCTGGCGTCACGGCCAATTACGTACAGGTAGCGACCGGATGAAGACATACGGGAAATATGCACGGCATAACCGGTTTTGATGATATTGATGATCTCTTTGGTATCGCCATCGATGATAGCCACCTGGCCGGCATCACGCAGGGTCACCGAGAAAATATTGTCGATGTCGTAGTTGTTCATCTTTTTGGTCGGACGGTCTTTCACTGGCACGATGACTTTCCAGCTGTTTTTCATCTCTTCCATGCCCCATTCTGGCGGCAACGGCGGTTCATGCTGCAGGTAACGCGCCATGATATCGATTTCTGCTTCCGTCAGGTCGCCGGAAGTTCCCCAGTTTGGCATACCGGCTGGCGAGCCGTAGGTGATGAACACTTTCAGTGCAACGTCACCGCGTGAACGCGTAATATCGGTGGTCAATGGTTTACCGGTAGCGCCTTTTCGCAGCACGCCGTGACAGCCGGCGCAGCGTTCGAAGAAGATCTTCTTGCCCTGGTTGAATTCTTCGACCGTCATCGCCGGGCCTTCCGATGTAATCATGTTTTTTACAGTTGACGGGTCTATGCCACTGGGTGCGCCTTCATACGCGGTATCAGCTTCCGAATCAGACTTGGCATAGGCAATATTTGTGGCAAGTGACAACGCTGATAAAGTTAATATCGCATTTAGGGTATTTCTGGATAACATCTATCTTCCTCCGGTAATTTTTAACAACAACAATTCGTTATAAATCTTCGCAAGAACTGTAGGCTGTGAGAAGCTAAATGTCTTTGACTTATATCAAGTATTTTGGTTGTTTTCTGGGCAATGAGTTACTGAATAATCGATTAATATCAAGAAATGGTATTTGCTTGAAAGTGTATGAGAAAGTATCTGCGGCTTCTTAAGTCTCACTCGCACTCAAGAGTGATCAGTTATTATCTTGCCGTACGATGACACGACGATCCTGGCCCAGTTTTTTGTTTCTATTTTGTTTGTTTTATTTGATATCGACCAAAATAACAAAGCGAGTTTGATGCTGATTTTTGAAGGAAACCACAAATAAGTCCTGTTTTTGGAGGAGCCGTTCACTGTTACCGGACAGCCATATACAGGTTGATCTGCAACTTATTCGATGTCATTTTTTTTGTTTTCTTCACTTTTATCGCCTGGGGCAAGCAGGGGAGGATGATTGTATTTTGTGCGTAGCCAGTTGATTGCTGGCAAGACGTGCGGCAGTTGAATTAGCCTTCCCTCCAGTGCGAATTTCCCCGGGTAATTCATAATTATCAGGCCTGCCAGTAACATGAGTAAGCCCTGACCGGGCAGGAACAACATCAGCAAGCCGGCAGCCATAAAGAGGATGCCGAGCAGGTTCTTGCCGCCTGCGATGAGCAAGCTGATTAAAGGGTGACGTGAGCTCGCCGACAGACGGTGTCGGTGTGAATGACAAAAATAGTCCACTGGGATACGGGTGATGAAAACAGGTGCCAGCAATAACCCGGCAAGCAGACTTATCGCTGAAACAGCCACCAGCCAGGCCGCATGATCGGTTAAAAATGTTATCAATGATGTAATCATCGTTTTGTTTACAGGCTGGTCTCAGTTAGCATTTTATGAGCATAATGCACGTAATGCTACTGCATTACAAACAGTGGCAGTTATCATCAATCAGCGGCCAAACCATCAGGCCAATCAGGATTGTAAGGTTTAATGCAGTCTCAAGGGGTCTGTATTAGCGGTGATAACTTTCAGGGTATAAGCTGGCTGGAGATGTTGTTGTCTATGGTAAAATAGGCTTCATTTCATAAAAGGCCTCTGCCTAATGTTTGTATGACTATGAGTGATATTTTTCAGGACATTATTCAACTAATAGACCGTTATGCATTACCGATAGTATTGGTAATGCTGGCATTTGCCATCATTATTATTTACCTGAATCGGGGGGGAATAAAACTTCACTGGTCGAATTTAAAAACCCGTTATTTTCTCAATCAACTGGGTTTTAAACAGATTTCCAACCTCAGGTGCCCGGATGGTTTGGGCCATTATTTCATCATTGATCGTCTGGTTTTGCATCATGATGGCATCACTCTGCTGGTATACAAACGTTATTCCGGTAAGATTTATTGTGCGGAGCAAATCGATTACTGGACGCAGATGCTGGGAAGTAAGAGTTACCGCTTTAAAAACCCGCTTTATGATCTTGATTACCAGGTTAAAGCAGTTTCAGCCTGTGTCCCAAAAGTACCGGTAAACGGTTTTCTATTTTTCGACCACCTGACTGAATTTCCTAAAGGTCATCCAGATCGTATTATTCATCTAGAAAAAATACCGGAAGAACTGAAACGAAATAAACACGACAAAGTGAAAACATCCGTTTTGTCTGCCTGGAAAAACCTTCTGCTAATGGCAAAAAATTAGCGGTTCGTTCAATTATTCTTGCCGCAAAAAACACACTACTATGCGTCCGGCATTTTTAGTGTGTTTTTGCGGGTTAATGTTTATGAGACTTTTTTTAACGCAGTCATAGCGAAAAAGATGTTTCGTGCAAAGTTCTCTTTGAATACTTTTACAGATTGGCAAGCGTGGCGACGAGCTTACATTCAAACCTGATTTTTCTATTTCCTGGTATAGTAAATACCCGGTATCCAGCTTTTTTTAATTTGACTGGTTTTTTCAAAATCCACTTCATTTTCATCAATGAAGGTAAAAACATTCCAGCCAATACGTAAACTATCATTATGATGCAATAGTTGTTTTTCTATTTTTTTCTCATTAATAAATGAACCATTGGTGCTACCCAGGTCTTCAAGGAAATAAGCGACGCCGCCATTGTTACTGGTTTCACAAATTATTTGAGCATGTTTATTGCTCACTGCCAGATCATCTATTTGCACCTGATTATCGGCTGTTCGCCCGAATTTAAGAGCAGATTGCTTAATATCAAATTTGTTTGAGACCACGCCTTCTACCGTTTGTACGATCATCGCCATTTTTTGTCCTCTTAAAGCTTTCTTTAGGTACTCGCCGATTATTTAACCACCGGTATTTGTTCTAAACCAAAGTATAGATACTTATTTAAATGATTCTTATAAAACCTGTTCAAATAAGCCGAGATTTTTCATGATAAAGCTGGATATTGAGGAAAATTCAGCATTCTCTGGCTAGCCTTTAGTCGTTACTGGTTTGCTCACCAGGTAGAGCCAGATGTAACCGCTGATACCCGCCAGCAGAGAGGCAAAAAGAATACCGGTTTTTGCCATCAACAACAGTTCTTCATTATGCGAAAAAGCCAGTTGAGCGACAAAAATAGACATGGTGAAACCAATTCCGGCTAGCAGCGAGACACCGGCGATCTGGGTGAAGCGGGTATCTTTGGGCAATTCGGCGACACCCAGCTTTAGTACCAGCCAGCAGGCACCGGTAATGCCGATAAATTTTCCCAGCAGCAGACCAAATGAAACACCAAGCATCACCGGGTGGCTAAAGGTATCGCCCAGCGAACCCAGTTCCAGCGGAATACCGGCATTGGCCAGCGCAAATACCGGGATAATCAGATAGGCCACCGGCATATGCCAGATATGCTCCAGCCGCTGCAATGGCGCTTCTACACTATGCACACCGTTTTCCAGTGTTTGTACCACGGAGCGTAAAGCATCATTGGTCATAATGCTCTGGCCGGGCTGGTGGCTGCGATCAAAACGTAACATCAGTTCCTGGACGTGTTCGCTGAAACGTTCTGGATTGTACTTCGGTGTTGCCGGTACCGAAAGGGCGCCTAGAATCCCTGCCAAAGTGGCATGCACACCGGATTGTAGCAAGGCATACCATAACAAAACCGCGACAATAAAATAGGGCAGGGTTTTGCGGACGCCGCTGATATTAAAGATCATCAAGACGGCGAATAAAGCGCCGGCCACAGCTAGCGGGGTAAGGGCGATGGTATCGGTATAAAATACTGCTATCACCATAACCGCACCCAGATCATCGACAATCGCCAGTGCCACCAGAAAGGTGATCAGCGCTTTGGGCACCCGGCTTGCCAGTAATGCCAGTGCACCAATAGCAAAGGCGATGTCGGTGGCCATGGGCACGCCCCAGCCAAGTGCAGCGTCACCCGCAGGATTGAGAGCAAAATAGATTAGCGCAGGTACTACCATGCCGCCAATTGCAGCGGCAATCGGCAGTGACGCATTACGCAATTTTGCCAGCTCACCGACCAGTAATTCGCGTTTTAATTCCAGCCCGACTACAAAGAAAAACAACGCCATTAGACCATCATTGATCCA
>RCNF010003016.1_pt1 | contig 18008 bp, 23 predicted proteins | sample 2041311 | NCBI WGS metagenome assembly RCNF01 (sample SAMN09708228, study PRJNA481090) | Marine sediment metagenome, whole genome shotgun sequencing project. | biome: marine sediment; feature: ocean; material: sediment; isolation source: Sewage treatment plant 2 marine sediment (STP2) ... | reverse complement strand
TTTTCACCACAAAAGGGGCAATATAAAATACCAATTCTGGTTACCCAGATAGTATCACCAATATTTTCCAGGTAACAATTTTCTTCAAGATCAGACTCTGTCGTTTCCTTTTGTATATTTAACGTCCATGTGGGATCATCATCTTCAATATAAATATAAACACCAGATTTTGGCAGTGAGTCGCAGTCATGTTGCTTAATAGTCATGGTCAATTGCAGAGTATATTAATTCAGTGATGTAATATAACAAGATTAAGCTCAGACAACTATTCAAGAGTTAAAAATGAAAACTGGACGTAATGATCCCTGTCCCTGTGGCAGCGGTAAAAAATACAAACATTGCTGTCTGTCTCCAGCATCTGTCGTAAGTGACGAATTTCAGAGGCTAATTGCAGGATTTTAACTCGCTTGACGAAGTGCAGGCATTGGCAGATAACTTTATGGTACAAAGAAATCAACAGCCACACGATGATTTCCAGGGGCTGTCGTCTGAACAGGTACATCGAATGCTGCACTTTCCATTTGACACACCTGAGTTCTTTGTTTTTCCAGAAAAACTAACCACCGTGCCAGAAGCACCCATACTGACATTGATTCAGTGGATCGCGAATGCCATTGATGAAAAAGGCCTGAAAGCTACGGCTAAAGGTAATCTACCGCAAAAGCTCTGCAAAGAAGCTATTGTCGATTACCGGAAGAATTTACCCGAGAATGATTTTCGGCATCGCATGAAAATTAATAGGGAAGACGATTTCGGTGATTTACATGCGACTCGAATTATTCTTGAAATAGCGGGATTACTTAGAAAAACGAAAGGACGATTCTTTTTAACTAAAAAGTATCAGCAGCTAGTTGGAAAAAAAGGATTAGCAGGGCTTTACCCGGTAATATTCAAAACCTGTTGCAGAGAATTTAACTGGGGATACCGCGATGGATATGAGGATATTCCCTTTATACAGCAGTCATTTTTGTTTTCTATGTTTTTGCTAAAGCTACACGGTGACGATTGGAAGCCATTTGTTCTTTATGAAGATTACTTTCTACAAGCATTCCCCATGGTTATAAATGAAATAGAACCTGCGCCTTATTCATCTGCTGAAGATGATATTCGAGCATGCTACAGTATAAGGGTACTGGAGAGGTTTCTACATTTTATGGGACTGGCTAGCGTTGAAAAAATACCCAGTGATAAACCTTTTCCACGTAAATACCGAATAAAGAAGCTGTCGTTACTGGATGAAGTTGTACATTTTTCTGTTTGATAATCAACGTTTAGGGGCAGGGGACTTTTATAAAGATGACAGGACGGGATTGTCATTCTGAAGGAAGGAATAATCTTTATTGGTAGTGAAGAATAGGGACGTAAAAATCCATCACGCAAGGTAGGCTAATCACCTATTAGGTATTGCTACGGCTATCTCGAATCTCACGATTTAAGCCCCTAAGTCTTCAGATTAGGGGTAGTTGACAGCTAATGAATCCTTCACCTTAATAAAGTAATGAGGCTCACCTTTATTAAGAATCATAGGCACTTTTAATTTATCTGTCTCTGACATTCTAACTTCACCAGGAGCAAGGTAAATATAGACCCAACTAGGCAAGTGTTTGCTCACAGCTATCAAAAGATCCATTTGGTTGAAATCGAATGTCTTGTTGTCCAAAAATTCTGGAGCAGTATAGGCATTTTCTACAGGACTAAAAAACCAAGTAGATCCTTTTCCAACAAAAGGAGCAGTGTGATCTATTTTCTGTGGATCTCTTACTTTATATATAACAATGCAGCTAGATGGCTTGTTATCTGGTAAAGATTTACAATTTTGAGAGTTATCATTTGTGAGTCTAATACCTAACCCTCTTTTATCTTTTCCATTTCCAGCAATCATAGCATGTGGCGAGTAGTTGAGATCTTTAGCAGCTTTTTCTGTCGCGTCTATAATAATATCAGCCATTTTTTCAAAAGCATCCTGCTTACTGGAACCACCGACATCTTCAGGCATCCATGCAATAATACTGTTACGTGCGGCAGGTGATTTGCCTTGCAGAGCCCAAGCCAGCACATTCATCCCTGCCGTGCCTGAAGCAGACAAACCGCCTGCTGTAGGTGCGTTATAACCTGCCCAACCATAAGCAAGACCATAGCCAACAGAATTTCTGATGTCAGATACCGTGTTTCTAGGTACTTCGACATCTCTAAGGCCGTACTCCATATTTGCAGCTTTAACGATATTAAGTGCTTTCGAGCGCTCAGTATCATACGTTAGTGGCTTATTGGCAGCACAACCGGCAGCAATTAAAATTACACTGATTAAAGCGATTATGTTTAAGGGGTTCATATCTTGTCCTAAATAAAATATATAGTTAAATATTCTCACATATAGGAAATATGCAAGTTCTTATACTTAATAATGGTGTGATGGTATCAGAATATAGTGACATTATAAAATTCTGGTAAATCAATATGGTCACAAAGTGTGACCATATTAATAGTTTTGAATATTAAGCCGTGGCGAGTTCGGGTACGGCTTCGAGTTCGGTTTTTTTCGGTTTTTCAGCAACTTTTTTTCGAGTTTTTTTCGGCTTTGTCTGTGTTTCTTTTTCTGCTTCTTCAATGGCACTTAAGACTTCCTCATCGGTTTCCGATGTATCAGACGGTGCAGCTGCTTCGACTTCCTCTATTTTGCCCTGATTAGCAGCTTCTCTTCTGGCGCGACGTTCAATGCTAATCACTCGACCTGATAATTTGATCAATCGTTGGCGCCATTGAATACCGGCCACTTTCTTTTGTTTGTCAGTCAGTTCTGCGGCATACCATACTGTATCAATTAAACGCATTAGTTTATCCAGAGATGTAACCAACGTCAGAAATTTCTTCATTCTAGGTGAGTAGATTTCGAGGTCATATACACGGGGTTCAGTGTAACCGGCAAGTGTTACAACACCGTTATCATCAAGGATTTTCTTCATTTGATCGACCTGAAGACCCAGATCTTTCTCTACTTCTGAGAAGTAGCCATTGATAACACCATTAATTTGGTCAATCATATCTTCGTCACATGTTATTTGTAAAATAACCGAGATTGAGAATAGAGATCGATTGAGTTTTTCAAAGCAGCGATGAATAACGTGATGGGCTTGTAGGCTGCTAAATGTAATAGATTCAGTAAATACTGCCCGTGAATTAGGCTGTTGAGCTTGTGTTTGTACTTGTGTCATTAGAGTTCTCCTGGCAGATAGACCATGTAAGATTAGCACCAGACACTTAAATCTTAGTTTTACAGAATGCACCTAAAAGGTGTTATATCAAGGGCTTTGAGATTCTGTAAAAATGGTATATAGTTATTATTAATCACTCTTTTTGTCGCTTCTGCGACTACTCAAGGTAACTAGCCTTTCCAAATAAATAGTATTCGCAGCTTTTGCTGTTTTTCCCACCCACAGGGGTAATCCCTGCTGGTGCGGGTGTTACCTCTACTTTCTAGAGGTATTTCCTATGTCTAACCTAGCTTATTTTTTACTTGATGCCTTGCTTGTCTGTATTGCAATTGCAATTTCATGGCTTGTATTGAAGAGGGCTTTTTCAATCTTCAAAACATCTCATAAAGTAGCCAAGCATTCCGTACAGGTATTGAGCAAATCACACAACCAAAATGACCGTGTTGTTTTTGTTAAACATGTTGAACGTGTTCGAGGTCTTAACGATCTTCGTGAAAAACAATCAACTCCGGCCACATTGGTAAAGACTATTCCTTTGACTAAATTTCAAAAGTCTCAAGATTGGTCTTTGTACGATACCCCTACGTATTTGCGTAATGATATTGTAATTCATTAGGTCTTAATCCTACCCACCGGGGGTAATAACCCCGCTGGGAATATTGCCCTCCAATTTTCTTTAGAGAGGTCAATATCATGGATATTTCAACATTTCTAGTTATTTTAGCGTGCACTATGACTGCGATTGTTATTTCTCGCCCTGTTGTGAGAACTCTTCGTCTTCTTGGTGTTAACGTTTAATTTAATTCTCAATTATCAATTTATTGATAATTATTTACGCGACCCCGGTTCTTCCGTGGCGCGTTCCTTAAATGCCTTGGTAACAGGGTGCTTAAGGAACACGCCACATATATGAGGAGAGACCGTGTTCGCCAGTAATCATCTTAATCGTTTGTCACTGCTGCAGATCGGCTTCAATATAATGACAATAAAGAAAAACAAAATGGTTTTACTCTAGTAAAGAAATGGTATGTGATGGGGGATGCCTCATCACAACCAACATAAAAGGTGTAATTGAGTGTAACTAAATAAAGTTATAGTGAATTATGTCTTTTGACATATAGCGAAAGCTGGTCGCTTTAAAAGAACAGCAAAACATTTTAGCCTATGGGCGCACTTCGCCTGTAGGCATTGTTGCGCCCTCTTAACATAAAGAGGAAATACTTATGAACGTAGTAAGTAGTATTGCAACAAAATCTAAACAATATTCTATTGGCCAAACCTTTGGTTTTACTGATGTTCCTGATTCTGTCACAGCCTTAGGTTGTGCCAGTAATGATGGTCCAGTGCCCGGTCAATCCAGTACATATGGTTTTCGCCGTGAATTTCTTCGTGAGCTCTTAGAGTTCTTAAGAGATCCTGCCGGCGATGGCTTTTATGTAGTCGGCCCAACAGGTGCTGGTAAAAGTTCTGGTGTAACAGAAGCTCTGTCTCGGCTTAATTGGCCTTGTCAGGAAGTTACAGCTCACGGGCGTTTAGAATTTGATGACTTAGTCGGACAATTCAAACTAGTGAGTGCTGCACCAGGTGAACTTCCAACCATGCAATTTATTTATGGTGTATTGGCCAATGCGATGAAGTATGGGCACGTACTGCTTATAAATGAAGTTGACTATATTGATCCATCTGAAAATGGTGGCTTCAATGATATCTTAGAAGGTAAGCCATTAACAATAACGGCAAATGGTGGTGAGATTATTCACCCTCATCCTTTGTTTCGAATCATCTTTACTGCCAATAGTAATGGCCGTGGTGATGTATCAGGACTCCATAACGGAGTGTTGGCTCAGAACATTGCCTTCCTGGATCGATGCCGAATGACGTATGTGGGTTATATGACTCCAGAAGAAGAAGCAAAAATTCTTGCGTCAAAAATACCTGTTATGCCCGATAAATTACGTGAGAAATTGATTGAAGTAGCTAACGCTATTCGTAAACAGTTTCTGGGCGAATCAGGTACAGGTGAAGACGGTAAACTAGCGGTAACGATGTCCACTCGGACATTATTTCGTTGGGCAAAACTGGCTATTGATTTCAGACAGCATCCAACACCGTTGAAATATTCAATGGGGATGTCACTGACATTACGAGCTGATTCCTCTGATGCCCTGGCAATTGAAAAAATTGCGAGTGGTATTTTAGGCGATCAATGGAATCCATCAGGCACCTAAAAGGAGGTTATCGTGGTAGATAGACCGTCTTTTAATTGGTGGATGAAGGGTTCTGATACGTCATCATTTAAACCTGTTTTTAATATGCTTATTGCAGACTTTAAAGCAGCGTTTAAAACTTTACGGAGTGATGGTGTCACTCATGGACCTCATGTGCTTTTCGAGGATACGGAAACTGGCTATCGGCTAGAAGAAGATACCTCGATGCAAGATAACCAATTCCATCCCTACACTTGTGAAGGGGCGGGGGAGTTATTTTGTGATTTTGGGCACTTACCAATTTTATTCTTCGCTTCATTGAATAAGAGAATAAAAGTGGTTCCCGAATTAGCTGATAAGTTAAGATTTTGCGATGAGCAAGGTCAAGATGTTCAGCTAAATGATTGGCCAGAGTTTTCGGGCGAACTTAGACGTATGGGATTAAATCCCGACCAGGTTCGTTCTGATGCTGAGGCTATTGGGTTTGTCGATGCAATTATCCATCTGGATAAAATTGTAACGAATGAGCCTTCAATGTTCTTTTAACCCTCGCGGGGCAATCATCCCGTGTGGGTGATCTGTCCCCTTTTTTTAATAGAAGGAGATATATTATGTCTAATACAAATGTTGTTATACAGACCGGTCGTATGGGTAGCGATGTTAAACATGCGGTAATGCCATCATCACAAACTTCGGTTGCTGATGTCAGTATTGCTGTAAAAAAACATCGCTATAATTCTGGCTCAGGTGAATTCGATGAAACTACTTCCTGGATTCCTGTTAAGTTCTTTGGCGATTTAGCTGATCGAGCACGGGATAAATTATCCAAAGGTACGTTAATCACTATTGTAGGTGAGCTGTCTGAAGAAACCTGGGTTGATAAACAATCCAGTAAGAATCGCAGTAAGCTGATAGTGATTGTGCATTCATTCGAAAAACTAGCGGAAGGTAAAAATGTGGCAAATATGAATGAACATCAGGGGAAACGTCCTGCTGCTCAACCTGCCTCTTCTAAGCAGCAACAACATCAACAGTCTCAGCCCCAAGCAGCAGCTGCTCCAGCTAACTACTAAGGTTTGAGAGAAGCACTAACCCACGGGGTACTTTTCCCTGTGGGGACGAGTACCTCTTTTTTTTGGAGATACTCGTGGATAAAGCAGAGCGTAAGGCTTTTTTTCGTTGGCTGGATTCAGAAAGCGATGGAGGGCTTCAAAGGAAACTACTCGCACTGGACTCTATTTTATTTCGGTTAACTGAGGCAGCAGTACTTGCTGAATATAACTGGATGAAAAAAGAAATTCTATTAGAGTTAAAAGCGCGTGATGAAATAAAGTAGTTATTTAACAAGTTTAAATGATTGTTTTAAATCGAAACGTTTCATATCACGCTTAAGATCTTCTTTGCTACCAAAGACAGCCGTTTTGAGTAAATCAAATTGATCTGTACTTGGCCAGTGTGAAGCTCTTTCGGATAAATGTTCCAAAAAGTATGGTGATGCTTGTTTTCTTGCTTGCTTATAGGCTTTAAGTGTTTTGATGTTTTTAATATCAATTCCTGCTAACGCAAAATAGGAACCAAGTTCTTGTAAACCCTCCTGGGTAAACCGGAGCTTGCCTGAATCATCAACTAAGTAGTAACACTTATCCATCAACCTATCCTCGTATGCATGTCTCTATTGTAGCGCGCATTACGAAGATAACAACTAACCCAGAGGGTGTCATTTCCCCTTCCGGGGTAGTGCGCCTCTCTCTTTTATTAGAGGTGAATATATATGACTAACCATGCAGCTAGTCGTTCTGAAGCAAATAATCAGGACACTCAAACGATAGTTGTTTCAATGGCCGAAAGGTTTGGTGTCGATGAGGCTAAACTGCTCACTACATTAAAAGCAACAGCATTTCGTCAATCTGGTGATTATGAGATTACTGATGAGCAGATGTACGCTCTTCTGATTGTAGCTAGTCAGTACAATCTAAATCCGTTTACCAGGGAAATTTTTGCATTTCCTGACTGGAAGTCTGGTGGCATTGTGCCGGTCGTGAGTGTTGATGGCTGGAATCGTATTGCAAATGAAAATCCGTTATTTGATGGAGTGGAGTTTGTGTACGCGACAGATGTTATCCAGTACGAGGGTGCAAACGCTCCAGTTCATACCTGGATTGAAGCCGTTTTGTACCGCAAGGACAGAACGCACCCTACCCGTGTTCGTGAGTACGCCGATGAATGTTACAAACCGCCTTTTGTTGATCAATATGACAATACAAAGCCCGGTCCCTGGCAGTCGCATCCTAAACGTATGTTACGTCACAAAGCGGAGATTCAGTGTTATCGTGTGGGTTTTGGATTTGTTGGTATTTATGACGAAGATGAAGCTTACCGAATCATTAATGCCGAATCGGATTTTAATGTGCGACCAAGAGCAAAGGTTGTTGCAATAAATCCAACCAATGTTGCACTTGAACAGAAACCTGCAGCTACTCTTGAAACTGTTATTGGAGCTTCACAAGCAGAACCAGTTCTAACTCAACCTGAGTCTGAACCTGCAAATGAAGCAACAGTACAAACTCAACCTGTTACAAATCAACAAACCTCTCAAGAAACATTCAACAAGGAAAAAGTTGATGATTTTCTTGGAAAACTTTTACCGCGAGCTGTTCAGAATAATCAATGGTTAGCGGCAGAAGAGTTGATTAAAGATCGCTTATCCGGCCCTGGGGCAGTATATGCGTTAAACGTGTTATCAGAAAAACGTAAAGAAGTATCACCGGAACAAACCGATGGTGAAAGCGATTTAACTGGCTCTGTTGAGACAGAACAATCCGCCGAATCTGTAGGCAACTCTGTAAATGATACAACTGCACAAACTGCTGGTAACGCCGACTAACCCTGAGCGGGAAACCCCGCCGGGGTTTCTTGCCTCTAATTATTTGAGGTAAGTAAATGAAAGTCATAAACCTGCCCCAACGTAGCCCTGAGTGGTTGCGTTGGCGAACAGGTGGTATGAGTGCTTCGGAAGCTTCAGTACTTCTAGGTATCAGTCCTTATAAAACGCTTTGGCGTTTGTGGGCTGAAAAAACGGGCAGGGCTAAGGAAGAAGATATTTCCAGAAACCCGCACGTTATCAGAGGTATTGGTAACGAAGATCGTGCACGTCAGTGTGCGGAATATGAGTTTAATGGTGAATTATTACTGCCTGTTTGTGGGGTAAGTGATAAGTATCCATTAATTCGCGCAAGTTTAGATGGCATTGATAGCTCTGGTATTCCTACAGAACTTAAATGTCCATGTGAAACTCAATGGGCGGATGTCATAGCAAATGGTGAAAAATCAGAAGGCTATGCAACTTATTATCCACAAGTACAACAACAGATCCTGGTAGCGGAAGCACCTTATGGATGGATGTTGTTTTACAGTCCAGAGGATAATGGTGATTACCGTATCTTTAAAGTGCCTCGTGACGATGTTCTGATACAACAGATCATTGATAAAACCACGGAGTTCTGGGTGCATGTGGAAAAAGACTCACCACCTGAGCTAGATCCAAAGCGTGATCTCTTTATTCCTGAAGATGAAAGCGATGTTAATGAGTGGATATATAACGCCACGAATTACCGTTTGCTTGATCAAGAGAGTAAAGAGTTGAAATTAAAACTAGAAGATTTAGTTCAACGTAAAAATGTTTGTTTGAACACCATGCAGGCTTGTATGGGAGACTTTCTTAAAGCAGATTTTGCTGGCGTTAATCTTACCCGATTTGAAAAGTCAGGTTCTATTGATTACAAAAAGTATCTTGCTGATAAGTATCCTAATTTTAATGAAGCCGAACTGGAAGCGTATCGTCGGTCTGGTAGTACGCAAACGCGTGTCACTGTGACCAACAATGCGATGCCTAAAAACATAATCGACATCACGTTAAGAAAAGTGTTGAAAGTGTTGAGGAGGGCAGACTTAAAACAACGTTCTTTTAACCTAAACCCTAACTGGGGACTTGTTCCCCCCAGGTGGGGGAGCATTGTCTCTAATTCACATTGGAGGAATGTAATGTTATGACCAATCCAACTGTTTGTTTTTCTGATATTGATTGTGACGTGATTAAAAAACGCTATGTAGTAAACGATCAAATAGCAATTCAATTGGTTGCTAGTGATAGTGAACGAAATGTATTGAAGGGTACATGTCCTGGGAAACCAGTCTGTACTGCGACACAATGTATCGTAAGTGAAAAGTTTTCCGAATCTGCTACAGCTATTAAAGACTACTATGAAAATAAGGGTGTCTTTAATGTATTAAAAGCTGCCGGATTGATCGAAGAAACCATTCACTATCTTCATGAAGGAAGCTTTTATTATCCTGTAGTAAAAGTGAACTTTTAACCTTGCCGGAGGATACCCCCGGTGGGTATCCTTTGATTTATATCGAAGGAGTATGTGTATGATTCAGATATTACATTATGTGGATAGCACGAGTGATAAGATATGGGCAATTAATACAAACCCTTTAGCTGGTGGAAATTATGAAGTTTTTTATGGTCGTCGGACTAATAAGTTAACTCGACGTGAAGTTGATATAAAAAATCCTCATACAAGAATCAGTGAACAGGAAAGACGCGGTTATGAGCGTGTTATTGGACAGATTGATATTCAATCAGATGGTATTCGTTACATCGATGGACCTTCGGTTCAACCAGTTACGCAACCAGCAGCTGCTACTAACCCCATACCTGGTCAAAAACCAAAGAAACGGCCTAAAAGAATAGTCGATTTATCAACGTTAAATACTGATAATCCTTCTGCCTTTTTCTGAAACTGTCCTCACCATAGCATCGTCTATGGTGGGGCGCTTTTAAATAGTAGTTGATGCGAATGTAAATTAGACAAGCCGTTTATATATGGTAAGCTAAGGCTATCACTTGGTAGCTGGCCATTAAGTCAAATCAGCATCAAAAATATACCTTTACGGTACACACTCATTGTCTGCTATTTTTAATACCCTTAGTTCTATTCAATACTATTTCCGCCTGATGAGAAAGCACGAGTCCTTTTTTGTTTGAAATTAATCTCGATTTTAAACAAAAGATGAAATGTCGTGTCGTGTCGTGACATTACATATTAAGAATTTGTCCCTGTGACAATATTGGTAGCTGACCAATTCAACCTCCAGCATTTTACTTACCCACCGGGGTTACGCTCCGGTTGGGGTGTGACCTCTTCATTTACTTAATAGGAGGTCGCTATGACTATCATCACTATATATTATGCATTCAGTATCGCTGCTGCTTGTGCTGCTATTGCTATTTCTTAATATTTTTTGAACTAATTTCGAGTAATCGGAAATTAATTTGTTTTTAACCCGTGGGTACTTATTTCCCTACGGGGGATAGTGCCCTTTAATTCCTTATTGGAGGTACTATCATGAAAACTCTCAAAAAACTGTGGCGATTAAACTTGTTTTTATCTCAAATCGATAAAATGATTTGGGGCACTGGAAGTCTCGCTGCTATTTCATGGGTTGTTCAATTATGGACAACTAAAACAGTCTCGGCACCAATATTTTTTCTTGTTGCTAGTAGCTTGTTTATCATTCGCGTTATGTTGCTCTGGATTCACTCAGGTATTAAGACTGACATAAAATATTATATGGGTCGTCCTGATACTTATAAATGTAATGTGGATAACTCTAAGACTCTATCTGAGGAACCTCAAGATATAAATGCACCATGATTTAATTCGATTGAATCGGCTTATTTTATGAACATTTATTATTTTTGAGGAGACTCTAATGGATACCATGTCAGCCACACAATGTCTTGTGGCAATAACGCTTATTCTTATGGGAGGTATTGGTCTTGCTTTGTTCTTCGCTTATTTTCAATGGCGTAAGCTCAAAAAAGATGAACACCTAATTCCATAATTGCTCAAGTCACTCACAGCTTCGGCTGTGAGTGCAACCTTAACTGTAAAGATGTAGTTGATTGCTTTCTATTTAATTAGTGATCAATCAAGTATGTCTTTTTAAAGGCATCTAATAAGGTAGCTGACCTTACAAAATAAACAGTAATTCTAAGCCCATGGGCGCATTATGCCCTATGGGGACTGGTGCGCCTCCTAAAAATCCAACGGAGGATATTATGACAACACCAGTCAATCACCTGGATCACCTATCCATTCTAAATCTTGATTTCGATATTTGGAGTGGAAAGGTAAAACTAACAGCATCTGATATTAAATTAGGTGCGGGTGGTGAAATACCACCTGAAAATCTGGCGCATCTTGGACAGAAGAAAGTAATTGATTCTGACAAATTAAGACCTTTTCACAGGCTTAAAACAAGTGCTAGAAGACTTTGTTTGGGATACGGCATGCCATTTCTTAATGGATTCGCTGTACCGACAGATAAAGTTGATGAACTCATCAGCCAGCTCGATAAAATCGTTGTTCAAATGGAAACTGAGAAACGTGATTTTATTAATGGTTATGATGATTATGTAACTGAATGGGTCGATGGAAATCCTGACTATGCTCTAACAATCCGTGTCAACTCTCTACCTAAGGTAGTTGTTGAACAACGTATTGGCTTTGATTATCAGATTTTCAAAATCAATCCAGTTAATGATGGACAGGCACAAAAACTCAGCACGATGGCCTCTGGTCTTGGTAATGAGTTGCTCGAAGAAATTGTGAGTGAAGCGAATGAGTTTTTTCACAAAAATATCAATGCAAGAACAAGCTGTCAGGCTTCTACCAAGAAAACATTATTGCGTTTGCGTAATAAAGTAGATGGTTTAAGCTTTTTAGATAGTAAGTTCCTATCTGTGGTACTTCTTCTTGATGACACACTCAAAGGTTACGATGCAGTGACTAAGAAAGTAGAGGGTGGACTGTTCTATCAACTCATGGCAGCAATTCTGGTTTTGTCGTCTAAAAACAAAATCCAGGAATTCGCTGAAGGCAGTATAGATGTAAGCGCAATGGCAAACAGCTTTTTCCAAAGCAAACCGGGCGTTAAACCATCAAGTGCGAGTGATAATACTGAAACAGAAACTGAAGATCCAGAAACTACGCAAGTGGTAGCTGATTCTGTAACAGAGGTTGAAGCACAAGGCGTTGCCCAGCTAGAAGTTAAAGAAACTATCGATGTAATTCCGTCTGATTTTGAAATTCCAGATGATGACGATCTAGATAGTTACTTTAACGGTTGTGACAGAAGCGAAAGCAAACCCGTATTTTTTTAAACCTTGAGGGGTATCACTACCCTGCGGGTAGTGGTGCCTCCATTACTGGAGTAAATCCATATGAAGCAATCAAGTATTTTTCAGGCTTTACCTATAGTTGCATCTCACTACGGTGAAATGTTTGGTGTCAAAGTTGCTATTGGCAATTGGGCATCAACAGATGGTGAAACTATAACCTTACCTAATATCTCAGAAGAGTTCGCTCATAAGGATGTTATTTGGGGACTGCTTGCTCACGAAAGTGCGCACGTAAAACATACAGATTTTTCTGTAGTTAAAGGCATGAAATCGAATGAAGAATTTCGTTTTAACATGTTAAATGCGATTGAGGATACGCGTATTGAATCAGAAATGATCGATCAGTTTCCTGGGGTGCGTCGTGATCTGGAAGTTGTCATGGATTACATGATACAGACTGGAAAGCTGTCACCCGTTTCGCAAAACGATACACCTGGTCAGATCATATCTGCCAAAGTGCATTATTGGGGTTGTTCAAAATTGTTACAACAACAAATGATGGATGCTTTACTGAAATCGGCAGATACTGCGATGGAAGCTAAATTCACTAAAGGTGTATGTACACGACTTGAAGTCTTGTTACGAAAAATGAGTCAGTGTCGTTCAACTTCGGACTGCCTTGAGCTTACGGATAACATTCTTGCAATGTTAGAAGATGAGGCCAAGAAAGAAGAAGAGAAAGCGAACAACGATGATTCTAGTAGTAATGACAAATCGAGCGCTGGAAACGATCAAGACCAAAATAGTGATCAAAATTCTTCTGGTTCAAATGACCAGGGTAGTGATGATGACTCCCAGTCTGGATCAAACTCTAAGGATGATAAGTCTACTCCTGATCAATCAGATGCCAGTAATGGAGCTGATAACCAGAAACAAGACTCTTTGTCACATGGGGATAAAGCTAAAGCCAATCAGGCAGCTCAACAAATCCGCGAGGCACTTAACTCATCTAGCGATGATCTGAATGAAGATGCTTTTGATCAATTGAAAGCTGAACTCAGTCAGGAAGCAACTCAAAATGGAGATGATAGCTACTGTACGGTACCTACAGCGCCTGATACTGCTGGTAATCTTTCTCAAGGACTGAAGTTATTGTCTGATGTGAAGGGGACTACATCAAAAATCAGGGCTCAGCTTATGGGGCTTGTGCAAGCAACTCGACAAAATCGTAATTGGGCACGTCGTAAAGGTCGTCGCTTATGTGGTAATCGAATGCATCGTGTTATGTCTGGTGATTTACGCGTCTTTAAGACACGTGAGGATCGGGTCGAAGCAAATACTGGTGTTCATGTTTTAACGGACTTATCCAGTTCAATGAATGCTAGTGATGCACAGATTGCTCGTGAAGCTTCATTGGCGATAGCACTTGCGCTCGAAGCGATATCAGGTGTTTCACCTGCAGTAACTTACTTTAGTGGTGATAGCTCTGATCCAGTTCGATCGGCTTTACGACACGGTCAGTTAGTGCGAAACAATATTAGTCATTTCATTGAACCAGCTCGAGGGACTACCCCTATGGCTGAAGGTATCTGGTTTGCAGCATTCGAACTATCGAAATTGCGGGAAGCCAGAAAAATTATCATAGTGATCACTGATGGCTCTCCTGACAGCAGCAATGCATGTCATAAGGTCATTGAGTTGTGTGAGAACTCTGGTATTGAAATGGTTGGTATTGGTATCAACACATCAAGAGTAGAAGCATTTTTTAATCGTAGCATCATGATTGAAAACGTTGACGAACTTCGTTCAACGCTCTTTCAGTTAATGAGAGACAAGCTAACGATTGAAGCTGCTTAAATCATCCCGCCCAATCCGGGGAACATAATGCGCTTTCCCGATTGGGGGGAAGGTGCGCCTTTTTTGAGGAGAAATGATGTGGAAAAAATAGGCGTCTTTATTGACGCGGATAATATTTCTGCTGAAATGGTTGAAAAAGCCATTATATATCTTGTAGAGATTGGAGATATCCGATTTTTGCGAGCGTTCGGTAACTGGTCTCATAAGTCATCCAACTGGAAACGTCTTGTGAACCAATATGGTGTTGAAACAACTCATCGTTACAACATTACTCGGACAAAGAATGCTGCTGATATTTCACTCGCCGTGGAAGCAACTGCAAGTCTTTATGGGTCAATGGATTTTAATACATTGGCTGTTGTGTCATCGGATAGTGATTTCATTCCTTTGATTCTACACGCTCAAGCTTGCGGCAAACATACCATTGGTATTGGGAGTCAAAAAGCACCTGAGTCGTATACAAGACAATGCGGGTCTTTTCATTTTTTGGATAACCCAATTAAGAATGAAATTGCAGCATAACATTAACCCGAGGGGCCTATTACCCTTTGGGGTAATGGTCTCTTAAATTGGAGACGTTTATGGAAATCCAATTCGAGCTTCCATTATTTTATGAAGATCTCATCGAAAACGATCCCATTGAAGTTCATGAATGGTCGGATGAAGAAATAATGGGGCTGAGATGCTACTTGCTACATAAGACGCTCTCTATCCTCGAAGATGGGAGATCATGTCTTTCTGTCAGAACAGAATCTCTGGACTGGCTTATGAGTGATGTGATCCATCCTTTCAGTTTCCGTGTATGTTGTGAGATTGAAGGTGTGAACCCGGATCGAATGAGAGAAGGTGTTCTTTATATTATGAAGCAACGGCAAGTTATGAAGCAACGACAAGACAGAGGGCAGTAGCCTTTGGTTTATTAACTATAACCTAACCCTGGTCCTTTTGGACCGGGTTTTTTAATTGGGATCAATGAAAATGTACCGAATGGGTGCGAAATAGACGATAGGAGAAAAGATTGACTGAGTTATCATATTCATAATTTAAGATTGACAGTTTGAAAAGACAGCCAGGAGAAAGAAGTGAAATTTATCGTTCTAATCAGCGTGTTGATAATGTCGTCTATCAATGCACCTCAGGCAGGAGCCTATACCGGGGAAATAGCAATAATATTAACCGCTACTAAGTTCGATAATAAGGTCTATGTTCAAACTAAAGGCGACTTTTACAAGTCCAAAAAAAGCTGCTCAAAAAATAAATATTATGCCTTCGCGTTTGATGGTACAACACCAATTGGTAAAAATTTCCTTTCATTACTTACATCTAAAAACAAATTACTTAGATAACTGTGCGAGCATTACTAAATTATCTGCTGAAATTGTAGATCACTACAAACAAACTCTTAATTCAAACATTCCATAGATCCTGGGAATTTAAAAATGGAACCTAAATTAAATATTAATATAGCCTTGATGTTTTTTCTAAGTCTGGTTATTGGTTATATCGTTTTTGGAATTCTGAGCCCGCCTGATATTGGCGCAGTTTATGGTGTTGGATTTATTGTAGGCCATGGTGTTAGTAGTACGCTTATACCATTACTTGTTGTGACATTACCTGCGGTGATATTTAAATACGTCAATAAAAAACCTATGCCGGGGTACTACATTGGTTTATGGGTGGTTTGGGCAATATTTGCTGTTATCACAATTTTTGGAAATTTAGCTAGTAGCTAAAAGGCAACATTTTATAATGTTATTTAATTCTGTTGAATTTCTACTAATATTTCTTCCCTTAGTGTTAGCGGGTTTCTACATAATATTAAAATACAACAGCAATTTAACACAATGGTTTCTAATCTTTGCCTCAATGGCATTTTATTCATATTGGGATATTCGTTATCTGCCGCTACTGGCCGGAAGTATTGGCGTTAACTATTTATTTGGTAACTACCTGATAAGGAAACCTTCACGAAAGTTATTAGTAACATCAATTGTTTTTAATCTTGGGCTGCTTGTGTTCTTTAAATACACTGATTTTATAATAGAAACAGTCAACACCCTACAGAACCAACAATTTGACTTAATGCACATTGCATTGCCGTTAGCGATATCCTTTTTTACCTTCCAGCAAATTGCCTATCTAGTAGATTGTTATTTATTCACAAAAAATTGAAAAAGAGTATGGTTTCTCCAATTATGCTTTGTTTGTTTGTTATTTCCCGCAATTAATTGCAGGTCCAATTGTGCATCACAAAGAGATGGTACCTCAATTTCAAAAAATTGGATCAGGATATCATGTTGATGCAGAAACAATCTCAAAAGGCTTAATACTGCTATTGGTGGGCTTGTTTAAGAAAGTAGTGATAGCGGATTACATCGCGCTCTATGTCGATCCGGCTTTTAGTAATGTAGCCAGTTTAAGTTTCTATGATGCCTGGTCTGCAATGCTTGGATTCACGTTAGAGCTTTATTTTGATTTCTCAGCCTATTGTGAGATAGCAATGGGATTAGGTTTGTTGTTTGGTATCAAACTACCTATTAATTTTCAATCACCCTATAAGGCAACGTCTATCCAGGACTTCTGGCGGCGCTGGCATATTACATTAGGTGAATTCCTAAAGCATTATTTATACATTCCGTTGGGCGGCAGCAATATTGGAGCTGTTCATACTGTACTGGCATTAAGTATTACAATGTTGCTCGGTGGTTTATGGCATGGTGCTAGTTGGCACTATGTTGTATGGGGTCTTTTACATGGGCTGATGCTGAGTATTTACTTTATATGGCGACAGACTTCATACCAACTACCACCTGCAGCTGCTCGACTGATTACCTTCATATGTGTCATGTTGGCCTGGGTAATGTTTCGTGCTGACTCATTTAATGATGCTATTCATTACTATGGTACTTTATTCGGCTTGAATGGTGTGACATTACCGCTACTCTATCAAGGACTGGCCGAAAATACAGGTTTAATCAATGTGACAATCTCTCCTTACTTTAGTGGCCATGAGTTATGGCTGTTAATTGTCTTGGCAGGATGCACTATGTACTATCAAAACATCCATGAAGTATTAGCCACGATAAAACCTAATAATAAACTGGCAGCAACAATGGCGACACTCGTGGCCGTAATTGCTTTGAATCTGGGCACCAAATCCACATTTCTGTATTTTCAGTTTTAGGTGATCGGTGATATGAAACATTTAGATGGTAATGCTTACAAATGGCGAAGATTTAATATCGCTATTATTGTGTCCAGCATAATAATCCTTATGTTGGTAACTTCAATCAACATGCTCGTTGATCCATACCAGGTGTTTAAAATACTCAAGATACCTAATGGTCACACCTCAAATGAGCGATACAATAAAGTAGGTCACCTGATTAAAAATCCTACTAAATACAATGCGTATTTAATGGGTTCTTCAAAAATTGGTCTGGTTAATCCTGTTTATGCAGAAGCATACCGGCCAGATATGAAATATTACAACCTGGGTGTTTTCGGTGGTCATGCCGGTGATGCCTTAAATACGCATTGTAT
>RCNF010000636.1_pt1 | contig 18030 bp, 12 predicted proteins | sample 2041311 | NCBI WGS metagenome assembly RCNF01 (sample SAMN09708228, study PRJNA481090) | Marine sediment metagenome, whole genome shotgun sequencing project. | biome: marine sediment; feature: ocean; material: sediment; isolation source: Sewage treatment plant 2 marine sediment (STP2) ... | reverse complement strand
AAATGGCAATCCGACGTGGTTCCGCTATCCATCGATAGCGATAGCGATAGCGATCCCGATAGCGATAGCGACCATGCCCTCATTCCCACATCTGAAGGTCGCCGCGAAGAGTCTCACATTAACCTACTGGCCGCGACCGCGTACTTCCTTGGAAAGGGAACGGTAACCAGGTCTAGCTGTGTTACATAAACGAGGCCGGGGGAATGGTCCCCCGCCGTACGGTTGCGTCGATTGGAAGGGACGCCCAGCGAACGGGTTGTCGGGCTAGACGCTGGAGTTTTCCACGCTACTCTAATGGGGTGCACATCGAGATGAGCAGATCAAAGAACAGACCGGACCGAAATTCGGTGCTGCTGATCATCGTGTGCGCCGTCCTGGCCGTCATTTTTGCCACCCCGTTGGTTGCCGTGGCCGAAAACCAAAAAGGCAAATCAGAATCGAATGAAAAGGTAGAGAAGGCGGAGCTTCCGCCGCGCTGGAAGGTGTGGCTGGATGAAGAGGTCTATCCTCTGATTTCCACGGAGCAGCGCAAGGCCTTCTTACGGCTGGAGACCGAAGCCCAGAGGAAGGCGTTCGTTGAGCGCATATGGAACCTGTGGTCGAGACAGTCAGGGTTTGGGTCTGCTTTCCGCCGTATGTATGAGGATCGCCTGGCAATGGTCCGATACGAATACGGGAACACTATCGAGGATCGGGCGAGGGTCATTCTTATCCACGGTCCGCCGGCTGGTCGATTCGATCCGAGATGTCATTCGATGTTCCAGCCGATGGAGTTCTGGATATGGCCGTACATCGAGGGGCTGGGTGAGGACGTTATTGTTCTTTTTTTCCGGAGGGACACTCTCACCCACTGGCGATTGTGGACAAAGTTTGAGGGCCAGACCGTGCTCTACAACACCTGGGGTGCCGCGAATCAAGGTGCCCCATCGACTGGAAATCCGAGAGATCTCAATAACCCGATCTATCGTTGCCCCAACGGCGATCAGACGCTGCGTATGCTGGCCGCGGTGATGGCGTGGAGTAACGATTCAACATACATGAGGAGCATGTACAGGTTTCTTAATTTCGATCGTGGTGGGGGTCCGGAGTCCACCTCCCATCGGTTCATGGAGTTCTCGGCGTTACTCGATAAAAAGGCCGAACCCCTCGATTTTTCGGTTTCGAGTGAGATGAGTGCCGCACGGGGTGGGTTGGTCGAGGTGAGCATCGGCATCGACGTCGATGTCGATGGGCTGGGCACCAACGCGGTGGGTGACGTGGAAGTGATTCAGCTCGACGTTGTCGGAGAAATTACGAGTGCTGGCGAAGTGATGGTGGATCGATTCCGGTATCTCTTTTCGGTGCCACAAGCGGAAGAGCAGGTCGGACTCAAGCTGGACAGACTGATCCGGCCGGGGAACTACAACCTCCGGGTCAAGGTAGAGGACGTTCACTCGAAACATGCAGCTGTGGCGGAACAACAGCTCATGGTCGTCGCTCTGAACTTTTCAGAAGAGGCCCTCGAAGCCTATGTTGACCCGGCTGTGGCGGCGATCGAGGCGGAACTCGCGGCCAGTGAAGAAGAGGAAGAAGAGGAGCCCCTGCTGCGCATCGTCGGTCCTGAGGGAGACGCAGTGAGCGGTCTGTGTCGATTCGAGGCGTTCGTGCGCGACGAGGTGGCACGGGTGACCTTCCTTCTCGACGGCGAATCGATCCTGACAAAGAACAGACCGCCATTCGATATCGACCTCGATCTCGGACCGCTACCCAGGCTGACGACCGTAACCGTGATCGGATATGACAGCTCCGGGGCAGAGATCGCGCGCGATGGTTACACCCTCAACGTCGGCCGAGAGCGGTTTTTCGTGCACCTGGTGCCGGTGTCTCCGAGCGAGGGTGACGGCGGTCAGGTGCGGATCGCCGCGGAGCTCAACATTCCCTCGGAAGGAGAGCTTGAACGGCTCGAGCTCTTTTGGAACGACGATCTGCTCGGCACCCTGTACGAGCCGCCGTATGAACTTCGGGTCGACCTGGGAACGAGTGAGCGGTTCGGGTACCTGAGGGCTCTTGCCACGCTGGTGAACGGTTCTCAGGCCGAGGATCTCCAGTTCGTCAACACCCCGGAGTTCGGCGCGGTCGTCAAGGTCACCGCTATCGAGTTGCCGATCACCGTCCTCGATCGTGGCGGCAACCCGGTGGAGGACCTCACTCAAGACGACTTCACCGTGTTCGAGGACAAGGTTGAGCAGACCATTTCGCACTTTTCGCTTCACCGTGACCTCCCGGTGCGCATGGGCATGGTCATTGACACTTCGGGCTCAATGGAGGAGACGTTGCCGACGGTGCAGCGAGTTGTGATGGGTTTTCTTCGTGATCTTCTGAGGCCGCGTGATCGCGCTTTCATCGAGACATTTTCGGATAGACCGGATTTGCTCGCTGGATTCACTGCTGATTTTTCGACCATCGAAAACGCACTTCTCGCCCTTTACCCGGATCGCGCAACCGCCCTTTATGACGCAATCATCATGGGCCTTTTCCAGTTTTCTGGAATTACCGGTCGGCGAGCGATGGTGGTGTTGACCGATGGCGACGACACCGCTTCGAAAAACGGGTTTGACGAGGCGCTTGGTTACGCTCAGCGGATGGGAGTCACCATTTACACGATCGGTGTCAGCATCCCCTCGACCAAAGTGGCGACCCGGTGGCAGATCAATAAGCTGGCTTCCGCGACAGGAGGCAGGGCTTTCTTTGTCTCGGAGAAGTCGGGTCTCGACAGGATCTACGCCGAGATCAACCGCGAGCTCAGGACCCAATATCTGCTTGCTTTCACTTCGAAGTCGGAGAAGCCACTGGACGAACTGCGAAAAATCAAAGTCAAGGTCGATCGCAAGGGAGTCAAGGTTCGAACAATCACCGGGTACTACCCGGCTGGGGGTCGGTAATGGGTTGCGGCGAAGAGTCCCGAGAAATGAATGGAGGATGAAGCCGTTGCGAAAGAAAAAAGAGCTCATCAAGGTGGCAGCGGCGCTGATGTTGGTGGCCATGATATCCACTGGCGCCGCCTTCGCCGGGAGTCCGGACGCCAAAGAAGCGAGCGCAGAGATGAAATGGGGGTTCAAGGCGGCACGACGAGGATATTGGCAGGAGGCTTTGATGCGGTTCGAGCACGCCAACGAGCTGACTCCAGGCCAGCCGCGGATCCTCAACAATGTTGCGGTTGCGCAGGAGGCCAACGGGCTTTTCGAGATGGCCCTGCTCACCTACCAGGAAGGGCTTTCTCTGGACCCCAATAATAACGCTTTGCGGAGGAACTACACGCGGTACCAGGAGTTCTATGCGAACTACATCGCGCCTCCGGAGATAGCCGACGACGAAGGAGGGGAAGATGCGCAGGAGAATAACTGAGCTGGTCGTGGTCCTCATCGCGGTGTCGGCGGTTTGCGGCGCCGGATCCCGGGAAGTTCGAATCGCGCTCCACCTCGACCCCGAGCTCCCACTCGATGGCACCGAAAACGTCTACGTGGGTCCGATCATGATCGAACCGAGGGAAGGGGAAAACGTGCAGTCGGTGGACCTGACGGCTGCCCGGGAGTTCGAGACCTTTCTACGTAAGGTCCTGCGCCGGGATGCGCAACTCCACTTGGTTCCGAAGGTGGAAGATCTGAAACCGGCGCGCAGCAATCTCGCGGCGCTTCTCCTGGATACAGATTTCTGGAAGGCCATCAGGGAGGAGAACTCGGCGGACTACGTCGTTGCCGCTTCGATCGATGTCAAGGTCCTCGACCGCGCAGGCTACACCACCGAGGAATACGTTTCACCGCAGGACGGGAAGACCTATTTCCGGCAGGTCATGGTCGAGGAGACCGGCTTCAGCTACGACATTCTGTTGGTCGTGGTCGAGGCGGAAACCGGGAAGCTCCTTCACCGGGAGCAGATCACCGATTTTCAGCCGAAGAGCGAACGCAAGCTCGAGGAGCACACCGATATGTTCACCGATCTGTACACCCTTCAGAACCGACTGGTCGGAATCTTCGTGCCGCGGGCGGTGCAGGTCAAGAGGGCTCTGTATTCGGATTGAATCGGCAACAGACGGCCGAGGAGGATTGGATTTTTGAGGAACGGGACATTGGAACGTCGCTTGCAGCGCATTCAAGCTCGCGTCATGAGGTCTTGCGGAGGTAAGAGATGAAATCCTGGATCACGGCGTTGATCGCCATCCTGCTCGCGGCCGCGCCGGCGGCTGCACAACTGAACCCCTATTACCCGTACATCGGCGGCAAGAACAAGGTGCGTTGGGACAAATTCGTCTGGTACACCTATGACACGCCGCACTTCAAGATCTCCTATTACGACCGCACCGAACCGATGCTGGAAAAAGTCGCTTCCTTTGCCGAGAGCGCCTACGACGACATCGCACGCCAGCTGAACTTCCAGATACTCAAGCCGGTGCCGATGATCATCTATGCCACCCATGCCGAGTTCGAACAGACCAACATCATCGTCGGGTTCATACCCGAGGGTGTAGGTGCCTTTGCGACGCCGGTACGGAACCGAATGGTGCTGCCGGTTGATCTGCCGGACAGCGACCTCCAGGCCCTGATTCAACACGAGCTGACGCATATCTTCCAGTACGAGATCTACTTTGGCGGCAGACGAGGCCGCGCCATCTACGCCCGCCCGCCGACGTGGTTCATGGAGGGAATGGCGTCCTTTTATGGAGACGACGAGACTTCGCGCGACGAGATGTACATGCGCGATGCAGCGCTGTCAGACCAGGTGCCGTCGATTATGCGTCCGCCTGGTGGGTTCATGGCCTACCGGTGGGGCCACAAGGTCTTCCAGTACATCGATGAGGAGTGGGGTGAAGACGTCGTCCGGGACTGGGTCTTCGCCTTTCGAGGTAATTTCGGAGGCCAGATCGGCCGACCCCTGGCCAGGGTCCTCAATATGGAACCCGAGGAGTTTGACGCGGCCTTTCGAACCTGGATGAGGAGGAAGTACCAGGCGTACGCCGACCGCGGCGTTCCGGGCGAGTTCGGACGCAAGTTCAGAGTGCCTGGTTTCACCAATTCCAGCCAGACGTCACCCGCGATTTCGCCTTCCGGGGATCTGGTGGCTGCCTTCACGACTTACAAGAATGACGTCGACGTCGCAATCTTCGGGTTGCCGGATCGCAAGCTCTACAAGAACCTCACCAAAGGCCTGACCAACAAATACCGCTATCTCGTGGCGCAGGGTCTGACGGTTGGACCCTCCGAGGGGCGAGACCTCGCGTTTTCGCCGGATGGAAACTTCGTGGCGGTTTTCGGCCGCACTGAGCGCGTGCGCTCCCTGCTGCTCCTCAACGTCCGCAAGGGCGGCATCGCGAAGAAGTACAAAATCGAGCTCCCGGTCGATCAGGCGGCGCAACCCGCCTACTCACCAGACGGGCGGACTATCGCTTTTCACGCCGTTGCCAACCAGCAGTACGACATTTTTCTCCTCGACCTCGAGACGGGGCAGGTCTTGAATTTGACGAACGATGAGGCATACGACGCATCTCCCACGTTTTCTCCAGACGGAACCAAGCTGTTCTACACCTCGAACATGGGAGCCAACGGCAAGCTGGTCGGTCTCAATTTATCGGATCCGTCCAGGCGCGAGCAGCTCACATTCGGTCCCGGCGAGGACGAGGGCGCTGCCTTTTCGGAAGATGGTGAAAGGCTCTATTTTTCATCTGACCGCCTGGAAGGAGTCTTCGATATCTATCGCATGGACCTCGATACTCGGGAGCTTTCACGCCTTACCGACGTGATCGGTGGAGCCATCAATCCGGTTGTGGCCGACTCACTCGAAGGAGAGCGGGTCGGTTTTCAGGCGTACTCCAACGGAATCTGGGGTCTTTACGGTGCCGATGCAGGCCAGGGCGAATACGTGGGTATCTCCGAGCCACCATCTCAGGAGATCGAGCTGGAGCCGTTCGTGCCGGCAGTCAGCGTCGCAGTTGATCCTGAAAAGGGCAAGAAGGTTAAACGCCGCAAGTTCTATCTCGAGGATGCGGGCGCCTACGTCGGCGTCGACACCACGAACTCGATCCTCGGCCAGGCCTACCTCACGTTCGCCGATCAATATGGAGACCGTCGCATTCAGATCTTTCTCGACAGCATCGACACCTTTTCCAACTTCATGGTCAGTTACTTCAACCTGGAGCCCCGGATAAACTGGGGTGTCAGTGTTTACGACTCGCGCCAGTATTACATTGCCGGATACGACCCGTTGTCATTCCGACCCGAATCCAGACAACAGCTCTACCGGTATTCGGCTGCAGAGTTTTCAGTCCAGTACCCGCTCAGCACCTTCTTCCGGCTGACTGGGCGGGCCGGTTATTTGGATCGTCAATACGATCAGCCGGTCGGCCAGAATCCGGAAACCGGGGACCTCATCACAGTGCAGAGCAAGAACCAATCACCGTATATCGGCGTGGGTGCGGCCGGGGACACCACCCATTGGAAGAGATACGGCCCTCACAAGGGCGTCCGTTGGGAGGGGCGCCTGTACTACGCCTATGACACCGACGACGGTGGCGCGTTGACCAAAAACGTCGAATTCGACGGGCGCTACTACGTGCCGACGTCGGCGCGAACCGAGCTTGCTTTCCGAACATGGGTCGGTTGGGCCAACGGTAACCAGCCGTGGATCTACTCCTTTGGTGGCATGGATAACCTGCGCGGCTATCCAACCTATTCGCTTTCGGGTAACCGCACCGCCTTTGTAAATCTCGAATGGCGCTTTCCCCTCGTCGATCGTATGGATCTCGCGTTCCTGAGGCTTGGTGGCATCCGAGGGCGGATCTTCCTCGATATTGGAGCCGCCTGGTACGAGAATGCCGATGGCCAAAAATTCAACATGTTTGGTGATCCGCGGTTTGAGTTCTGGGATGACGACCGCGTTCTCAAGGACGGTGTGTCGTCCTATGGATTTGGTCTCGACGTCTATATGTTCGGGCTGCCGATGCATGTGGACTGGGTCAAGATCTGGGACTTCGATGAGGCCAAGACCGGGTGGAGGGGCGATTTCTGGGTTGGAATGCGATTCTAACAAGAATTAGGAGTTATGAATTAGGAAGGGTCATAGGAAGCAAAGCCACAATTTGAAGGGGCTATGCTTCTGTAATGAAACGACGTAACAAGTACTACAAAGCGGCGAAAATCTCAGAGGCCAAATTTCGGTATGTGCTTCGTTGCTTCGATGAGGATCTATCGGCGAGTTCTACCGCTCGAATGACCGGTCTCAGTGTTCGTTCGGTGAATGACATTTTCATCAAGATTCGGAAACGGTTGGCTGAGCTCTGCGAGAAACAAGCTTTGGAGAGCGGCGTCTTCGAAGCAGATGAATCCTACTTCGGGCCTCGTGGGGTCAAGGGAAAGAAAGGACGTGGTGCCGGCGGTAAAACCGCCGTGTTCGGAATCCTCAAGCGAGGTGGATACGTCTGGACCCAAATCGTGCCGAACGCAAAGAAACGTACTCTACAAAGGCTCATTCGGGGAAAGGCCAGCCTGGATTCAGTGATTCACACCGACGGCTGGGTTGGCTATGACGGCCTGGTCGATGTCGGCTACGAGAAACACCTCAGGGTCCGGCACACGGACGGCCAATTCGCACTCGGGGACAACCACATCAACGGCATCGAGTCCTTCTGGGGCTTCGCCAAACACCGCCTCACGAAGTTCAAGGGCATCCCAAACCACACTTTCTATCTTCACCTAAAGGAGTCAGAGTTCCGGTTCAACCAAAGGAATCAAAATCTGTATAAACTGCTGTTGCGGATCTTCCGAAAAGAACCGCTCTAGCCATTTTGCTTCCTATGACCCTTCCTAATTCCTCATTTCTAATTCTCAATTCATTTGCCGGGGTAGTACCCCGCGATCGTGTTGACCACGGTGTCGGCCGTATCCACCTTGACCTCGATCTTGCGGAACTCTTCCGGTGGCTTGTCCGAGGGCGAGGGATACCACAGGAGGTACTGCGAACGCAGGAGTTCGGCGATGCGTGCGTAGACCGCCGGTAGTTCTTCGACCTGTTTTGGGAAAAAGGCCTCGCCTCCGGTTTCAGTTGCAAGTCCTTTGAGAATCTTGCGACTGGAAAAATCGAGTTTCCCGACCCCCAGACCGATTGAGAAGACCGGAATGCGCATGGTGTGGGCAAATCGTTGCGCAACCTTCCAATCAGTGCGAGACGTCGTGTCCTCTCCGTCGGTCAGCAGAACCACTGCTTGTCGCCCGCGGCGTCCTCGGAACTGCTCCAGCGATCGAACGACCGCGTCGTGTAGCGAGGTGCCGCCCGCCGGGGTCACGGTATCGAGGTCACCGACGAGGGCGTTGATATTGTCCGTCCAGTTGACCTGCACCTTCGCATCCCATGAGAACCGGATCAGTACCGCCTGGTCACCGTCCTCGAGGAGCTCATCCGTAAAGCCGCGGACGGCGCGCCGAACTTTCGGAAAATCTTCAATCATCGACCCCGAGGTGTCGACGGCAATTGCGAGTGACAGGGGCAGATCGGCGGTGGTACCAAATCCCTCCACCTCGACCTGTTCCTCGTCTTCATAGACCGTGAAGTTTTCGATCTCGAGTCCTGTCACCGGCATGCCATTCTCTTGGAGTACCACGACCGGCAGCTCGACCAGTTCGACCCGTACCGAACCGACAAATCCCCCGCCGCCGCCGAGCGTGTAGACGGCATCGCCGCGGGAGCCGTCGGAATCCACGACCTCGGCGGATAGGATCGCGGCGCCCTGCAGCTTGGCCACCGGCACCTCGACAACGCATGGACAGGTCGCCCAGCGAGCGATCATCTCGGCGTCGAGATGGAGGCTGACCTGATGGACATCCTTCTTACCGGTGGTTGTCGCGACCGTTATGGTCCGGCGGCCGTTCGTGATCGCCGATTCAGGCGCGAGCAATATCTGGACGCCGATCTGACCGGATGGGTTGTTGAGAACGATGGCGTCCTCGCCGAGGTAATTCCCTTTGGCGTCGAGCGCCACCGCTCGAATCTCGGTCCGCCGGATGATCTCGCCAAGCGGGATCGAGACCGTCCACGGCGCGCGGTTGCGGCGTCCGAGGGCATCACCGTCATGGGAGAACTCAACTGAAGCTGTGTCTTCGGGCGCCTCGACCTCCAGTTGGACGGCACCGAGACCGCCGAGGTTGGGTGGTGGCTTGAACGACACCCCACCTTCGCGGGGGGGGGTGAGATCGAGGGCGATGGCGTCCACGGGTGCGCCTTCGGGAGCTTCGAACGGAGTGTCGACCAGCACAACTTCAATTTCTCCGAGCCACGCTCCGGAGGCGGTGCCGTTGAGATTTGCGATGTTGATCTCGAGGGTGTAGGTGCCGGGATCCCATTCACGGTAGAGCATCGCACTCCCGTCTGGCTCGAGAACTACGACTCCGCGCTGGCGGTCAACGATTTCATCGCCTTGACGCAACGTCGTTACTGCCCTCACCCGATCACCGGCGCGTTTACGGTCTTCCGGAGCAATCTGAAACACTATCCCCATCACCGTACCGTCGCTGCCGTTACCGAGGGCTTCGGCGTGACCGGACAAGGCGAGGGGTTTGGTCTCAGTGTATGCGTTGGACGCAGCCAATAGAATCAGCATCGGAATCATCTGTCGAAGTTTCATGAATTCACCTTTGAGTCGTCGGACGGCAACCGGAGATCATTATGCCGTACCTCAGGGAAACAGAATCACAAGAACTGTTAATCCTCTGATGAACTCGTCAACGGACCTCGATCCGCTGGCGAGCCACAATTTTGTTGCTTGTGCCGGAGATATATCGAACAACATATTTGCCGGCCTCGAACGGCGCTGCCAGAGTCACCGGACTGCCGAGGTCTGTATAGGACCAGTCAAGGTGTTTTTTCGGCCCCGAGCGAGCGAGCGCGACGGTGATGAAATCTCCCTCTCCGGCGGTCCCGCTCCATGCCACCTCGAAGCGGGTGCCGGCCTCGACGACTCGCGGAACCTCGAGCGTGACCTTCACGGCCGCAACCACCAATGGTTGGCGCGCGAGTATTGCGCCGTCCGCGGCGCGAACATAGCGGATCTCGTAGTCTCCCGGCGCGATTGGGGCGATGAGGGCGGTGGGGTTGCCACCCGTGGTGGGCGAAAAGTTCCGATACTGCTCGTCGGATTCATCATGGGCGGCAATGCTCAGGAAGTCCTGCTCCGAGTCGGGCCCGGTCCAGGCGACGCTGATATTTTCGCCCGGCGCGGCCACCGTCGGCCCATCAAGGGTTGCCAGAATCTCAAAGACCTCGAGACGGGCTCGATCGAGTGATCGGCCCCTTCGAGACCGATAGCGCACCTCGTAGTCGCCGGCGACGTCGGGGGCGTTGACGATAATGGGCCCGCCACCGACGGCTGGTATGCAAAGCACATTCTCTCGGAGGTCGTCTGCCACGTATTCGAGAGTGATGTGGTCTCCGGGCAACCCGCCTCCATCCCAGGTCAAGGTCATCGGTGTCTGAATCTCGGCACGTTCCGGGGCTTCGATGGAAACCCTTCGGCCACGTGTCTCAAACTCCAATTTCCCCAGCAGCTGCTGAACACCCGATCCAATGTCGTGGGTGAACTGCAGCTCGAGGTCTTTCGGAGAGTCGGGAAGTGGGATGTATACATCGCCAGTGTGGCCTTTTACCGGATATCGCAGTAGATAATGTCCGGTGGGCGCTCCGGCTGTTGTCACGGCCACATGGTTGATGCCGGGTGGGGCTCCCCAGAATTGAATGTTCGCCTCGTCACCGGCGAGCGGACGCTCCGGGAGCACCTCGAGAGTGACCTGCGGTGTGGGAGAGAGGGCGACCTCAAGCGTATCTTGAATGCCGAGGTGGACGATGTCGTCGAGAACCAGCGTTCCGACTTCAGGTCCTTCAATTCTGGCTCGGTAGCGGCCCGGTGCGAGCCGAATCTTCGCCTGACCCTCGACAATATTGGTGGAAGTCTCCTCGCCGAAGTACTTCTCGACCATGTAGAGGATCGCTCCATCCACTGGCCTCTCGCCGCGCGTGATCGCGAGTTCGAGCCACTCCGCTCGACCCGAGGCCGATGTCTGTGGCGCTGCCGCCCACCGCAAGGTGTCGAGGAGCTTTTTCGGATCGTTGACGTTTCTCGTCGGTGTCGACACGAGCAGCAAGTTCGCCAAATCCTGATCTAAACCGAGCCCAATGATTCGAATGGTGATGGGTTTCTCTGCCGCGGAGAGTCTATCGAGAAGAGCAAAGATGTCGCGGTGACACTGATCGGCGCCGGATGTGATGAGGACAATCCGTTTTCCGCCGTCACCGCTCGAGAGGTCTTTGGCGGCCTTTTCCACAGCGTGTACGAGAGCCCGCCCCCCTCGGTAATCGAGGGCCGCCAGAACCGAGGACCAGCGCGTGGGATCGATCGGGCCGTTGGCGATGAGGGATTCGGAGTCGGCACATCCGGAGTCCCTCGTGAATTCAGAACGGCCGCCGATCGTTCGCAGCCCGAACTCAAAATTCTGCCCTCTGGCGGCCGGAGAAACGACAAAGGCGTCGATGGCCGTTCGAATGGCCACGATTCGCGGAGTGCCGTCCGGGAACAAATTCCACATCTCCATTGAGGTGTCGAGCACGATCTCTATGCGCTCAGCGCTGTGGCACAGTGCGGCCGACAGTAGCCAGCAGAACCCGAGCGCAAGTATGCGTGGCCGTCTCATGTTCCGGAGTTTAGCCTAAAAAGAACCGCCCACCGATTGGTGGGCGGTTTTTGAAGTTGACCGGGAATTCCTGGAGCTATGTTTCCTTGAGTGCTGTCAGCAGGTCGAGCATCGCCTTCTTAGCGTCGGAGAAAAACATCAATGTATTGTCGGCGGCAAAGAGGGGATTGGGGATGCCTGCGAATCCTGGACTCAGACTACGCTTGATCACCACCACCGTCCGCGCCTTGTCGACGTCGATGATTGGCATGCCGGCGATCGGGCTCGAGGGATCGGTGCGGGCTACCGGGTTGACGACGTCGTTGGCGCCGAGCACGATGGCGACGTCCACTTGCTCCATGGTCGGGTTGACCTCATCCATCTCCTTGAGCTTGTCGTAGGGAACGTCGGCCTCGGCCAGCAGAACATTCATATGCCCGGGCATGCGCCCGGCCACCGGATGAATGGCGTACTCCACCTCGATGCCCTTGTCCTCGAGGAAGTTGGCCACGTCGCGGACCGCGTGCTGGGCTTGAGAAACCGCCATGCCATAGCCGGGGACGATCGCCACCCGCTGCGCCACCTCGAGTGTCATGGCCACCTCGTCGGCCGAGGTCGCTTTGACGGTCTTGTAGACCTCGTCGGCGTCGGGTGTGTCGGCGGTCGGGCCCATCGTCCCAAAGAGCACGTTGGCCAGCGAGCGATTCATGGCCTTGCACATGATCTTGGTCAGGATGAGGCCGGATGCGCCCACCAGCGAACCGGCGATGATCAGTACGGTGTTGTCGATCACGAAACCGGTTGCGGCGGCGGCAAGACCCGAGTAGGAGTTGAGGAGGGCGATGACCACCGGCATGTCCGCGCCGCCGATCGACAACGTCAGGATGACGCCGAGAACGCCGGCGACCGCCACCAGGACCCAGAAGAGGGGGGTATTCGACGGGTCGAGAACCAGCATCACACCGATAGCGACCGAGGCGATGGCTGACAAACCCTTGAGCAGGTCCATCCCGGGGAAACGGTCCTTCTTGGGCAGCAGGAGGCCGCCAATGAGCACTGCAGACACCATGAAGGTGATAGAGAGTGGGTTGATTCCCATCGTCAGTCCGTACCAGATGCCACCTCCGGCGACCGCGAGCGAGAAGCCGTACTTGACGATCTTTTGCCAGGTATGGAGTTTCCACTTGACGCACAGGAACTCTGATAGCTTTCCGAAGGCAACATATGACCCGAAGAAGGTGACCGAACCGATGATCCCGGAGAGCACGGTGGCAACCTTCATCTGCATGCTGCCGTCAGTAGCGCCCGCGTTGACGGCGTTAAAGGTCGCAACCAGTGCCGAACCGGCGACCAGCACCGATGCCGCGCCGCCAAAGCCGTTGAACAGGCCGACCAACTCCGGCATCGAGGTCATCTTCACTCTGAGGGCGGCCACGGCCCCGATGAGAGAGCCAATCCCGATCCCGAGGATGATGTAGGTCCAGTCCCAGGTGCCGCTCATCAGCGTCGCTACGATAGCGAGCAGCATGCCAAGCGCTCCGAGCTGGTTGCCGCGCACCGCAGTCCGCGGATGGGAGAGCATCTTGAGGTCGAGGATGAAGAGAATCGCTGCTATCAGGTAGATGATGTTGGTGAGGTCTTGCATACCCATATCAATCCCCCGCCTACTTCCGTTGGAACATCTTGAGCATGCGGCCGGTGACCAGGAATCCGCCGACCACGTTGATGCTCGCAAAAATCACCGCAATAAAGGCCATGGTCTTGGCGAGTGGGCTGAACAGATCTTGCCCTTCCAGCGCACCGGCGAGAATCAAGGCGCCGACAATGGTGATCCCTGAAATGGCGTTGGAACCGGACATCAATGGAGTGTGCAGCGTGGGCGGCACCTTGGTGATGATCTCGATGCCAACGAAGATCGCCAGCACAAAGACCGTGATCAGCATGATCAGGCTACTCATGTCACTCGCTCCCTTCGCTCGAGGCGCCCATGGCCTCGAGGATCCGCGGATTCACCACCTTGCCGCCATGCGTAATCAGGGTGCCCTCGGTGATCTCGTCCTCGGTATCGATCTTGAGGTTTCCCTCGTCCACCAGGTGGAGGAGGAAGGTGGCGACGTTCTTGGCGTACATCTGACTGGCGTGGAAAGGAATGGTGGTTGGGATATTGATCGGGCCGATGATCTTGACGCCACCTTCGACGACGTCTTCTCCCGCCCTGGTGAGCTCACAGTTGCCGCCGCGTTCGGCCGCGAGATCTACAACCACGGAGCCGGTGTGCATGCCCTTGACCATCTCCGTCGTCACCAGGATTGGGGCCTTTTTGCCGGGGATCGCCGCCGTTGTGATGACGACGTCGCTCGCGGCAACAACCGACAGCATCATTTCCCGCTGCTTTTTGTAAAAGTCCTCGCCGAGTTCCTTGGCGTAGCCGCCCGCGTCCTCGGCGGTGTCAGTTTCGAGCTCGAACTCGACGAACTTGCCGCCGAGGCTCTCGACCTGCTCCTTGACGGCCGGACGGACGTCGTAGGCCTGGACAATCGCCCCCAGCTTTTTGGCTGAGGCGATCGCCTGAAGCCCGGCGACGCCGGCGCCGACCACGAAGACCTTGGCAGGCGCAATCGTGCCGGCAGCGGTCATCATCATTGGAAACATCTTGGGCAGCTCGTTGGCCGCGAGGAGGACAGCCTTGTAGCCGGCGATGGTGGCCATCGACGACAGGACGTCCATGCTCTGCGCGCGTGTTATGCGGGGCATCATTTCCATCGAGAAAAGGGTCGCGCCTTTGTCCGCCATCGCCTTGTTGGCATCGTGTTCGGTCAGTGGCTCGCACATGCCGACGATCGCCTGACCGTCTTTTGTCAGGTCGAGGTCAGCCTTGCCCTGCTCAGGGTTGGCTCCGAGCGCCCGAACCTGGGCGATCAGGTCGGCCGTCTGAAAGACTTCCGCCCGACCGGAAACCACCTTCGCCCCCTTGGCGATGTATTCATCGTCCAGAAAGCCCGCGGCATCTCCGGCCCCACTCTCAATAACCACTTCGATACCGGCTTTTGCCAGCTGTGGTACGAGAGCGGGCACCATGGCAACGCGAGCTTCGCCCGGAAAACTCTCTTTGACGATTCCGACGATCATAGGCGTCCGTCCCTTCTTGCATGGCCGGAGCCCGGTGCCCCGTGGCCACGAACTGGAGTTGAAGGAGGCGGGGAGGGGGAGGAGCCCACCCTGAAGCCACCGTCGCAAGATGCTACCACTTTCCTTAACCGAGGAAAAGAAATTAGTAAAAGAATTCACAAGCCATATGTACGTTGTGTCGAACCGTTGTATCGCAGGCGGTCTTGTCCCTTGACCCAAGAGGAATTTGAGCCGGGTTACAACGAGATCATCACGTCGACATGATCCCGGAAACAGGAGATCTGCAAGGTTTCCTTGTCACGACGTACGTCGGAAGGGAATGGATTTGATACGGAGAATCGTGATCTGTTGTCTGATGGTAGGGGGCGGCCTGATGGCGGCAACGACAACCGCTCTGGCCGCGGAGAGTGGAGAACGGCGCGGCGAGATCGGTGTTCAGCTCGGTCTTCGCTGGGTCGATCGAGACATCGTGCCCGAAGACAGCGATGGTATCGGTGTCGCTCCAGGAATCGCCGCGGCGTGGTCGCTGGGCCCGAACTGGGCGTTGTTCGGGGATTTCAACCAGAGTGTTCAAGACAGCAAGTTGTTCTGTCGACAGATCGACGCCTGCAACGCGTATACCCCGGAGACCAAGATCAAGGTGGTGGCCCTTGGATTCGAGCGGCGCTTCCAACCGGGGCCGAAGGGAGGCCGCTGGGTCCTTGGTCTGGCGCCCGGCTGGATTGACGTGGAATGGAGAGGTACCCAGCTCCATAAAGGCATGGTTTCGCTCGGCGCTGGTCGTTGGACACCTCTTGGATCCGGTTCTCTGAGGTGGTGGCTTCGGGTCGAGACGGGGATCGGTATCGGCACCGATGACCAGCTTGCAGGTGCCTTGACGAGATTTCGGATGACCAATGTGACGTTTTTGGTGGGGTGGGGAGCAGGGATCGGGAAGCGACTCTGATCCGATTGAACCCGGCTGCTACACTCCAGGCGATGCGCCACGTCATCGTTACCAGATTTTCGGTTCCACGGCCTCAGGACCCGGCCAACGCCGATCGACATCTTGACCGGGTCTGGCTCGATCGCAGGCTCGAGTTGTTTTGTCAGTTCTTCGTTCCCAGCGTGAACCGCCTTGAAGTGCAGGCTGTGCTTCTTTGTTCCTCCAAGAGCGCGGCTTATGTCCAAGACAAGTTGAGCGGTCTGGATTGGGTTGAAGTTGCCGTCCAGGACGAGTGGTATGGAGGTTGGATTGGCGATGACGATCAGATTGTGACCCGTGTGGACTCTGATGATGCCATTCATCAAGGCTGGCTAGCTGCAGTGGAGGCCGCACCGGTCGATGCCGAGGTCTGCTGCACCAGGGATTTCTTGCGCTATGACATTTCAACGGGCAGACTCTGCGCCTACACTCGTGGCGATCCGTCGCCGCTGGCGGCATTTCGAAATGGTCTCAACCCTTTTGCCCGGGATCATGCCGGGCTCGATCGCCACTACCGGGTGCACAACATCGCCGGATCGTATTTGTTGCAGGTCTATCACGGCGGCAACGTCAGCAGCCGACGCCCCTCGTGGTATCGCCGCCGCTTGCCACTCGAACGCCTTGCCGCTTTCGGAATCTCCACACAGCCGTAAGCGCGCCCAGGAATTCACCACCAAGGCACCAAAATCACCAAGAGCAAAAAAAAATATGGGTGAATCAAGACGGTCTTCTACTCAGAAGGACTTCTTGGTGTACTTGGCGTCTTGGTGGTGAAGTATGCGTGGGCGGGGGGAGTTATCGCCCAGCAAGCGGGAGGATTACGACCATCTTGGTGCCGCCACCGCCACGTGGTTTGGCCTCGATCTTGCCTCCATAGGACTCGACGATCGCCCGGGCCAGGGCGAGACCAAGGCCGGTGTGGCCGGAGCCCGTGGTGTCATCCGGCCGATAGCTGAAGAAGCGGCGGAAGATACGGTCGCGGTGCTCGTCAGGAATGCCGGGGCCTTCATCGGCGATAGTGACCTCGGCATTGCTGCCGACCGCACGAAGGGCCACGGTGACGTGGCCGGATGAAGGTGAAAAGCTGATCGCGTTGTCGATCAAGTTTTCGAAGACCTGGGTCAGACGATCGGCCGAAGCCTCCACCGTGACGTGGGCGTCGGCAAGTGCGAGGTCAAAGTGGATTCCAGAGTTGGCATTGCGCAGCCGAAAGCCCTCGATGAGGGCTGACAAAAGTTTATCCAGCGTAACTTCAGTGCGTTCTTCGTCGTCGAGGTCGGCGTCGATTCGCGATATCTCCCGTGCCTCGGAGAGTAGCCGTTCCATTCGCGCCACATCCTTCTGGATCATTTCCAGGAATCGTCGTCGTTCGCCAGGTTCGACGTCTTCGAGGGCCATGTCGGTGGCGGTTCGGATCGATGCCAGCGGGTTTTTGAACTCGTGCGAGACATCGGCGGCAAACGCTTCGGTAGATCGCAGGTGCTGCTCGAGCTCATGAGTGAGCTCGGCCAGGGCGCTCTCGAGGTCGCCGATCTCGTCGCGCCGCGCGCTAGTCGCGAATCCACCTTTCAGACGCCCGCGGCGGTCGAGAATGTCCCCGGCTCGTTGGCGGAGACGTGCCAGCGGACGGGCGATGGTGGTTGCGGCGACAAGGCTGAGTACGACGGCCGCGCCGAGGCTGAGGAGAAAGACCTTGAAGACATCGAGCCGCACCGCGTCCAGCGCCTGCAAGATTCGGCCGGTGGATTGTGAAACGAGGACAATCCCTTCGACTGCTCCCTCGACCCGTACCGGGATTGCGATGTGAAGGGTCACTGAGCGGCGTGGCGCCGGGCTGATCCTGGTCGTGGCGCCGTAACGGCCTTCGAGGGCGCTCTGTACCTCGGGTCGCAACAACAGATCGCTGGAGATGTCGCTGTCGTGGGCGGATCCTGAATCACCCGAGGTGCCGTGCAGCAACCGAAATGGGAGTGAGCCGAGGCGGTAGAGAAAACTCTTTTCGCTTCCGGTGGACGGATCGTCCGTTGGAATCTCGGCCTCGCCATTCTCGAGGCGTGGACCGAGGAGGGCAGAGTCCGCGACGACCTCACCGTTCAAATCGACAACCCTGAGACGCGCGAGATGACGCTGCCCGAGCTGGACGAGAATTCGCTCGGCGTCTTCACCCTCGAATCTGTCACGTGCCTCGATGGCTGCGGCGAGAAGACGACCCTCCTGGGCCATGGTGCGTTCCTGAGCGACGAGAAGGTGGCG
>RCNF010000846.1_pt1 | contig 18042 bp, 15 predicted proteins | sample 2041311 | NCBI WGS metagenome assembly RCNF01 (sample SAMN09708228, study PRJNA481090) | Marine sediment metagenome, whole genome shotgun sequencing project. | biome: marine sediment; feature: ocean; material: sediment; isolation source: Sewage treatment plant 2 marine sediment (STP2) ... | reverse complement strand
GCCCACTAATTAGTGGGCCGTTTTGGTTTTAAAAGATTGTGTGTTTTATTAGGTTGGAGTACAAATAGAAATGTTTAAGCTTGTCTTTGCCTTACCACTTCATAAAGACACACACCCGTAGCTACCGACACATTCAAACTAGAGACTTGTCCAGCCATTGGAATTGATATCAGCGTATCGCAATGTTCTTCGGTTAAGCGACGTAGGCCTTTACCTTCAGCGCCCATCACAATTGCACTGGGTGTTTTGAAATCATAGGTGTAAAGATCGCCAGTTGATTTATCGCTGGTGCCTATAAACCAGATGCCTTCTTTTTTAAGTTTTTCGATCGTACGTACTAAGTTAGTGACTTGAATAAACGGAATGGTTTCTGCCGCACCCGAAGCCACTTTACGCGCAGCGGGTGTTAAACCCACGGCATTGTCTTTTGGTGCGATTACCGCATGTACGCCAGCACCTTCAGCCGTTCTAAGGCATGCACCTAGATTATGTGGATCAGTAACACCATCAAGCACTAAAAGTAGGGGGGTGTCATTATCACGGTCTATCTTATCTAATAGCTCAAATAGATCATCTTCCTGGAAACTCTTTGGCGCATTGTACTCTGCAACCACACCTTGGTGTTGATGAGTCTTCGCGAGTTTATCCAAACTTGCTGCATCAGATTTATGTGCGATTAAGCCGCGCTTTTGTGCATGGTTAATCAGTTCTTTAACGCGCTGATTGCGTTTGTTTTCTGCAATCCAGACCTGTGTAATATTGTCTGCATCATTCTTTAATGCAGATTCAACGGCGTGGATGCCAGTTATTAGTGTCTTCATTTCTTATTTAAAGCTTCCGAGTTGTTCTAAATTTTGGCTACCAATCGTGCCTTCTTTGTAACAAGAAAACCAATCTACAGCATTTGGAATGTTATCCATTTGCTGTTCAGCTTCCTGTGCGGCTTCACGCGTTTCCCAATAAACAATATCGGTATAACCATCTCCGATAGAATCTCTATGAATATCCCACTGAATAAAACCAGCTTGTTTACTCATCCAGCTTTCGATGATTTCTCCAGCAATTTTTAGCAAATGATCTTCATCGATGCCATCGTCTAATTCATATGTGATAATATCTTTAAACATATGGGCTCCTTATTGCGCTTTCTATTGCTTACTTTTTCTCTTGGATTCTAGCTTTGCCTTCTTTTTGGTTCTCTTCACATTTTTTGGCAAAGTTTTCTTTTTCTTCTTCCCCGTATTATTATCATCATTTGTTGTCTTTTTCGAATAAGAACTACCAGATTTCTTTTTACGAGGTTTTCTGGAGCCTTGGTCTTTACTATCGTTCGAGTCACCAGAATCAGGAAGCACAAAATCTATTTTGCGATCATCCAGATCAACACGTGCAACTAATATTTCTATGGAATCACCCAAGCGGAATGTCTTTCCTGAGTTTTCGCCCGTCATGGTATGGCGCGCTGCATCGAAGTGGTAATAATCACTCTTTAGAGCAGATACGTGTACCAAGCCTTCAACAAACACATCATCAAGCTCTACGAATAAGCCAAAGCTGGTGACCGTTGAAACAATGCCTTTGAATGTTTCGCCAACCTTATCTTGCATATACTCAGCTTTAAGCCACGACATCACATCACGACTCGCATCATCAGCGCGTTGTTCACATTGTGAACAATGCTCGCCGAGTTTTTTCATCGTGGCATAATCGTATCTGTAACCCTTTGCCGTTTTGTTTTCTAAGATATGCAAAATCGCACGATGCACAAGCAAATCAGGGTAACGTCGAATTGGAGAAGTGAAGTGTGCGTAATCGTTTCTGGCTAGGCCAAAGTGACGCGTGCTTTCAGGGTTATCTTTATCTTCTGGTGCGTATTGCGCGCGACTCATGGATCGCAACATCACTGTTTGAATTAAATGTGCATCAGGTCGATCAGAAACACTGGATAACAAGGTTGCATAATCTTTAGGTTGTGGATCATCACCACCTCCCAACTTTAAGCCTAATCCATTTAGGAATTCATGCACTTTAGCTAGCTTTACAGTTTCTGGTCCTGCATGCACGCGATGTAAAGCAGGTATCTTATTTTTCTTTAAGAAACGTGCCGCACACATATTCGCCGTAACCATGCACTCTTCAATAATCTTGTGGGCATCGTTGCGAGTGGTTGGAATGATATTTTCTATTTTTCGATTTTCACCAAAAATGATCTGCGTTTCGGTTGTTTCAAAATCGATTGAGCCACGATCATCACGTGCTTTACGTAACACTTTATAGAGCTTGTAGAGATCATCTAAGTGATCGATGATAGGCGCGTGTTCTTGGCGTAAATCACCATCGTGATCAACTACCATCGCAGCCATATTCTTATAGGTTAAGCGTGCCGCTGAATTCATAACCGCGTTATAAAAACGATAACCAGTGACTTCACCTTGAGAATCGATAGTGGCTTCACACACCATACACAGGCGATCAACTTCAGGGTTTAGCGAACACAAACCGTTAGAGATTTTCTCTGGCAACATCGGGATTACTTCCGCAGGGAAGTACACCGAAGTAGCGCGTTCAATTGCCTCTTTGTCTAATTCCGTAGCCGGTCTTACATAATGTGATACATCGGCAATCGCAACGGTTAGTACCCAATTGCCTTGCTTATTTTGTTCACAATAAACCGCATCGTCAAAGTCACGCGAATCTTCTCCATCAATTGTTACCAATGGCATTTTGCGTAAATCGACACGATCTTTTTTATCTTCTTCTAAAACTTCATCGCTAAGTTTATCCGTTTCAGTTTTTACGCCATCTGGCCAAACATGGGGTAAATCGTGTGATCGCAGCGCGATATCGATTTCCATGCCAGGTGCCATGTGGTCACCCAGTGTCTCAGTAATCTTGCCAATCGGCTGATGTCTAGATGTCGGGTATTCAACAATACGTGCAACCACAATCTGGCCGCTTTTAGCATCGCCACTGCTTTCTGGTGGGATTAGAATATCCTGTGCGATACGTGAGTTATCAGGGGTAACAAAACCCAAGCCACTTTCGACAAAATAACGACCGACTACAGACTCGGTATTGTTCTCCAAAATTTCGATGATAGCGCCTTCGCGACGACCTCTACGGTCGATACCTGTCACACTAGCGAGTACCTTATCGCCATGTAACACCTTGCGCATCTGTTTGCCATGCAAGTACAGATCATCAGAACCATCTTCAGGGATTAAAAAGCCAAAACCATCGGGGTGGCCCTGGACGCGGCCTGCAATCAAGTCAGCTTTAGTAGTAGGTACGTATTTTTTACCACGATTAAATAAAATCTGACCGTCGCGCTCCATCGCGCGTAAACGGAATTTCATCGCATCGAGGTCTGGTTGTTCGATAACGCCGAGTGCATCGGCTAGTTCGTTGAATCCCATCGGGTGGCCCGTTTTGTCCATGACATCGAGCATTAATTCACGACTTGGGATAGGGCGATCGTATTTTTTCGCCTCGCGTTCTTTGTGCGGATCTTTATAATTTTTCATGAGGCGCATTCTACGCCTTTTTAATGATAATTTATCTAAATAAAGTCAATTAAGTAGATTAAGTCGATGATGCTAATCAACATTAGTAAATATTGTTAAAAGTTGATGTGGGTTTGACTATGCTTGCATAGCCTCCAGTTGATCAGTGCAGAATGTCTGTTGTGACTCAGCATAAATTCTAGAATTTGTTATATCATTTACACAGTATCCAAGGAGACTTAATACAGTGTCACTACAAATTATATCCGCATAGATAGAGAGTGGAAATTGCATGTCTTTGATAAAAGAAAAACGATTAATTCTTGTTTCTTTTAATTCTAAAATAGCGTCAAAGCCTCTTTTGTCACCTAGAGATGTAGCCGTGATGCAGCCATTGTTTAGAACAATCTGGCATGATCTATTATTCTCAGTGGTAATAAATACGGTTCCAGTGCTACCTGATCTGCAATATTTAAAAAGACAAGTTTCTAAATGTTGCGAATCAATGATTTGATGAGTATTCACAATTTGCGAGCCTGTAGTTCTAGTATAGTTTTGTAACGTTAATCTAACGTCAAATAGTTGAATCAACACAGATAATTATAATTTTTATATTGCTTATCGTATTGACGCTGACTTTAAGTGGTTTGAAATTAAACCTTGTTCGAACTGACTGACTAACGGTAGTAAAAAGAGAGATTTAAATCATTTTTGATTGATTCTATCAACAATTTTAACGATTGGTATACGCTCTGGCGAATCGCTTACCTAATTCCATTTGGCCTTGCGTGTTGTAATGAACATTATCGTAGATTTTTCCCAGTCCATCGGTAGAAACCAGTTTCACTCTTGGTAAGGCTCTTTGAGTATTCACTTGAGCTTGTTTTACTGTTTCCAGCATATGAAAAGCTTGGTCTTCTGGATTTATCTGTCCCATGATAAAAACGCTGTGTGGAGAGTCCAATTGCCTTCTCACGCCCATAATAAAACGCTTTAAATTAGATTCATAACGGTTCGCATTGCTTGCAGAGCGTGCATCTTTTTCGCCTTGCATCCAGATTACTGCATCAACTTTTTTATTCACAATCTTGTTAGCTTGAGTACCCACTTTAACGAAACCGCGTTGGCGCAATAATCCATCAAATAAACGAGAACCCGGAAGCCATTGATTAATTGAGCTACCCGTAGCCACATGTTTAATGATGATGTGCTTATCATTAGGGAAAGCCCGAGAAATTGCATGTGCAAAACTTACCTCAGGACCGAAGTGTGAAAACTTAGCTAATTGACGTTTACGGCCTTGATAATAAAATTCAACATTATTGGGTTGGCGTTTTAAAAAAGCAGGTAATTGGTGGGTTTTACCTTTGCCCATCATATTTGATTGGCCAGCTAAAATATAAACCCTTTCTTTGGCGTATAAACTGCTCGAGAATAAAAATATAAGCGCAAATGAAAAGAGATAAGTGAATGACTTACTTCGAAATTTTAGAAATGACATAATTTATTATTCAGTTATTAGTTTTATGCCATCAGCATCGACATTAAGCGTAACACTACTGATATCTCACATAAAAACAAGGTAAGATTAAGTTAATGCAGACACTTGATCCCTACAAAATTCCTTTAGAATCTATAAACCTTATAGAAGCGAGCGCAGGCACGGGTAAATCATGGACAGTAACGCTGTTATTCTTGCGTTTGATTTTGGAAAAGAATCTCACCGTCGATCAAATCCTCGTCGTGACTTTCACCGAAGCCGCAACTAAAGAATTGCGTGATGATGTGCGTCAGAGATTGGTCAGCGCATTAGAAGCATTCAGAGCAGTTGACCAGCACGGTCTCACTGAAGATCTTCGAAAAGAATACAGCGAAGTTACCCAACTCATCGAACGCGAAACCGATTATGCAGAAGCTATTCGCCGTTTAAATAGAGCCAAACTAAGTCTCGATGAAGCCGCTATATTTACCATTCACGGTTTTTGCCAACGCACCTTGAGTGAAAATGCCTTTGAAGCAGGCCTGCCTTTTGATAGTGAACTCATGGATGATGACAGTGAGCTGATGCAAAAACTCGCTGATGATTTTTGGCGACGTTACACAGGACACGAAACAAATAACGCACCAAAATCCTTAATCTTCAAACTCCACCAAAAAAGTGTCACGCCTGATTTATTATTAAAAGACATCAGAAACGCAGTCGGAAAACCCTATCTGGAATTATGTGGTCCTGATAAAGATGAAATAGATGGCAATGAAACAGATAGCAATGAAACAGATACCAAATCAATAAAAGCCGATAAATGGACAGACTTAGAGCAAGGCTTGCAAAACATCGTAAAGCAATGGGAAACGGATGGAGAAGAAGTCACTCGCATTTTATTGGAAGATAAAAACTTAAACGGTAATAAATTCAGGAAACCAACCGTTTCAGCATTATGCAACGAAATGAATCAGATTAACGTTATGTATGATCTTAATTCAGACTTCATTGAGAGTGCACAAAAATTCAAACAGTCTTATGTCGAGACTGGCACTAAAGCCAAATGCACGCCGCCAGAGCACAGCTTCTTCAATGCATGGGAAGTATTCTCTGATTTATGGGAACAACTCAATAAAGGCTCTGATGACTTTCTCAATAACACTCGCATCGAGTTATTACAGTACTTACAAGAAGAGCTCCCCAAAGAGAAAAAGCGTTTAGGCGTTTTATCGTTTGATGACTTGTTATTACAACTGCAACAAGCGTTAAAAACTAAACCTCAATTAGCGAAAGATTTACGCAAAAAATATCAAGCTGCTTTGATTGATGAATTCCAGGATACTGATCCGATTCAGTACGATATATTTAGTACTATTTATAATGATGCGCACAGTACAGACAACGCTGTTTTCCTTGTTGGCGACCCGAAGCAGGCGATTTATAGTTTTCGTGGTGGCGACATACATACCTATCTAAAAGCTAAAGCAGATACCGATGAAGCCAACCATCACACGCTTAAAACTAACTGGCGTTCGCATGCCAAATTAATCGCTGCTTTCAATACCTTATACAGCCATTCTGACAATCCCTTTCAGGATGAAGACATTAAATACGTGCAAGTTAAATCGGGTAAAGACCTCAATGATATTCAGGCACCCGAGGCGAGAACACCCTTGCAACTGTGGCGCTTTAATCAAACACCTGGTGAGAAGCCCGATGGAAAAGTAGATCATCAAAGCGCAGATAGTATCCGCAAGGACATCGCCGATGCGGTTGCAGGTGATATTGTAGAATTACTCAATGCATCAAAACAGAGTAAAGCCACTATCGAAGGTAACCCAATTGGCGGTGGCGATATCGCCATTTTGATTCGATCGCACAAACAGGGCGACATGATCAAGGCAGCGCTCAATCAACGAAAAATTGCCAGTGTCCAAAGCAGTAAACAAAGTATATTCGTAACTCACGAAGCGGTTGAAATCCATCGTTTACTAACCGCCATTGCTGACCCACAACGCGAAGATAATGTACGTCGTGCATTGGTCACCGAACTCATGGGTTATCAGGCGCAAGACCTCTTGGATTTAGAGGGAGACAGCAATGCATGGGAAGAGATTTTACTGTCCTTCCAAAACTGGCAATACCAATGGAAGCAGCAAGGCTTTTTGCCGATGATGCGTGCTTTGATGAAATCGCAAAACACCCATCAGCATCTGCTTAACTTTATGGACGGGGAACGCCGAATAACCAATACCTTGCACCTTGCAGAAATCATCCACCAAGCGGTAAGGACAAAATCACTCAGTTTAGAAGAAGTATTGTTGTGGCTTAAACAACGTCAGGAAAGTAGCAGCGCCAGCGAAAGCGAATTACGTTTAGAAAGCGATGAGAATCTTGTAAAAATCGTCACCATTCATAAATCAAAAGGTTTGGAATACCCGATTGTATATTGCCCATTTATTGGTTTAAGTCCTAAGCCAAATAGCAATAGTATCTTTACCTTTCATAAAGATGAAAGCAGCTATCTAGAAATTGGTTCGGCAGAAAGTGAAGACCATAAAGAACTCAAGAAGCTAGAAGAAGTAGCAGAAGATACGCGCTTGCTTTATGTCGCATTAACCCGTGCCAAGTATCAATGTAATCTAGTCGTATTCCCAGAAGCCATTAGCGGCAGCCCTGATCGGTCTGCACTGGGTTGGTTATTGACCAATGGCAAAACCAGCCCATCAGGTTCTGGCAAAGCAGAGAAAGAACAGAAAGCCGACTTCCAGCTTTCGTATGAGCAAAATCTACTTAAACTCGAAGCCGCTGGTGAGGGAAATATCTCACTCGATGATCTACCCGAATATCCGCAAAATCTGGTCTATCAGCCGATTGAATCTGATCAAACCCTAACAGCCCGTGAGTTTACCGGCGAAATTAAATCACAAGCGCAAATCACCAGCTTTAGTGGCTTAACCGCTGGCGCTCATGCCGAAACGCCTGACTATGACAGTTTCATTGAGAGTAAAAATAAACAAGCGCAGTTGGCACAATCCAATGAAGAAGGTATTGAAGAATTTCCCAAAGGCGCAACCGCAGGAACAGCCTTGCACGAAATTTATGAAAACATAGATTTCACTCAGCCGATTGAAGAACAAACAGAAATCTTCGACACCATTCTCGATAAATACAGTTTCGAAGAAAAGCACAAAGCAGCGGCAATGCGTTTAATTGGAGAAAGCATTAAAGCAGAGCTGGAGTCTGTAGATGCTGAAACATTCTCACTTAAACAACTCGCTAAGCCTCAACGTCTGGATGAAATGGAATTCTATCTGCCGCTAGAACGACTCAATATCGAAAAGTTAAAACAAACCTTATTCCAGCATCTTCCAGTTGATGATGAATCAGACTCAGCTCCAAAGTGGCAACAAATACGCGAAGCCGTAGACACCTTATATTTCGAAGAAGTTGAAGGTTATCTAAAAGGATTTATCGATCTGATTTTCGAATATCAGGGCAAGTATTATCTGGCTGATTACAAGTCCAATACGCTCGAAGACTATGCAACTGAAAAGCTCTTCACGCCAATGGCTGAGTCGCATTACTATCTGCAATACCTCATCTACTGCGTGGCGCTGCATCGCTATTTGCAACAGCGTTTACCCGGCTATCAATGGGAAACGCATTTCGGTGGCGCGTATTACTTGTTTATTCGTGGCATGCGAAAAAGCGATACGTCAATAAAAAGTGCCCAAAAGGTGGGGGGTGTGTTTCACCATAAACCAAGCCTTGAATTGATTAATGCATTGGATGGTTTATTTATGCGGCTTCCGTCCTAGTTATTTAAAAAGTGATAAACTTTAAAAACAAGTTTAAATTAAATACTCTTGTTGTTGTCACTGCTTTCGTGAAGATGAAACAAAAATAAGAATCATCTCCGCAAGAAAAGCAGACACGGAAGAAGAGAAATACTACTGGAGTACTAGAAAATGAAAGATCATTACGACTTTGCAAATATGAAAGGGAAAAAGAACCCTTATACCAAATTTCTGAAACAACCTGTAACTATGCGCCTTGATCGAGATTCTGTGGATTACTTTAAGTCACTCGCAGAAGAAACAGGGGTGCCTTATCAAACACTTATTAATCTCTACTTACGAGATTGTGCCATGAACCATCGTAAGTTAAAAATGAAATGGGCTTCATAAAAAACATAGGGTGCTAAAAAATCACCCACAGAAACACGCGGGTTAGACTCAGTAACGCTCGTTTTTTAGCACGGCGTTATAAGGATTTCAGTATGAATATTTCACTTACACCTGTTTTAGAAAGTTACGTTAAAGCCAAGGTAGAGAGTGGCTTATACAATTCCGCCAGCGAAGTTATTCGTGAAAGCTTACGAGCGTTACAAGAAAAAGAAGTAGATGCTAAAATTCAAATAGGCTTGGAACAGGCTAAGGCTGGGTTAACTACGCCTATGGATCAGAATTTGATTGAAGAGTTACAACAAGAACTTCGGGATAGAATAAAAGCTAGACAGAAAAAAGGATAATGCAAACACCTCAAGACCAATTCGACTTATTTAATTCTACTGACCAAAATCAGTCTGAAGCTGAAAGGTCATCTATTCTGCCGATAGAAATTGAGGTTGAAATAAACCCGCCTAAAGAAGAATACGAAGTGCTAGACATGCAACTTGCAAACCTAATGCAAGAGCTAAACGTATCGAAAGATAAAGACAGCGATCTGCAAAAAGCACAAAACAAAGTCATCAAGCACTGCACTTTAGAAATCAGCAAACACACCCGAGAAGGTCAAATTGCGATTCCAGTATCGGAAGAAGATCAAGCGGTATTACTGCAAACCAATGTCGGTGGAGAAGCAGGGGCTTACAAACCGCTGATTATCGATCAGGGCTATTTGTACCTACGACGTTACTGGCAATACCAACATCAACTGGCGAAACAAATACGCACGCGTATGACGGTCGATCTAGAAGTTGATGAAGCGCCGCATGAATTAGATAGCTGGGCGCAACAACGTCTGGATGAGTTTTTCCCAGCAGATCAAAGCATCAATAATGGCGACAACGAAATCAATTGGCAACGCCGCGCTGTAGAACTCGCTTTAAAACACCAATTCTTAATCGTCTCAGGTGGCCCAGGTACGGGTAAAACAACCACGATTACGCGTTTATTGGCGTTATTGATTGAACAGCATTTATCGACCAATACAGAAGGTAATAATAAAAGTGCCTATAAGTGGGGGGGTGACAAATCAAACACGTCGCTAAACAACAGCGACATAATCGAGTTTAACGTTTCAAACAACGAAACGAAAAGCTCGCTAAAGTGGGGGGGTGACCTTTCAAATAGCTTCAAGGTCTTATTAGCCGCACCAACCGGAAAAGCCGCTATTCGCATGCTAGATTCGATTCGCGATGCGCAAACAGGTTTGGGTCTGGCAGAAGAAGCATTGGCACTCATGCCCAGCGAAGCCAGCACCATACATAAACTACTCGGCTATCAACACGGCAGCGTGAATTTCAAACACAATCGCAACAACCCACTCAATGCCGATGTGGTATTGGTCGATGAAGCCTCGATGATTGATATCGCGCTTATGTCTAAACTGGTAGAAGCCGTTCCCGCTCACGCCAAACTGATTCTCATCGGCGATAAAGACCAACTCTCATCCGTAGAAACAGGCTCGGTATTTACCGATATGTGCAGCGGTTTAGAAAACGATAGAAGTGAACACTTAGTCACACTTAAAAAGAATTGGCGCTTTGCAGAAGACAGCGATATCGGACAAAGCGCGATTGCAGCCAATCAAGGTGATAGCACGAAATTACTCAGTCTACTTAAAGATACTGGTAATGATAGTTGTAAACTCATCGCACCAGACACACTGCGTGATGCCGAACTCATCAAACCGTGGCAAACGTATATCAATGTCATCAATAACGTAGAATCTAGTTTTGATGACATCTTCGAAGCATTTAACCAATACCGAGTGCTGTGCGCCTTACGCCGAGGTCTTAATGGCAGCGTGAATATGAGTAGCCGCATCGAAACCGCACTGGCAAAACAAAATCTCATACACTTCCGCAGAAAATTTTCGAATAATAACCAGTCGTGGTATCACGGCCGACCCGTAATGATCACCCAAAACAGCTATGGCAAAGGGCTATTCAATGGCGATACCGGAATCACCCTGATTCGAGATGGTGAAGTTAAAGTGTATTTCCCTGACTCTTTATCTGCTGATGGGTCTTTGACAGCTGATGGCTCTAACAAATACAAAAGCTTCTCCCCAGTGCGTCTACCCGCACACGAAACCACATGGGCAATGACCATCCACAAAAGCCAAGGCTCAGAATTCAATCAAGTCGTTTTGATCTTACCGCATGAAGAAATGCCTTTACTAACAAGACAGTTAATATATACCGGAATCACCCGTGCTAAAGAACAGGTGAGTTTGGTGGCTAGTGAAGCTGTTTTAACGGCTGGTGTTAAGGCTGAGGTGGTTAAGGCTACTAGGATTGATAAAATACTTAGCTGACGCGTAGAATACGAATAAAAGTGCCTCAAAGTAGGGGGGTGTGTTTACTGTATATCTACAGTGTACTTGTAGCGTTCTACCTGCTTATTTTGATATGTATCAAATAAACAATGATCTAGAGTATGGATTGCTAGAAAATATGGCAATTACGGGCAGATAATTGCTATACACTAACAAATCTCTGAAATTCTCACCATAGCGTTTTGCGTGCTGCGTTAGAACTAACTGATTTAACAAGATATTTTCAGGGCTTGGTAATACTTATAATTAAAGGAGAAGTAAAATGGATAAGAAAAAAATAGTAAGCTTGTTTGCCGGCCTAGCAATGTTAGGTTTATCGCAGCTGACATTTGCCGAGGAGGAGGTATCTTCTATTGCACGTGGGGGTCAGTTGTATGATAAATGGTTTAAGGTAATCGGGGCGGATAAACCCAAAGACACTCATCCGGCCTGGCCTGCGTCGAACACCAAGAAGAAGGGTAATGCCACTCACCGTTGCAAATCTTGTCATGGATGGGATCTGATGGGTAAGGATGGTGCTTATGCCTCAGGTTCTTATAAGACAGGAATCAAGGGACTTAAAAATATGCAGGGTGTAGATAATTCAAAAGTGATTGCAGCAATGAAGGATGCCACCCATGGCTACACTGGCAAGATGAGTGATCAGGACTTTACTGATTTGGCTAACTTTGTGACCAAGGGCCAGATCGATATGGATGCAGTAATCGATCGTAAAACCAAAATGGCGAAAGGCAATAAAGCGCAAGGTGAAAAATACTTTAATACAGTGTGTGCGGGTTGCCATGAAAAAACAGGTCTTATGCCCAAGGATATGGCTGCACTAGGCGGCCTTGCCAACAAGAACCCGTGGGAAATCATCCAGAAAATACTGAATGGCCAACCCGATGAGAAGATGCCAGCAATGCGCGCTTTTGACCTTCAGGTAGCGGTGGACATTCTGGCTCATGTGCAAACCTTGCCTAAAGAAAAATAATCTCTGCTGATGTCAGTATTTTGCTAGTCAACAAGCTCCCTTTAACAAGGGAGCTTTTCATTGAGTACATGAATGATGTTTGGGAAATATAATAAAACTGTCTTCAAAATTTTTGCTGCAGGAACGCTATTTGGTATTCTTTTCTGGGGTGGTTTCCATACAGTAATTGAAGAAACTAACAGCCTTGATTTTTGTATCTCCTGTCATGAGATGGAGCAAACGGTCTATCAAGAGTATAAAAAAAGTGTTCACTACAAGAATGCTTCAGGAGTACGCGCAACCTGCTCTGATTGCCATGTCCCCAAGGCCTGGTTGCCCAAGATGGTGCGAAAAATAAAGGCCAGTAACGAACTTTATCACAAAGTGTTAGGGACTATTGATACCCCGGAAAAATTCGAAGCAAAACGTCTGGAACTGGCTGAGCATGTGTGGGCTAGCATGAAATCGACTGATTCTCGAGAGTGTCGAAATTGCCATTCTTTTGATTCCATGGATTTTCACAAACAGGACGATCGTGCAGCTGAAAAGATGCAGAAAGCGGTTGAGAAAGGCACTGAGACCTGCATAGATTGTCATAAAGGCATTGCCCACAAATTGCCCGAGGGATACGAAGATGAGGATGATTGAACAACACTTAAAAAGTGGCTTTCTTAGGCTCACCAAGAGCCAAGAATGACAAGTCTAATAATTATTCGGCTAACGCCTCTCCCTACGGGTCAGCTAAAGCTGTTGTCTCGCAATGCTCGGCTGAGTTATCCGTTTTAAACAACAAAACGATAAGCTCACTAAAGTCCATCGTAGATTCCAAAAGGAATCGTCGATGTACAATGGTCGACTAAAAACTAACTACTTTTAAACTGCGTATACTATTAAAATTACTTTCTATAGAAACTAGGCTGAGTTCTGAATCCCATGCTAGAGCTAAAACTACTATTTTTGTTATTGATTGCGAATGGTTCGCCTATTCTAGCTAGGCTGGTGTTTGGTAAACGTTTTTCTTTCCCGGTTGATTTTGGTTTGTGCTTAAAAGATGGCTTTCCAGTATTCGGGTCATCGAAAACTTTTCGGGGGCTGATTTCGGCGATTCTGGTTGTTACAGGCTTTGCCGTACTTTTGGGATTTCAGTGGCAGACTGGCCTATTAATTGGTTTCTGGGCGATGCTGGGAGATTTGTTTTCCAGTTTTGTGAAACGCCGTCTGGGGATGGCCCCGAGCAGTATGGCATTTGGGCTTGATCAGATTCCTGAAGCGCTATTCCCTTTAATAGCCGTTTCATCAATAGTTGGCCTTGAGTGGTGGCAAATTGCTTATTTAGTCGTGCTATTTGTTGTAATTGAATTAGTTCTTTCGCGCATTTTATATAAATATAATATTCGTAAACGACCCTATTGAATGTTCGTGATAAGAATTGAGTCTAGCCACAACGTAGGGTGTGGAGAGTTATCTCTGGTGGGCAATTCAATCTGACATCGACGATACAGGTGCCTGCTCCCCTTGAGGTATAGCCGGTTAAGTCAGCGTATTGCCACTCTCCTGAGCCCATTCTTCGTGGACATTTTGCATCCAGAATCACTGGCATGCCACCAGGCAGACAAATCTGACCTCCATGGGTATGGCCACAAAACAATAAGTCAAAGCCAGCATGTGCGGCCTGGCGATATACCTCGGGTGTGTGCGATAAAATAATAGAAATCTTGTCTGTTGGAATTTGTCCCGCTGCTTTTTCGATATTGTCTACTCGGTAATAGTGTGCATCATCAATACCTGCCAGATAAATACTTTCATTCTGCTGTTTGATTTCAATCGCTTCATTGAGTAAAAAGCGGATTCCTGCCTGTTCTAGTTCGGGAACCATGCGGATACTGTCGTGATTACCCAGGACAGCATAAACGGGTGATTTTAAATGGTCATTGAGATGCAGCATACCTTGCATGGCGGCTTCGATCGGACCATTGGTTTTAGCGCGATAATCGCCGGTAAGCACACAGGCATCATATTCCAGTGATTTGATTTGCTCGATTAACGCCTGAGTTGCCTTAACGGACATATCCACGTGCAGATCGCTAAGATGCAAAAAAGTAAAGCCATCAAACTGCGGTGGCAGATTTGGCACGTGGATTTCATGTTTAACTAGCTGGTGTTTAAGGCTATTGTTGCGACCAATCCAGTAAAAGCCACTTATTTTTAGCAGATAGCGGATGATGGCATGTGCCGAATACCAGTTTTCTGGGTGAAAAAAGTTTAATCCTCCACCAAAAGCTCTGGGCTCAGAGTCCTGCTCTATTCCTAACCTTTGTCTGGCATGAATAGCGCCGAGGCGTTTTTCGAGGGCTAGGTGGATATCATCATTCATCTTCGTATTCTAATTTAAAATTCGAGGTAGGTAGAACATCTATTAATTTATTATTATTTCTCTTGTGATTTTAAGTTGAAATTGATTTGTTTCATAGTACAGTACTAAGTCTTGGCGCAGTTAAGAGAAAGCCGAAAAATTCATCTGGAATGAATTTGAACAGTTGAGAGTGACGAAACTGCCTCGAAGAGGTGAAGTACAGGGATGTACTTCATAGACAACGTTGGAGCTAAGCGACGCCGATCAGAAGGGCGTGGTTTTCAATCAGTAAAATGAAAAACCACGTAATGCTAAAAGCTAATAATCGAGTTTATAGTTTCAAACTACGAAACTAAAAGCTCGCTAAAAGTAGGGGGGTGTGCTTTTAAAAGGCTAAAACAAATATATGTTTCTATTTTTAATATTTCGAAACACGTATGGCACTACGCTAATCTGCGTTAGACGTAATTCTTCTTATCGGTAGAGTTTAGTGAATTGACGCAGTTTCCTGAACGCAAGCATTTGATCATGTTGCGACTCTAACAATAATTCTATATGCCAACTAATTCAGCGTGGCAACCCTCATGCTTCACCTTGGCTAGTATTTCTTTCGAATTTACATTGTCAGGACCATAAGTTACTACCATCAGGTGAGGTTTGTCTTCCAATTGAGATACACTTACCACACCATTCATTCCATTAACGACTTCCGAAATTATCTTCAATCGATTTGCTGTCAGTGTCTCATCAATATGTACAACAACATCTGCTATTTTATTGCTCATTATATTCTTCTCCCCTTTATCGACGTTTTTAATTAAACGAAGAAACTCTAACATCTCTCATTTTTTACTATATCAACAATAAAATTAATTGAGTTGATAATCCCAAATCCACACATAGAGACTCCAATTTAATTCTCAAGTCTTAAAACCTGCTTTTTTGACGCATCAGCCGAAAACTACTGACTACTTTTAAAGTAAAGCGCTCCAACACTCACCTATCAAGTGAATATTCTCCTGAACAAGCTAATTTTTTTAAGTACACCTATCCTGTCACTCTCTCAATGACACTTACTTTTTAGCTATCTAAGCTGTCTGGTATTCTAATGTCCTTATCCTCTCTAATATTGCCTCAAGTAGTTGCTGATTTTTGCGTGTCATTTTTATGAGTATCTGTCTGCTTGTTCTGACGACCTTAGCGGGCATGAAGTAAACCTTCCACCGCAGTGTTACAACACGATGATGAGATAGCGTTTCGGGCAACAGTAGCCGCATCAGTGCAAAGAGGTTGAATGACATGGCGCAAATCATAAAATACAGTGCATTGGCGTCAAAGTCGCTGCAAGGTAGCACATCACCGCCAAAATCCAGCTTGAGTTCTTTAATGCGGTTTTCGCTGTCTTCACCGCGTTGGTTATACCAATGGATAATTTGACTATCTGTCCAGTTCTCACGGTTACAGACTATGGCGCGATAGAGGTAGCCTTGATGGGTTATTTCTGTTTTATCTGCAGTTGCCTCATTAAGAGCCAGCTCAGATTGCCCTTTGAGGGCTTTACGCTGTATCACTAGGTTTAGTGGTGTTTCATGATCGGTCATCCAATGGATAATACGACAGGTGCTTTGGCTACTACTTTGTTCCCCATTCTTATAGATCAGTGGTTGCCAGTCTTTATCATTGAATACCTCAATTTGCTCTTTAATGGCGGCACTCATTTTGGCTCTAATAGCATAATAGATGCCGTGTTGTTCACAGTTTTGAATGATTTTCACTTGGTAGCCTGCGGCATCTATACGCAAGTTCTGAACAAAACAGCCATAAGGAAGTGCCGACTGACACTGCTCAATAAAGGCGAGGTTGTCCTTTGCGGGTGGCTGATTACCTTCTCTAAAATCACAGGCTACAACCATGCCAACTTCGGCAATATGAGCGACCATTGGCATATAACCCAAGTTCTTGTTATAAGTCCATTTTGCCTCTGCTTTTTGGCTGGTAATCTCGGTGGCATCAATATCGAGTGTGACACTTTTACGTTTGTGCAATGCCGTTTTTAACAGGTGCTGATTAACTTTTTGGAGTGCTTGAAGACCTAGATGGCTCTTTCCCATTCGCCTCAGCCAGTTTCCTAATGCACTTGCTTTAGGAATGCGATCTATACCCAGCACTTGAGACAGTGCCTGATCTTGATGAAGGTGTTTAACATCATCAAGGTGAAACAGGCCTTGATGCTGCATGAGAATAAACGTCTCAAAATAGGAAGCGGCAGATATTGCACGATTGCTCTTTGACTCAGGGAAAGCTTGATCAAGATGTTTTGATAATCCTAATTGTTCAATCATCAGGGCAACGGTTAGTAATCCTGCTCTCGATGTCAGTTGATCGTTTGTTGTGCCAAGTTTGTAGGGTAAACTATTCATAAGCCTTGGCACCCAATGGGTGATGAGTTGTTTGGTTGCAAACCATTATACAACCAAGGCTTTATGCTATCTTGGAATTTCTATGTGTGGATTTGGGTAAGTTATTGAAAAAAAGTATCAAACTCCACTCGTCTGTTAATCTCCAATTCAGTTGATGTCAGTTAATATCAAGAGCTCAATGGGTAGTAGATAATAACTTAAAAATTAATTGGAAATGTTTAGAGAGTCCTTTTGATACTTGAGTGATTTAAGACCCTTTTGATCTTCTTTGAAAATATAAAAAATCAAATCTTAAAAGAAGACTAACAAGTTGTATAAACTTAAAAAATCAATAAAAAAACAGGTTTCTAGATGCAGTTTATCAAGGCTATAACAAATTTGGGCTCTAATCCGTTATTTATAATGTTAAATAACTACTGTCTTTCGAAACCTGAATTTCAGATCAGTCGATCAATGACTTCAAGCAATTTATTTTTTAAGTACCTGTTTTTATGTTTTTCAATTTTTATAATGTTAACTTTAAACACTGCCCAGGCAACAACATTTACTGAAACAGTACCAAATGGCAATGGTTCGATCCCGAGTACTTATCCACCTGTAGGTGGCACCATGGTTGTATTGATTGGTGCCAATGGAAATATGTACTATCAATTTGTTAATCCTTCTACCCAGTTTCAGGGGTTTGAACAAACAGGAACACCAGCAGAATTTAGAGGCAGTCCTTTTCAACTAGGTCCAACCCAAGATCTAAATTGTGGCCCTAC
>RCNF010000633.1_pt1 | contig 18069 bp, 18 predicted proteins | sample 2041311 | NCBI WGS metagenome assembly RCNF01 (sample SAMN09708228, study PRJNA481090) | Marine sediment metagenome, whole genome shotgun sequencing project. | biome: marine sediment; feature: ocean; material: sediment; isolation source: Sewage treatment plant 2 marine sediment (STP2) ... | reverse complement strand
TACCCGAAGGGTGTGTTTTCATTAACTAAATGAAAAAAACACGTAAAAAGTGGGGGGGTGTTAAAGCTGTAGTAATTTAATCAGTACTTCCAAGTTGATGGTAATCGAGTAATAGATAGTTTGCTGACCTGTTTTGTTTGATATCACCGTTATCACTAATCAATAAAACACGTGGTTCATCACCAATAGTTACTGGGGCAATACCCTCAACGCTGTGCATATTAATTACATTGGGGAGCTTGATGGCTTTTGGTTTGTGTTTTATGTTGCCATCCCAAAAATAAATTTGTGAATGTTTGAGGCTGCTACCTTCGCCATAGATTTCGTTGGTCAGCAGATAACCTTTGAGTCTGGGATCATAACTAATTGCGCGTATGCCGCCACCCTGGGTATCCAGCAACAAAGGTTTTTTTGAAAAACGCGGTTTTTCTTTTTTGGTGAAAATCGCCACAGGGTTTTCAAGTATTAGAATAACTGACTTGTCATTGAGTTGTGGGTCTCTCAGGCCAATCATCAGCTGCTTGTCTTTATTGAAGCTGATTGCTTCTATATTGATATTGTATAGCCCGCCTTCACCTTGTTTGTCGACATCGCCAAGAATTGCAGATTCTTTGATTACCTCTAATAGATTGGTAACTACGCCGCTATCAATAATTTTGTTACCTTGAATCTTGAAACGTATCAGTTGTTCCCGGTCTGCTTTGCGGATGCCTTTTTTGGTGCGTTTATGCGAAGTGGCCGCATACAAATAACCATCAGGTCCGGTGGTAATTGCTTCAAGGTCATCTAGCCTGCTGCGAAATGCTACCCTCAATAGCAAGTTTAGAGTTTTGTCTTCAGAGAGCTCGCCATTTTTCTTAAGATTGAGAATATGTAAAGGGTTGTCAGCTTCATCCTCGATCACAATCAGGCGGCCATCTGTTAATTGCTGCACACCGGATGGCTCATAAATGCCATTGAATTTCATGATGCTGCTTTGAGTCTTGTCTGGCGGTGTTAATTCGATATCCTGTGGAAAGTAATATTGCAAAGCCTTGAGCAGCAAAAATATCGAAATAGAAAGAATCAATCCCCAACGGAATACCGAATACGAGTAGCGCAACATGGTGTATTTATTATTGGCAATGATTCCTAGTCGATATAGGTGGTCACTCATTTTCTCGTAAATCTGATCCGGATCCTTAATGAGTTCTGCCATATGCTTAAGATAGGTCTCGCGAGGTAAGGTAGCAAAGTCTTCGAAGATCAGTATATTTGAGTCTTGCCGATTAAACCGTTGCTCTGGCAAGCGCATATAATTTTTGAAATCCCGGAGTTTGGCTTTACCTTTGAAAACATCACGCAAGCAGCAAAACGCCCTGGTATGTGCGGGTGCTGGTGATGGTGAGGCAGCAGACAGTGCGAAGTAGATGGAGATTGCCGAAGTAATCAGGAAAACTATCGCGGGCAGTAAAAATATTGGTGAGCTTGCATAGATAAAACCACCGGTCACCATGAGTATGGAGACAATCACGCCATTCAGTGAAATCATGATATTGGCTTGAGTCGCTGCTAACGAAAGCATGTCTAACTGTGCCCGGTAGGTATTGCGGAACATCGTTTCGATGCCCTTTGCGGAACCGGATGTTTTTTTCTTTTTAGCCTTCTTTTTAAGCTTGGGTTCTACCTTAATTGTAGTAACTGTTTCTTCACCTTGTTTTGGACTCCCATTCTTATCTGTTTCAGTCATAATTATTTATCATTTTGTTTTTCTGACTTGCTGGATGAATAAGGTAAATTTACATGACCGTAACGCACGACATATACGGCAATGGTGAGTATCAAGATTGTCAAACCGATTTCTAGTAAGTGCCACATTTCAAATGATTTGGAATCCAGGATAATAAACCGGGCTAGTGCGACTATGGCTATATAAATGGGGAACCGTATCGGCAGGCGGTGCTCTTCATAATAGATTTGAATCATAGCTATAATTTCAAGATAAATGAATAATAACAACAGATCCTTGAGTTCAACTTTCATTTGATTAATCATCACCATAACTTCCTGGCCAACTGCGATGATGGTTGCAATGAGTATGATGAGTAAGCCGATTTGCTCGGTAAAATGCAAGAATGAGTGAACTTGTTTATTCGTATCCATGGCAATCTATCCTTTTCTAGCCGGATTGAGTAACAACTTGTATTTGGTTTTAACAAAGCAGGATGAAGAGATATTAAAAAAATACCCTTAATCCTAGATGTAAAGTCAGGGAATAAGGGTATCAAGGAGGAAAGAATAAAGACCTACTTGCTTTATCCTAATCAACATAATAAGACGAAGAGAGATTGAGCAACTTAATATATGTTAGTTTTAAGTGTAGCTATTTGCACATTAACTGCTTGAGCTCTGGCAAACTCACTTTAGCCGCTTCAGCAAGTTTCTCACTATCAGGTACCCACAGACACTTGCTTTTACATTCGATTAAGCCCTGTTTGCGTAAGCTTTGAAATACCCTGTTTACATGGATTGAGGTTAAACCGAGCGCATCCCCAATATCTTCCTGAGTAATAGGGAATTGCACACAGTTATCTTCATTTTTGTATAGTACTCGCTCTCTTAAATACAAACTCAACAGTAAATAAGAAACTTTGGCTTCTGCTGTGTGACTAGCAATCGAAGTAAGTACAGTGTGACAGCGCTCTGCAACCAATTCAGTCATGGCGCTGATGGCAAAAGATAATTCAGGTAATTCTGCAATGATATTACGGAAACGATCTATGGGAAAAGCACAAAGAGTCACCTCAGATAGCGCGATGGCGCTGTGGTCTAAAGTTTTATTCTTACCCATTTTGTAACAAAGAAAATCACCAGGTAGGGCGAAGCGTAAAATTTGACGATTTCCATCTTCAAGATTTTTGAACAGGCTTATCCAACCAGTGTGAAGAGTAAAAGCTTTGTCCGATTCATCGCCTTCGTGATAAAGGTGTTCGCCTGCAGGAATAACTACTTGGTGCGACCTTAATTCACGTGCTTTGTTTAAATACTCGGTTTCCAATTCACCAAATAATGCAGATTTGCGTATCGCGCAATCCTTGCATTTGGGTAAATTTTGAGTGATCGATTTCATGGTTTATCTTGGTGCTCGCAACGCTGAAGTTAACCTATGTTATGAATTAGTATAGTTAAAAAAATAGATTAGGGGCAATATCACTATAGAAGTATGTCTATTCGTCAAACATTTATATTCCGACTAGAGAAAGTCTTAGTTAGAAGTTGCCGCTTTAAGAGTAACCATTTGCTCCATTTGTGGCGCTAACTCTGATGTGATGCCACTAATTTTTTCACCAAATAATGTGCCGAGCATCTCCATATTCATAATCGAGATATAGGTTTTGCCATCACTTTTTTCATAAAAAGCAATACTGCAAGGCATCATCACCGAGAGTTGCTTGAGTTCATCGTGAATGAGTATTTTAGCAGCGGCTTCTGGATCACACATGCCGATAACCTGGTTTGGCCCAACATCAACCTTTACGACTTTTAGCAGGTTTTTTTGAAAGTTAATTTTCCAGGACTTAGGAACTTTCCATCCCATGCTTTTTGCATTTTCAATCACTTTTTCAACACTTGCCTCAAAACCAAATGGGCTTTGCACTTCCTTGATCATAAATCCTGGCAACATTTTCGCGCCGATAAATGCTGCTAGGGCAGCGCCAACAATCATTGAAATTAGAATGGTAAAGAGTTTTGACATAAGATTAACCTAGGTTAGTTTTAAGGTCGGGTCATCCTATCACCTAGAAAATGGTAATTCTTAATCTAGATTAGTTTTTTCATCAATCCTCTTTGGGGGTGTATTTTTTAATTTGGGAGATTATTTAGTTTTGGTGGGAGCAAAATTGAAATACATCTTCTCTGGAAGCAAATCATAACCCCAGGGTAGATTACGTACTTTCCAGCCACTTACAACACGTTTACCCTTGTCTTTACCTTCTTTGGCACGAACACCTTCAAAACCTTCTACCTGTGAGTAAACTTCTTTAAATCCCGCTTTATGCAGTGCTTTAACTGCAAAGGGTGCGCGGCTACCCGAAGCGCACATAATGATAATGGGGGTTTCTTTGCTGAGACTCTTGGCTTTTAGTACGTTTTCTACTGCTGCGACATAGTCAGGATTCTTGGGTTTTTTAAATGTGCCAAATTTACCCTTCTTTTTCATTTTCCATTCGCTTGTGTCAAAACGGTAGGGAATGTTTGCATCGACCGTATCAGGAATACCAGTATAGTGGACTTCAGCTTCGTTTCTCACATCTAGTAACAATACCTTGTCTGGATTGGCAGTCTTCATGTCATAAGCTTCCTGTGCATCTAGATAAAGCTCAAAGGGAGTGTGTTGCCATTTTTTAGTCAACTTACTTTTATCGTAAGCCGCAGATGGCATGCTTATTGCGAAAAATAAAAATATAAAGAATATTTTTTTCATACTTTATTACACCTTAATAGTTTGTGTAGGTTTAGCAGTTTCTATGTCTAAATCCTATTCTAGAGAAATCGCAGGTTTAGAGTCTTAATCTAGGTTAGCTTCTATTGTATGGGCTAAAAACCACTTAAAACTAGGGGGGGTGACTTACTTTTGTTTAATAAAACTAAATATTAACTTATTCCTGACAATTCAGGCAAAGCGCTGCTTCAGGGGCGATGGTTAATCGTTGCGGAGAAATATCGTCTCCACAACGATCACATAATCCATAATTGTTTTCTGAAATTTTATCCAAAGCAATTTTGATTAGAGTAATGTTTTGCTGGGTTTGTTGTAAGGTATTATCGATAATCACAGCGCGTCCTCTTTCCTCGGCGATTTCACCCGCGTCCCTGCAATGCGGGCGCCTTATAGATTCCGCATCATCAGTTGCCGTTTGCAAAATCGTTTGCTGTTCTAGGAGCTTTTGTTTGAGCGCTTCACTGGCTTTATTTGCTTTGTCGGTATCCATAAAAAGGCTTTTTACTGATTTAATTCATTCGCCAAAGTAGCAAATAGCCCTTCAACTTTTTCCAGCACTGGGTGATTTCCAAGTTGGTAGCTGGATGTGTAATCTTCGGTGGTTTGATGAATCAGTTGTGTCTCTCCATTGTTGTCCACGATAGCTAAACGCAAAGGTAAATCTAGGCTCATAGCAATATCCGCTTGCATCAGCTTAGTGCCCGCCATTGGGTTTCCAAAAATGATTGCGCGAGACGCTGGCATTTCAAGATCGACTGACTGCGCGTTTGCTTGATGATCAACATCTGCAAATATTGAAAAACCTTTTTCTTTTAAGGAGTTTAATACCTGTTCCGCAGCATCTGCTACGCTTGGTTTAATGGTTGTTTTTTTCATCGGTTTTCATCCAGTATGAGTTAAATTTCGTATTATTTAGTGTAAATGTTCTCAAGGTGCTTAGAGTTTAGCAACGATTTCCTTATGTGACACAACAGTACTTTTCATTAGTACTAAGCATCAGTAATACGCATCGATTTCGAAATTAGATATTCAGAGATCTATACGCTAGAAAGTCATATTTTGTTAAAACTAGAGGGTAAGATAATAAAAGCTGAGAACAACAACTTATATCGCTTAGGTTTAGGTGGCGGTTGTCATTGGTGTACGGAGGCGGTATTTGCATCGCTGACAGGAGTAAAGTCAGTGAAACAGGGATGGATTTCATCCACTGAGCCAAACACTGAGTTTTCTGAAGCCGTGTTGGTCGAATTCAACGAAGGTGAAATCAGTCTAAAAGACTTGATTGAAATTCATTTAAATACACATAGCTCAACATCAAATCATTCGATGCGACAAAAATATAGAAGCGCAGTGTATGTGATGAGTAAGAAAGATGCGGTACAAGTGAGTACTGCATTAGACGACTTACAAACGAATTTTGAACAGTCATTAGTAACACAGGTATTACCATTTAAAGCGTTTAAAATTAACGAAGAAGACTATCAGGATTACTACTATAAAAATCCAGATAAACCTTTTTGCCAAACGTATATAAAACCGAAATTAGAAAAAGTATTAAAGATAAACCCCAGTGCTGTTGATTTAGGGAGAAATAGCTAAGCCGAAGCGCAGCGAAGACAACGTTGGAACGTAGTGACGACGGCCCGTAGGGCGTGTTTTTCATTTGAAATGAGAAAAAACACGTAAAAGTAGGGGGGTGACCTTAGAATGATATTAGTAGTTAATAGAAATATTAGGAGTGAATAATGAGTAATGAAATAGCGGTACTTGCAGGTGGATGTTTTTGGGGCATGCAGGACTTAATCAGAAAGCGCCCAGGCGTTATAGCAACCCGTGTCGGTTATACCGGTGGTGATGTGGAAAATGCGACTTACCGTAATCATGGAACGCATGCGGAAGGGATTGAAATTGAATTCGATCCTGGGGTGATTAGCTACCGCACACTATTGGAATTTTTCTTTCAGATCCATGATCCGTCGACGATGAATCAACAAGGTAATGATTGTGGCACATCGTATCGCTCCGGCATTTATTACACCAATGATGAGCAAAAAGCCGTGGCGGAACAGACTATCGCTGATGTGAATAATTCTGGGATATGGCCGGGTACGGTCGTTTCGGAACTCAAGCCAGCTGGTGACTTTTGGGAGGCAGAGCCAGACCACCAAGACTACCTAGAGCGTTATCCAACGGGCTATACCTGCCACGCTATTAGGCCAGAATGGAAATTACCTAGCTAATTCTTAGTTTACTTAGATAAGCTTAAGTGTTTAATACAGCGCCTAAATCAAGTTTTCCATCAGTCACAGGTGGGCACCAAAAGTAACTGCCTGTGATTGGTCTAGTGAAACTAAACAAACCGTCAATAATGCCATCATCATTACCAATCATGCGATGCATTAGTGCTTCAAACGCATCGAATGATTTACCAAAAGCGACAAATACTAAACCTTCCTCAGTCTCATTCGCCCAAGGCATTGAACGTCTTATCACAAACGCTTCTGGATCGAAGTCTTCCTGTGCGGTACGTTTTACATGTGCTGATTCTGGCGCATCATCAAGCTCTTCATTGCTCACTTGGTCTCTACCAAACGTGTGGTCTTGCTTTTGTCGTGACATTGCTTGAAACGTGTCCAGATCGTGTGTCCATTGTTGAACCGCAACAAAGCTTGATCCGTTTAAGCCAGCTTGGCTAGATTGTAAAATTGCGGCTTCTAACGCATCATCACCTGTCGGGTTTTCTGTGCCATCTTCGTATCCTGTCAAATCGCGAGATTTGTCATATTTAAAAGCGTCAGTAACACGGTCAACTTCAAAGGCGGGTGCCAGAATATTTCTAACCAAGCGTGCTTTATGGAGTAAATCACCGCGATCTTCGCCGCGAATCCAGCACCATAACGCATGCGGTGTAGTCGGGATTTCCATGCCTTTGCCACTAAACTCAGGCATTTTTCTCATATCTGGAATTTCAGCATCCATCGCTAAGATTAATGACTGACCCAAACCAACTACGATATCTTTATCAACCGCTATATCAGCAAGCTCTTGTAATACTTCTTTTGGATTTGCACCCGGTTTTAAGCGAAAGTATTGATAGCGCGCTAGATTTGGAATTTCATCGATAATGCCGAATTGATAAGTCATTGTTAGATCCACAGCGTGTTAAAACTAGATCATAACAAAAGGTAAAAGCTAAAACAGTTATGTTGCAGTGATTTTTGATATCGGTAAACTTTTCATGGATCACATTTGTAAAAACTGCCTGAAAGTAAGGGGGTGGCTTAATGAACTATCGGATATAATAAAGATCAGAATGCTTAATGAAAGAGGCAAACTATAGCCCGCTCATGGCTATAATCAGGTTGCTCTGAGCATTTATCTAGAATCGGTTGACTCTTGCTATTTAACGGTATAATTTTGACTGAAACACTACTAATAAAGAGAAAATAGATGTTACTTCCAACTAACGATCTTGAAAAAGCATTGCATAAAGCAGCTGCAGATCACAATGAAGCTCCTGCTTTTTATGAAGAACTCATGGAGTCTAAGATATTCGTTTTGGGTAAACCAGAAGAGGAAGATAAAGGCAAATTCACCTTAGAAGAAGAACAAGCTGTCATCATCCAGCACTGGGAGCGCGAAACCGATCAAAGCCCCGTTGTGCCGTTTTTTACTTCGTTACAAATGCTACAGCAAGCAATCGCCAGTGATGAGCCATATCTTGAGCTAACAACAGTTGATTTGTTTCAATTAACTATGGGCGCGCCATTGGTGTTAAACCCTAATTCTGAATTTGGTATGGAGTTTGACCCTGAAGATATCGCAGTATTGCTAGACACGGATTTAATGGTCAATAGTGAGCATGTTCTCGATGAAGATACAGAAGTACTTTTAGGCATTCCTGAAAATGTATCTGAAAACTTCAAAGGTGTTTTGACAGAATATTTCTCACGAAATAAAGAAGTTGAAGCAGCCTATTTAGGCACAATTCAAATTCCAGAAGATGACAATAAAGAACATTTAATGGTGGGAATTCAGGGTAAAGGCAAGTTTGACAAAATTATCGATACAGCCATCCAGAAGATATCATTACTCGAAGATGACATGATGTATGAGACAGTTGATTTCTATGTGGTTGATCAGGATGACCCAGATATTAGCCAGTTTATGGTTGAGAACATTGTACCTTTCTACACTGCACAAGAGCGAGTTATGCATTAACGGCCAATAGCTCGAAATCATAAAACACTATTTAAGCCCTGTGATTCAACAGGGCTTTTTTGTGTCTGAGGTATGTGTTTTTGCTCATTTACTCGTAGTAAAAAAAATAGTACAGCATATCATTTTTTTATTGACGTCTATAACTGACACTCACTGTCAGTATAAACGGTCAATTGTCAGCATGTGACAGGGTTTTGGCACCCTTAAAAGAAATTGTCACATTAAATAAAAATTACATTAATCAATATATTCAGTGACTTATGATAACTTTAGAAAAGTTGGCATCACGATTGCATTATATTAAGCATAACAAAATGGATTGATAATAATTCAAATAGAAAGATAAGAAGCTTAATAAAGCTCGAATGGAATTTTTTAGCAAGCCCCTGAGGCGAAGAGTAGTTTAGTTAATAAATAAAAATAAAATAACTACCAGTCTCTACCCCGTGCCTCTCTGCTTTCCCCGGCAGAGGGGCACAACTTTATTCAGCTTTTGCACACTTTTAGCTTACGCAATTATTTAGCTTACGCATTTATCTAGTTAAAGCACATTTCCCCAAACGTACATTTCTAAACAAACATTCAAGTAAGATATTTAAAATCGAATTTAATCGAATTTGTTACAAATTAAATTATAAGACAGACGTTCAGTTAACTTAGCAAGGTAATCCTGAGGTGTAGAGTATGTGTCTTATTTTTAATTATTATCTTAACTTGCAAAGAATAATATCAATTGGATCGGTTTATAGCCATCTCCAGGGGATATTACGTGCGAACAAAGCTATGAAGTGTAGATAAGAGTATTGATTGGAAATAAGCGGTCAAAAACTATCGACCGAATAAAAAAGGATCTACATAAGCCATGGTTATAGCTCATGTAGATTTCCACAAAAATGTCTATTTAAACTTAAAGCCTAGATAGATCGGCAACGTCTAAAAACAAATTACGAAGCTGTGATAACAACGCTAAACGATTATTCTTTAGCGCTATATTGTCATCCATCACCATAATATTATCGAAGAAGTTATCGACGTCTTCCCGCAATGCCGCGAGCGATGAAAGCGCTGCTGAGTAATCACCATTGGCAAATAACGGCTGAACGATTTTTTGCTGAGCAGTAATCGCTTCATACAACGTTTTTTCCTGTTCTTCATTGAGTAATGATTCATTAACATGAACAGGTATTTCTGTTTTAACTTTCTTCAGAATATTGCTAATACGTTTATTTGCCGCAGCCAACGATTCTGATTCTGGCATTTCCGCAAATTTTGCAACGGCTTTAACTCGTTGATCAAAATCTAATGGGTGAGTTGGGCTTAAGCTTGCAACAGCGTTAACCATATCACTGCTAATGCCTTGATCTTGGTAATATGCTTTAAGACGTTCCATGATGAAGGCAAATGTATCTTCAATTGCAGGCGTCGCATCAACTTTATCTGACAAGCCATTAGCGGCTTGAGTAAGCATTGCTTTCAGGTCTAAATTTAGGCCGCCTTCGATAATGATTCTAAGCACACCCAATGCAGCACGACGGAGTGAGAACGGGTCTTTGCTACCTGTTGGCTTCATGTCGATGGCAAATATACCCATCAAGGTATCGATTCTATCTGCCAAAGACAGTACTTTTCCGATTTCACCAGCTGGAATCACATCACCCGCAAAACCTGGCTGATATTGCTCCTGCATTGCTGCGGCAACACTGGCATCTTCATTGTCATGTTTAGCATAGTAGCTACCCATAATGCCTTGAAGCTCAGCGAATTCCTGCACCATGTTGCTGAGTAAATCGCACTTAGATAATTCAGCGGCACGCATTGCTAATTTCTGATCTGCGCCTATTTCTCCAGCGATGAAGCTGGCAAGCTTAGAAACACGATCAGTTTTTTCATGCAGCGTTCCCAATTTTTGTTGGAATACGATTTTCTTCGTGGCATCTCTTCGTGATTCAAGCTTTACCTTTAAGTCTTGATCCCAGAAGAATTTGGCATCCGCAAAACGAGGGCGTATAACGCGTTCATTGCCCTGACTCACCGCTGCTGGATTTGAGCTTTTGATATTACTGGTTGTAATAAAGTAAGGCATCAAAGTGCCGTTACTATCTACGACTGGAAAGTACTTTTGATGATCTTGCATACTGGTGATCAAACATTCCTGAGGCACCTCGAGGAATTCTTCACCAAAGCTGCCACTTACCGCAACAGGTAGTTCGATTAGTGCTGTCACTTCATCGAGCAGTGAATCTTCAATATGAGCAACACCCCCCAACTTTTGAGCAGCTTCTTCAGCTTGCTTTCGCACTTCATCGCGACGATCTTCGAAAGAGGCAATCACATGGCCTTGCTCGTGTAATTGTTGTGCGTAGTCGGAAGCTTGTGACAGCTTGATTTTTTCGGGGTGATGGAAGCGGTGTCCACGGGTGTGGTTGCCAGCTGTTACGCCCAGGATTTCTCCGTTAATCACTTCCTCGCCCAACATCATGACTATCCAGTGTACCGGACGTACGAATTCAATATCACTACTGCCCCAGCGCATTCGCTTGGGAATCGGTAGTTTTGTTAATGCTTTACTGACAATCTCTGGAACAAGTTCAGTTGTAGCTTTGCCAGGTACGTCCTGACGGAAAACCAGCCAGGTGCCTTTGGGGGTTTCTATCTCATCGAGTTGAAAAGGTGTGACTCCACAGGATTTGGCAAAACCTTCAACTGCTTTAGTCGGGTTGCCGTCTACATCAAATGCTGCTTTTTTTGCCGGACCTTTGCGTTCTACTGATTGATCTTCCTGCTTTACTGGAATTGATTTTAGTAATACGGCTAAACGTCTTGGCGCTGCATAAGAAATAACTTCGTCAGCTTCTAAAGACGCTTCTTTTAATCCTGCAACGACACCATTGGTAAATGCTTCTGATAATTTTTTCAGCGCTTTTGGAGGGAGTTCTTCAGTGCCGATTTCGATCAGTAGGTCAGCTGTTTGTAGAGAATCATTTGACATTATACGTCCTCCTTGTTTGTAGCATCTTTAACAAGAGGAAAACCTAATGCTTCACGAGAGGCATAATAAGTTTCAGCAATGGCGCGCGATAATGAGCGAACCCGCAACATATAACGTTGGCGTTCTGTAACTGAAATCGCATTGCGTGAATCCAGCATATTAAAAGCGTGCGATGCGGTTAACATTTGCTCGTAAGCAGGAAGCGGTAAACCCGCTTCGATTAATACCTGACTTTCTTTTTCAGCAGCGTCAAAACGATGGAATAACTCTTCTGTATTCGCGATCTCAAAATTGTATTTTGATTGCTCAACTTCGTTACGATGGTAAACATCGCCGTAAGTCAATTTGTTACCCGCTGGATCGATGCTCCACACTAAATCGTAAACGACTTCAACGTCTTGCAAATACATAGCAAGGCGCTCTAAACCGTAAGCGATTTCGCCAGTAACAGGCTTACAGTCTAATCCACCGAGCTGCTGGAAGTAGGTGAACTGAGTCACCTCCATACCATTAAGCCAAACTTCCCAGCCTAGACCCCAAGCGCCTAGCGTTGGAGATTCCCAGTTGTCTTCGACGAAACGAATATCGTGCTCTAATGGATCAAAACCTAATGCTTTCAAAGAACCCAGATACAAATCTTGAATCTCTAACGGCGATGGCTTCATCAACACCTGAAATTGGTAATAGCGTTGTAGGCGATTTGGATTCTCACCATAACGACCATCAGTAGGTCGACGTGAAGGTTGAACAAACGCAGCATTCCATGGCTCTGGGCCAATCGCACGTAAGAACGTGTTTGGGTTATCGGTGCCCGCACCCATCGGCATATCGTAGGGCTGTAAAATTGCACAGCCTTGTTTTGCCCAGTAATCTTGAAGGGCAAAAATTAAACCTTGGAATGTTGATGTGTCGTACTGTTGTATATTTTGCTGCGACATGTTCTGCGAACGCCTATAGGTAGTGATTATTCAAAGGCGGAAAGTATACTGTAATAGCGCGATGACTTGCACTATCAAATACAGTGAGTCACCGCGATTAACTATCGTTCTTAATTAGGGGGAATTATGCATAATGTAAGAACAGTTAAGCACACCCCCCTACTTATATGAGGTTTTTCTAATCGTTTGGAAGCATTGAGTCTGGCATTCTAACCGCAATGACTGATCCCTTTGCACAAGGTTTACCATTGGCAGAAACAACCATATCCACAATCACTTTCTTTTCTTTGAGTTCACGAATTGTTCCACGTGCTTCTAATTCAACACCCATTGGCGTTGGCGCAAGAAAATCCACATTCAAATTTGCCGTAACAAAACGCAAAGCAGGTTCACCTTCGACCCCGTATTCTTTGGTTGCCGCAGCTGAAGCAGAACCGGTGCCATGACAATCGATAATCGAAGCTAACAGCCCGCCATAAACAAAATTAGGAATCGCAGTATGCTCAGGACGCGGCGTATAAGTGGCGATTGTTTCATCTCCATCCCAATAGCTTTTTAATTGTAAGCCATGATCATTATTACTGCCGCAACCATAACAATGGCTGAGTGCTTCTGGGTATGCGTCTTGAAAAGCTGTGTCGGTCATTTTCTACCTCGAATTATTTTAGTTAGTTTTTTAAACTGGATTAATCAAACTGGATTAATCAAATAGAGAGTAACATCTATTTATTAATTTTGGATTATCTTGCTAACTAAATATGCAAGATGATCTACAATCAGAAGTGAAATAATATTTAACTCCCTTACTCATTTAATTTAATAAAAAGTGCCTAAATACACGCTAATTTCTAGTGTCGCCTTTAAAGCGAGCTAGAATTAAGCTCTGGCATACATGAGTTGTCCATTTCAAAAAACGAAATGGCAAGCTCATGGTAAGTAGGGGGGGGGTAATTTTTAATCTAAAAAGCATTGCAAGAAATAACAAAAAAGGAGCAAGCATGATTTACGAAGGCAAAAGCCTAACCGTTAAACTAAACGCAGACGGAATTTCAGAGTTAAACTTCGATCTGCAAGATTCGTCGGTCAATAAACTCAATCTCGCCACCATTTCTGAAGTGATTGAAGCGGTTTCAATCATTACTGAGAAAGCTTCTGAGATTAAAGGATTACTGTTTACCAGCAGTAAAAGAGACTTTATCGTGGGTGCTGATATCTTTGAATTTATGGGCTGGTTCGCCCTGCCAGATGAAGAATTTGAGCAGCGTTTGCTTGATATTCAAAAAGCATTCGCTGATATTGAAGACTTACCGTTTCCAACTGTCAGTGCCATCAATGGCGTGGCATTAGGTGGTGGTTTTGAGCTGCCCTTGTCAACGGACTACCGTGTAATTACCACAAAATCTAAAGTGGGCTTGCCTGAAATTAGTTTGGGTATTTTTCCGGGTTGGGGCGGTAGTTACCGTCTACCGCGTTTGATCGGTTTGGATAATGCACTAGAGTGGATTGCAACAGGCAAACCACAGCGCCCAGATGATGCGCTGAAAAAAGGTGCGGTCGATGCAGTTGTCGAGCCAGATCAGTTGCATGAAGCTGCGACAACTTTATTGAAACGATGTATTGACGGCTCGATGGATTATGAAGCGCGCCGCGAAGAAAAACGTAATGGTACAAAGCTCAATCAAATCGAACAGCTCATGTCATTCGAAACAGCGAGAGGCATGATTCTGGCAAAAGCTGGACCTCATTATCCTGCACCGAAAATCGCACTCGATGCAATGCAAACTCACGCGAATATGCATCGTGATGAAGCGATGGTTGTTGAAGTTAAAGGCTTTGTAAAAGCAGCTAAAACTGAAGTTGCAGCGAACTTGGTTGGTTTGTTCTTAAACGATCAGGCTTTAAATCACCAAGCGAAGAAACTCACGAAAATAGCAACTAAAGTCGATTCGGCAGCAGTCTTAGGCGCTGGCGTTATGGGTGGTGGTATCGCTTATCAAAGTGCGTTGAAAGGCACCCCGATAATAATGAAAGACATCAACAACGAATCCTTAGAGTTAGGCATGAAAGAAGCGAAAAAGCTTCTGGCTAAGCGTGTCGGTCGCGGCATTATGACTACCGATGTGATGGCAGATACGTTAGCTCGCATCAATACAACGCTCACTTATGGTGATGTGGCCAATACTGATATCGTCGTCGAGGCTGTTGTCGAAAACGTAAAGATCAAAAAAATGGTACTCGCTGAATTGGAAGATATCGTTGGCGAAGACACAGTTCTAGCTTCGAACACGTCTACCATTTCGATCACAGAACTAGCCACTGCAACGAAAAAACCAGATCGTGTTTGTGGCATGCACTTTTTCAATCCGGTGCCGTTAATGCCATTGGTTGAAATTATCCGTGGTGAGAAAACATCGGATGAAACCATTGCAACAACAGTCGCCTATGCTTTAGCTATTGGTAAAAAACCGATTGTGGTTAATGACTGCCCGGGCTTTATGGTTAATCGTGTGTTATTCCCTTATTTGAATGCTTTTGAAAAGCTAGTTAATGATGGTGCTGACTTTTTGCATATCGATAAAGTAATGGAGCGCTTTGGTTGGCCAATGGGGCCTGCTTATTTATTAGATGTTGTTGGTTTGGATGTTGCCTGTCACGGTTCTGCTGTTATGGCAGAAGGTTTTCCTGAGCGCATGAAAATTGATTTTAATTCAAGTACTGAAGCTATGTATAAGCTAGGTCGCTTGGGGCAAAAGTCAGGCAGTGGCTATTACAAATACGAAGCGGATAAACGTGGAAAACCGAAAAAGATTATTGATGGTGAAGCTGGGGTACTGGTTAAGAAAACCTCAAGTTCTATTAGGAATGCCGATGAATTCAGCGATGAAGAAATCACTGAACGCATGATGTTGTCCTTATGTTTAGAAGTGGTTCGTTGTTTGGAAGATAAAATCGTTGATTCACCCGAAGCTGCGGATATGAGTTTAATCTGGGGTATCGGCTTCCCTCCATTTAGGGGAGGGGCGTTGCGCTATATTGATTCTATCGGCACGGCAGGATTTGTCGCTATGGCAAATAAATATTCTGATTTAGGTGCAGCTTACGAAGTACCAAAACTATTGGCCGATATGGCTGTTAATAATGTCCAGTTCTTTGGGGGTGAAGCATGAGTGTTTCTAGTAAAATAAATCCAAGAGATGCCGTGATTGTAGATTGCGTAAGAACGCCAATGGGCAAATCTAAAAACGGCATGTATAAAGTTACACGCGCCGAAACGCTTTCAGCGCATTTGGTTGAAGCGTTATTCGACCGAAACGAAAACCTCGACCCTGCAAAGGTTGATGATGTGATCTGGGGCTGTGTGTATCAAACTATGGAACAAGGTTTGAATATCGCTAGAACGATGGCATTGTTAACGCGTTTGCCACATGAAGTACCCGCGCAAACGGTTAATCGTCTTTGTGGTTCTTCGATGCAAGCATTACAAACTGCAGCCCAAGGCATTATGTCGGGCCAAGGTGATTGTTATATTATTGGTGGCGTCGAGCATATGGGACATATCCCGATGAATCACGGCATCGATATCAATCCCGGATTTGCAAAACACGCAGCAATGGCATCGAATATGATGGGTATGACCGCTGAAATGCTGGCAGTGCAACACGGTATTACGCGTGAAGCTCAAGATGCTTTTGGAGCAAGATCTCACCAACGTGCACAGTTAGCAACGGTTGAGGGGAAATTTGCAAATGAAATCGTCCCAACACCAGGGCACGATGCGTTAGGCGTGCCGATGATGTGTGATGTCGATGAAGTGATTCGACCTGATACGACAGTGGAAACGCTTGCTGGATTGCGCCCTGTGTTTAATCCCAAAGGCGGTACGGTTACTGCGGGTACATCATCTGCATTATCCGATGGTGCATCAGCGATGGTTGTTATGTCGGCGGAAGCAGCACAAGCGGCTGGTTTAACACCCATTGCTCGAATCGTTTCAATGGGGCTTGCTGGCGTTGATCCAGCCATTATGGGTTACGGCCCAGTACCTGCCTCGCAGAAAGCACTGAAAAGAGCAGGTTTAACGGTTAATGATATCGATGTATTCGAACTCAATGAAGCATTCGCCGCACAGTCACTTCCTGTCCTTAAAGACTTAGGGATTATGGATGTGATGGACGACAAGGTGAACCTCAATGGCGGCGCGATTGCGCTAGGGCATCCGCTGGGTTGTTCTGGCTCTAGAATTTCCACAACCTTATTGAATATTATGCAGGATAAGGACGCGACTTTCGGCTTGGCGACAATGTGTATCGGTCACGGGCAAGGTATTGCAACGATATTTGAAAGGATTTAGTTGGTCACTAGCCAGTAATTAGTAATCAATAAGTCACCCCCCTACTTTTAGGCACTTTTTGTAAAAACAGGCTAAAAGTAGGGGGGTGATCTATATTTATGATTCTAACGATGTTTTTTAGTTTTTCAGTTCCGTTCTTAGTTTGCCTATATGCTCATCCCAGCCACCGTCTAATGCCATCAATAAGCCTAGTGGACTTTCTTCCATACCACTCAGACCTTCATGAGTCAGAACAAGTAAGGAGCCGCCGTGAGATTCTTCTAATTGCCATGTAACCGTGGTTTTGACACCGTTAAATGGTGGGATGTTGAAGGTGTAAACTAATTTTGAAACGGGTTGCCAATCTAAAACGCTGCCCCAGATCATCGCTGAACCATCATCGGCATCTGCAGGATATAGTTCGTAATCTTCATTTTTTTTTAAGTCTTTACGAGCAGGGTGATACCACAAGCCGAGTTTGTCCGCTTCGGTGAGGAATGCCCAAAGTGTTTCTCTGGGTGCTGCAAAGAATGCTGTTTTATGTATGGTGCTGTTATTCATTGTTGTTATCTCCTTGTTTCTTAGAATTTTCAATGGCAGCTTTTAAAGTGTTTAAGTGCTGATCCCAGTAATTACTAAAGTAATCCATCCATTCGGTGATGCTTTGTAAACCCTCGGGTTTTAGCGAGTTAATCCGCTCTCGACCATTTTTACGGATATCTATGAGATTTCCTTGCTGCAAAATAGTTAAGTGCTTTTTTACAGCAGCGCGAGTCATATCAAAGTGTTCAGAAACTTCTTTGATGGTCATATCTTGTTTGCTTAAATGCATCAAAATCTCACGTCGAGATGGATCGGCGAGCGCTTTAAAGGATTGTTGTAGGTTGTCAATCATATTCTCAATGTGATACCAAACGGTACTATAATATATGATACCTTTTGGTATCTTGTCAAATGAAAAGGTCACCCCATCATCCTCCCTCTAGTTTTAAGCACTTTTTCTATCAATTAATTATTCGTTTAAAGTCCCCGATAGGGGATCCGTAAATCCCCCGCCTTTAGGCGGCTTGGGTCAAGTGCTATGCTAAAGGAATGCAAAACTATAAAC